>RCUU01001477.1_pt1 | contig 11190 bp, 11 predicted proteins | sample 2166211 | NCBI WGS metagenome assembly RCUU01 (sample SAMN09932620, study PRJNA488358) | compost metagenome | feature: garden; material: soil; isolation source: compost soil in phenylacetic acid-enriched culture | place: Germany: Experimental Botanical Garden Goettingen | collected 2016-01-27
ACCTAAGGTCATCGGAAGCTGTCCGCGTCCCGGCTGTGGTGGAATGATTTTTATGGGGAAAAAAGGGTATGGCTGCTCTCATTATAAAGAAGGCTGCAAATTCGTGATCTGGAAAGAGAACCATGGGCGTACACTTACTGATGCACAAGTGAAGGCGTTGATTGAGAAAGGCCGGACAGGCAAGCTAAAGCTTACTAGCGAAGACGGGACGCCACTTGAAGGCAAGCTAGTGCTTCAGAATATGGATACAGGCCAGTTAGCAGTAGAATCATAGTCGATCGGAAAGATGGTATGTACGACAAAAAGGTGTCTCTAGCCAAGTTGGATACGTGGCAGAGACACCTTTTTAATTGCTGCAATTATTCAGTGGCTTTCGCCAGCTGCGCTTCGATCGCTGCAGTTAACCCTTCATAGGAGGAATCAGGAAGCAAGGCTCCGTTTACCATAAATTTAGGTGTTCCGTTGACTCCGTACGATCCCGCGATTTTGAAGTCTTCTTTGACGTCGAACATGTAGGTATGATTCTTGAGATCTGTCTCGAATTGTGCGTAATCAATGCCTTCAATGTTATTTTTGACGAAATTTAGAATGAACTTCTGTGTGGCCCATATTTTGCTCTCATCTCCTTGATTGGCGTAGAGCTTATGGAGATATTCCCAGAACTTCTCGTTGCTTTGCTTATAAATGGCTTCACCTGCACTTGCAGCAAGATAGGAATCTCGATCCAAGAAGGCAAAGTTCATGAAGAAGAGTTCAACTTTACCGGTATCCACGTAGTCCTTTACAAAAGTATCCAGATATTTCTCCGTCCAATTTTTGCAGGCAGGACATTTGAAATCTGCGAATTCGATGACTTTGATTTTGGCTTCAGGACTGCCTAGATGAGGTTGCTTTTCGTATTTCAGCCCGTCAACAACAATGCTCCCCTTCACATCGGTGTAATTAGGTAATCCGTCTGTGCTGTCCGTTTTGTCATTTAGAATGAAGACGATAACAGCGACAAGGATTACTACAACTACGCCTAAGAGCATGGGAAGCATTGGTTTGTTAGTTCGAGAAGGGGTGGACTTCTTTTTCTTGTTCATATCTCATCTCCTACCTTATATGGGAATGGTACAAAAATAGTATAATCATCCCAGAGGTAGAGTAGATATGTCATTTGTAACAATGTCTGAGGTTCCGTCTCCCTAGTTTTTCTGCAAGGTAGCCGTACGAATCACAGGAGGAACCTCATGGATGGAGGAAATAGTCTTTACAGCTTGCTGCATCTCTTGCTCTAGTTCTATAAGGTTGTAACTCCATTCATTCTGTTGCTTCAGATAGATACTGTTAATGCCTGCGGTGACTGCTGGAAGTACATCTGTCCGTAACGAGTTACCAATCATCCAAGTACGCTTGCGGTCAAAGCCTTGTGTAGTCAAAATATTCTCAAGCGCCTCAACATTCTTATGTTGACGAATATAGATCCGGTCATCAAAGTAAGCATCCAGCTTCATTTGCTCAATTTTACGTTGCTGGATCGTATCATCTCCACCTGTGTACAGGAATAAATGGTGACCGTCCTGCTTTAATGTATCGAGCGTTTCAACCATGCCAGGATAAGCTTCGATTTCTTGGTCGTAGACGCTTAATCCGAGCTTGTGTAATTGCTGCTCTTGAAAACGGTCTGTCGGACGATTATATTTGGCACAGAAATAACGGTAGGTAGCGATTAGGGATTTAGGGAAATTATCGCTGGCCAGACCACTTGTGTTAACCGTATGCACGTCAACTTCAATTTGTTTGTTGCGTAATTCACTGGTGCTAGGGCCAAATTCATTAAACCAATCTGTCATCAGTTCAAAATATTGCCCTAAAATCAGATCAAAATATTTGTTGCAGTGGACCAGTGTATCATCTAGATCGAAAATTACTTGTTGTGTCATGTATTTCATATCTCTCACTCCTTGGATCTGTATCTGTATAGTGTTCTATAGGTAAATATAAGATTCTAGGAACATTTGAAGCTCTGAGGCACCATCAGGGCGAATACTGAAACGTTCGTCTTGTTCACCTCTGAGATGGATGCGGAGTAAACCGGCTACTCGTAGAATCATAAGGTGATGCATCAGCATTTCTCCGGATTGATGAAGATCGGATTGCATTTCCCATAACGACTTTGGTTCATCTGCGACATAACGAAGCAATCGAAGTCGGGTAGGGTCGGAAAGTGCCTTGGTCATGCGCAAAAGCACCATAGGTGGTTCATTTTCATCTTCTAAAGGCACATCTACAGGATACTGAACAATCACCATGGTTTTGTAGAAGCAGTAGGTGTTAATTGGACGATTATGAACAGTTGGTAGTAGTATAATAGTCTTTAGATCCTTGATCTCCTCGAAAACTACACCGCCAGATGCATATTCAATTAAAGAAATAGGGTCCATTTTGCTTTCAAGCATTTTTTTCTCGGAAGCATCTTCAATTAAAAGCGGTAAAATTTTGTGTTCCACATGGCGAAAATATTGCTCATACCAGAGTCGCAAGAGTGGACTATAGCTGTTCCGGATCCGTAAAGCATCTTCAATTGTAAACTCCTGAATGAGCGGAGCGATCTGCTGATAACATTCTTCTATGGAAGCTGATTCCAGATCATCGAAGAAATGCTGCACTGAAGTTGCGGGTCCTCGAATGTAAACCCAGGCATAAAGCACATCATAATCCGTAAAAGGCCAATCGGCGGCTTGCATCAAGGCTGTTACTTTATGAGGAGAAATACGATCTTCCACATCACTTATCCAGTGGGGACCAATGTCCAAATTGGAGATCCATTTTCTAGTTACATATAACATAAAACTGTCCAGCAGTTCATAAACCGGCGATACGTCGATCTTTAATTCGTACTCCATGTAACATGCACCCCCAGGAAATCCGTAACATCTTCATATTATCTCTTGTTTTGAAGAGGGTTGTCCACTATAATGTTCCGTGTTTGCCAATTAGCGATAGAACAAATTAGTGTTATTAATCATAGGGGGATATCTTCTGTGTCAGACCGGCCAAAATTATCTATTCGAAGTAACAGCAAAATGAATTTTATGATTCTGATTACCGCTACTATAGCGGCAGGGCTCAGCCAAGGGATGCTGCTTCCCGTACTGTCCATTCTATTGGAGCAAAAAGGAGTTTCCTCTTCGCTTAATGGACTAAATGCAGCAGCTTTATACATAGGATCATTCGGAATGACCTTGATTGCGGAAAGAGTTCTAGGTGCGATTGGATTCAAAAAATTAATTGCGGGCGGGATTAGTCTAGTCTTAGTGAGCTTGCTCCTATTTCCCTTTTTTCCTGGAATCAAAATTTGGTTTGTGTTGCGTCTGCTTGTAGGTGTTGGTGATGCAGCTATTAATTATGCCGCCCAGCTATGGGTACTGTTAATGACGCCTGCCGAGCATCGCGGACGAAATCTTTCCCTGTACGGGATGTCCTATGGTCTGGGTTTTAGCTTAGGGCCACTTGGCATCAGTTTGCTTCGTTTTGGTCAGGCAACACCTTTTATTGTTTTAGCATTTCTTTTTTTGCTAGTCCTAATACTTGCAGTTACTATGCTTCCGGATTCCCGCCCAGATAAAGTGGAGAGTGGAGAAAGTCAGGTACGTCGGTTTGGCCGTTGCTATAGTTTAGCATGGTTCGCTTTAATTCCTGCACTCCTGTACGGTTTCATGGAAGCAAGCTTAAACAGTAATTTTCCAGTGTATGGACTCCGGATCGGATACAGCACGGATCAAATTGCAGCCTTATTGCCTTTTGCTGGCATAGGGGGACTGTTGTTGCAATTCCCACTAGGGGTGTGGAGTGACCGATTTGGTCGAAAGAAGGTATTGATTCTAACTGGAATTGGAGGCGGAATTGCCTTCGCCTTGCTGCCACTAGCGGGTGACCATTTCCAATGGACTATGGTGCTGTTGATGATCGCAGGTGGACTTGTAGGCTCCTTTTTCTCATTAGGGCTTAGTCTTGCAGCGGATATTTTACCACGGAATTTGCTGCCTGCTGCGAATGTGGTTGCTTCTTTTCATTTTAGTATAGGAAGTATTATAGGTCCGGGTATCGGTGGATTGCTCATGCAAGTTGGCTGGGGCGGGGGGATTTTCGGCTTGATGGGCGCTTTATATATCATGTTCGGATTGCTTGGGTTATTTTTCTCGCCACGACAAAAAATTTGAGGTAAGATAAGAACGAGTGCTCGCATGGAAATTCATCTGGCTTTCAGAGTACACTATAGATTATAGATAAAGACAGGGAGAGGCTGAACTATGATCACAGTTGAACACTTAGCAAAGGCAGTTGGGGAAGATAAGAATCCAGTTCTACAGGATATAGGATTTCAATTAGAGCCGGGTGAGTTCGTAGCAATTCTTGGAGCTAGTGGTAGCGGTAAGACCACTTTGCTGCGCTGCTTAGCGCTGCGTGAGAAGTGGGATAGAGGGAATTTTAGAGTGGACGGTACAGATATTATGGCGAGTGCCTTTACGGGTAAAAGAAAAATCCGCCGTGAGTGGGCTTATCTGGAGCAGAATGCAGAGCTCAATCCTAACCGTACTGCGTTGAAAAATGTACTGATCGGCCAGTCCGCTCAAACGCCGCTATGGCGAATGGTCACCGGAATGGTACGTTCAGATGATTATATGGGTGCGATGGATGAATTAGATGCGCTTGGCCTTCTGGATAAGGCGAAGATGAAGACTAGTCAACTTAGCGGTGGAGAGCGACAGCGTGTAGCGATTGCTAGAGCATTGACGCACGGCGCTAAAGTGATCTTAGCGGATGAACCAGTAACGGGGTTAGAACCTAAATCCGCGGAGAGTGTTCTGGAAACCTTGCGTAAGTTATGCAAAGAGACGGGGCTTACCGTTGTAACGGTGTTGCCGATTGAATTAGCAGAACGTTTTGCTTCACGTTTATGGGTACTAGAAGATGGCAGAATTAAGCATGATATAAAGGGGCGTAGATTAACGTTCCAAGAACGTGCAAATCTTTAACTATAGGACACGGATAAGGAAAAGAGTGATGAAGTTGAATATGAGAAGCCTTAGGTGCTTTGTAGCCGCAACGCTGACGTTATCCGTACTGTCGGGTTGTACTTTCATCAGTGATCCTGTTTCTAAGATGAAATCCCCACAATTGTCTGCTGACAAAGCAACGCTTATGGCTGCTATTAATGCACTTAAGCCAGCAGGTTCCACGTTGATTCGTCCGACCAATGACGAGGATAGTACCATCTTTACTGAGGATCTCAATAAGGATGGAATTTTGGAGACGCTTGTGTTCTATAAGACTCCTGGAGAAGCTGTAGAGATTCACGGAATGATCCTGGAGAAACAGGGTGATACCTGGGTCAAGAAGCTTGTATTCGATGGTGACGGAAATGTACTGGAATCGGTTGATATAAGGGATATGACGGGTGATGGGAAGCTTGAAATTGTTACGGGCTATTCACGAGGCGAAGAAAAGGGACTTGTCGTTTATAGCTATTCCAGTGGTTCATTGGTAGAGCTCCTTTCACATCCGTATACAAAATATATGATTGATGATCTGAACGGAGATGGAATTGAAGACATCACCGTCGTTTATTTTAAACGAAATGAATTTGTAAACATTTCGGTCTATCAGTATAATGATGGATTTAAGGTTCTCGATAAACTGGATAATATCGACCCTTATTTTAATAATTATTACAATATTGTTGCAGGAAATATCTCAAAGGATAAAAAAGGAATCGTATTGGATGCTGCGGTAGATTCTCAATCTGCTTATTCCTCGATTGTTCTTATGGAGAACAATAAGCTGCATGTGGTTCTACCAGGCGATGCGCGGACTTATAAAGATCGTCGGATTGCAAGCGAAGATATTGATCATGATGGCATTATTGAAATTGGATTGCTGGAGGCACCCAAAGGATGGGAGTATTTCGATCCAGCTGAAATTCCATACTTCACCTCCTACTATAAATGGGATGGAAAAGACGGTCTGACCTTCACAACCCAGCTATATCATGATCCATCAGATCGATTCAATATTAATTTTTCGCCGGAATGGCATGAGAAGGTGACGGTTGATACGAAATCGGTTCTGGACAAGAATCTTAAGTTCATCATGTCTGATACCGGTGAGACGGTTGCTGAGGTTTCCTTCTTTTCTCCTTCTGAATGGGATCGTGTGAAGAATGACGGTTGGGATCTGCTTGCTCGTGATGCAGCTAAGATTATCGCCTACCGTGGTAAGTTAGAACAAAGTACAACAATGGAAGGAAGCAATAAAATTGCTCCCCCTATAGAAAGGAAGGGAATAGATGAGTAAAGTACTGATTCTCGAAGATGAGGAGTCCATTCGTAGTTTTATTGTCATTAACTTGAAGCGGAATGGGTTCGAAGTGATAGAGGCTGCGGATGGGAATGAAGCTCTTCATAAGTTAACCACGATTCCTGATATTGATATCGCTCTATTGGATGTAATGGTTCCGGGTATCGATGGATTTGAAGTATGTAGACGGGTCAGAGAAACTAATGAACGTTTGGGTATTATTTTTCTGACTGCCAAGGTTCAAGAGCAGGATAAAGTGTATGCCTTATCCGTAGGCGCTGACGACCATGTTAGTAAGCCGTTCAGCCCGACTGAACTGATTGCTCGGATTCAATCGCTGCTGCGCCGAGTGAATGTTCATCGTGAACAGTCAGCGAAAGTTTCTTTTGTTTCAGGGCCGTTTACCTTGGATCTTATTTCCAAACATTTTAAACGTGATAATGAAGCCATTGAACTGACGCCAACGGAGTTTTCATTGATCCAATTCTTTCTCGAAAAAGAAAATACGCCGCTCAGCCGCGATCTTCTGCTGGATCATGTGTGGGGCAAGGAGTATATGGGTGATCCCAAGATTGTGGATGTGAATATTCGTCGTCTGCGTCAAAAGATAGAGAACAATCCGTCAGAGCCTGAATTTTTGCAAACGGTATGGGGACACGGATATAGATGGAAAGGTCAAGTACAATGATTAAGAAGGGGATGCGCAGACAAATCGTTCTACACTACATTCTTGTAGTTTTTTTGGCGCTTCTCCTCGTAGAAGTTATCTTCCTGCTTGCCATCAGAACGTATTATTATGACAGTGTGTACAGCAAGATAAAAAATCACATTACCACTGGAGAGTCATTCTTCTATAAATACCAGTTGAATGGCGACGACAATTCGTATCAACTGCAAAATCTGCTGGAGCGGTTTTCGCTGAATAATACCGAACTGGAAATATTGACCTTGAATGGCGATATGATTACTAGTTCAACCGGCTTTCAGCCTGACCGTACGATTACAACCAGTGACGTTCCTGAAGCGGTAGGAGGCAGTATTGGCCGCTGGGTTGGGCGCCAGAGTGGTACTAACGAGAGCGTTATGGCTGTATCCAAAATGCTGCAGATTCACGGACGCGATACGTATGTTCTAAGGTATCTTACTTCACTTGAGGGCATTAACAACGATTTGCTTAATCTTACATTACTGTCGATTGGTATAGGTGCGGCTGTTATGGCTGTTGTTATCGTGTTCAGCTTCGGACTGGCCAATTCCATTGTAAAACCGCTTAATAATATTACTGCGGTTTCTGCTCAAATGGCTAAGGGCAGATTTAATGTGCGGATTAAGGGGAACTACAAGTTTGAGATCGGTGACTTGGCTTCAACGCTAAATTATATGGCTCAGGAAATCGTGCGCAGCAATCAGATTAAGGATGATTTCATTTCTTCTATTTCTCATGAGTTACGAACACCACTTACGAGTATCAAGGGCTGGAGTGAGACATTGATCTCTGGTGGCTATGATCCGGAGGAGACGAAGCTTGGTGTAAGTATTATCTCAAGAGAAAGTGAACGACTGATTGGTTTAGTGGAGGAGATTCTCGACTTTTCAAAGCTGCAGCAGAACCAGATGAAGCTGTCCATTGGGATTGTTGACGTAAAAGTGTTACTTCAGGAAACGATCCTTAATATTTGGGCCAAGGCAGAGAAGAAGCGGATTCACTTGCTTCTAGAATGTGAAGATGGAATCTTTGTTAAAGGGGATGCCAATCGTCTCAAGCAAGTGTTCTTGAATCTGGTAGACAATGCGGTGAAATTCTCCCATGAAGATTCCAGTATAGAATTATCTGCGAAGAGATTATCCGCTACAGAGACTGCTATCATGGTTCGTGATAGTGGGATAGGGATTAGTGAAGCACATATCTCCAGAGTTAAAGACCGTTTCTTTCAAGTTGATGCCTTGAACGGAGGAACGGGCTTAGGATTAGCTATCTCACAACAAATCGTGGAGCTTCATAACGGGAAGCTCGAAATGGAAAGTGAACTTGGAAGTGGAACGGAAGTTACCGTATTCTTGCCAATTACTGAGAAGCTGCCTGAGGTCCATTCAGATCAAGTAGCACAGGTTCAAGCTACTTTACCTGAATCAGATGTCTAGGAGGTATGGAAATGGAAGCGGAAATGCTTAGCACCTCAATCAGAATCGTTCGTGGAGAACCCGAACGAATAGAGGATATCTTGAGGTTGCTGCAGGAAGCAGCCCATTGGATGGAGCGAAATGGCATTAAGCAGTGGAATCCAGGCCAATTTAACGAGAAGGATATCGCAGGTTATTTCACCGACAGGCATGTTTATCTTGCGCTTGATAAGGATGTTCTAGTTGGTATGTTCACGTTACAATTCAGTGATCCTCAATACTGGGGAAGCAAAAATGATGCGTCCTATGCTTATTTGCATAGGTTGGCTGTGGCGGGTTCACACCGCAGGCAGGGACTTGGGCAGCAGATGCTTAAATATGCTGTGGTGCGAGCCAAAGAACTTGGCTGTAAAGGACTCAGATTCGATACCGTCGCACACAACATTAAACTCAATCGTTATTATCAAAGTATGGGTTTTCATTACATGGGTACTAACGATATGGGAAATGGCCGATTAGTGAACCTATATGAGCATTTTGAGGAAAAACCGGATCCCGATCGTCTGATTCTTAGATTTATTACCGAATCGGACTTTGAACACTTGAAACGATGGAGTATCTCACCTGAGTATCTGAAGCAGTGGGCAGGACCTTCACTTACTTTTCCTCTTGACGATGACCAGCTTACTAAGTATATAGATGGAGCTAATCATCCGGCGGACTCCGATTGCCTTATCTTTTGTGCAGTGCACGAAGCTACTCAGCAGGTCGTGGGCCACATCAGCTTTTCAATCATAGACCGGGCAAATCGATCTGCACGTATTGGTAGGGTAGTAGTAGATCCTGATTATCAGGGTAGAGGCTTCGGATCAAGGATGATGAATGAAATGCTTCGAATCGGATTTGTAGGCTTGGGTATGCATCGTCTTTCCCTGGGGGCTTTCGCTTTCAACACCGCTGCCCTGAAAACCTACGAAGCCGTGGGCTTTAAGCGGGAGGGTGTACAGCGCGAATCGGCGCTGTTCGGGGAGCAATACGTAGATTGTGTGGAAATGAGTATTTTAGATAGAGAATGGTCAGAACTCCGAGATGCATAAGGATTTCTTTCTAACAACCGAAGGGGCTGTTGCTCTGGTCATGATCGACCAGGACAACAGCCCCTTTTTATATAAAGTATTTATATATATAATGGTTTTTATGAGGGGAGAACTTCCCGTAGACGTCCTGTCTTCTCATAAACATCCTGAAACAGACGGGAGGGTTGGTTGCGAACCGCTGGCTTAGGCGCTACGGTCTCATAAGGTCCAACAACTACAATGTTATTAATACTTCCCTTAATAACAGCCCCATCCTTAATAATTGCACCTTCGCCAATAATGGCATTTTCAATCTGTACACCACGTCCTATGCGAACACCAGGCATAATAACGCTTTGTTTGATCTGGCTCATTTTGCCAATTTCCACACCATTGAAGATTACAGAACGTTGCAGACTACCTTCTTGTGTGCAGAATTCATTCACCAGAGAGTCCGTTGATGGAACCTGAGCACGTGGTTTATGAACAGCAAGCTTAGTCCGGCGACTCCGGCTATACATTGGCCAATGCGCTTTGTCGAGCTTCATACCATTGTTTTTTTGCAAAAGATCCATATGTGCTTCCCAGAGACTACCCACAGTACCTACATCTCTCCAGTATCCTTTGAAGCGGTAAGCGAATAAATCATCATTCTGATCAAGCATCGTTGGTATAACGTCTTTACCAAAGTCATGGCTGGAATTCGGATTAGCTGCATCCCGCAACAAGTGCTCCTTCAGATAAGCCCACTCAAACAGGTATATACCCATGGATGCCAAATTACTTTTAGGTACTTTTGGTTTTTCCGCAAACTCAGAGATCTTTAGCTCATCATTTACGTTCATGACTCCAAAACGACTAGCTTCATCCCATGGCACCTCCATTACGGAGATGGTGGCTTTTGCAGCCTTCTCTACATGATAGTCCAGCATTTTACGGTAGTCCATATGGTAAATATGATCACCGGATAGAATGAGCACATGCTCTGGATTGCGGCTATCGATATACTCAATGTTTTTATAAATCGCATCAGCAGTTCCTGTATAGCTGTCTCTGCCTTCAACACCGGAAGGAAGCAGGGTGACCCCTTTATCCTTTTGAGTATGTAAACCCCAAGGTTCACCTTCGCCGATGTGATCATGCAAGGATTCAGCTTCATACTGTGTCAAGACACCTATTGTATCAATTTTAGAGTTTACACAATTACTTAGTGGGAAATCAATAATTTTATACTGTCCACCGAAAGGGACTGCAGGCTTAGCCATACTGGAAGTCAAGGGAGCCAATCTACGGCCTTCCCCTCCTGCCAAGAGCATGGCGATACAATCTTTTTTGTTATTCATTTGTTATCCCTCCCATTATTTTGTCAATGCTTGTTATATAAACTTTCGACAAGCACTTGAAACGACATAGGTGAAGTATATTGCTGTGTAAAAAGAAAAATTACAATTAATATTTCTTTATCAGAAAATCTTTTGTTTTCACATCAAATCATTTTCAAAATGGTAATATTCGGGTAATGTAATAGGTACAAGCATTCAAAAAAAAGGTGGTGTAGAATTGGCTGAAAACGCAACAATCGATACGCTTCCATCAGCTGCTGATATTTATTTGCTCCCTGAGGGCACCAATTATCGCAGCTATTCGATGC
>RCUU01001479.1_pt1 | contig 11178 bp, 10 predicted proteins | sample 2166211 | NCBI WGS metagenome assembly RCUU01 (sample SAMN09932620, study PRJNA488358) | compost metagenome | feature: garden; material: soil; isolation source: compost soil in phenylacetic acid-enriched culture | place: Germany: Experimental Botanical Garden Goettingen | collected 2016-01-27
CTGAGTCCGGATCATCCAGAAAAGCAGGCTTTTTCGCAAAATAGGGTATTCTCAGTCCGTTTCACTCCGCAGATGGGACTCAATCAGCCCCCCCGTCTAACGGGTGATTTGCTCTGCGCCTGTAAGCCTTTGATACCGGCTGCGCCTTGGGTCGGGGGGGTCTTGGTTACGGCGTTTCTTTTCGTGTTCTATTGTTCCGTAAGCATACAGCCGTATAAAGGTTCATGACCGCACATACCCTCAACCTTTATGGAAAAGCTTCATTATCTTCCTCCTTGCGCTGAAACGAAGGTTTTAAAACCAAACCCTTTTGGGCTATAACCCTGAACGACACCACCCGCATAGCAGGCGGTTTTTTGTTTCCCACGCTTCGCGTGCTCAACGGGCTAAAGCCATAACAAAAAGGCGGCCTCACGAGGGCCGCCTTGCTGCTGTGTTTGGAGGAGAAGGATTCTCCCGCGTTATTCTGTTCTAACCGTTCAGATTTCGTCCGGGTCCCTCTGCGGGCACTTTACGTGGTCCTTTCACGTCCATCCGCGAATGATGCGGACAGGAGATCTACAGCTTTAATATCTGAGCCTTCCCGGCTACTTCCCGCCCCCTCAGCTCCGCGCCGTAAACTCCGTCACGGCCTCGCTCATCAGGTTCATGCCCAGCAGCAGCTCATCCCGTCCGGGATGGCTGAAGTTGAGGCGGATGTGTCCGCTGCCTCCGCTCACACTGCACAGCGGGCCGGGCAAAAAAGCCACGCCTTTGGCCAGGGAAGCCTTCAGCAGCGCCATCGCATCCAGGCCCTCCGGCAGCGTCACCCACAGGAACATCCCGCCTGCAGGCAGAGAATAGCTGCTGCTCTTCCAGGCCGGACGCTTCAGGAGCTCCGCCATCAGCTTCAGACGGGTGTTGTATTCCCGGTTCAGGAGCGCGATATGCTCCCGCAGGTCAAAGGCCGTTACATCCAGCAAATGATGCAGCAGCCGCTGGTTGAGTGAGCTGGATTGCCAATCGGCCATCTGCTTCGCCGCAGCCATCATTCCGATCAGCTCACGGCTGCCCGCCGCCCAGCCCGTCCGCAGCGCAGGTGCGACTGTTTTGCTAAAGGAGCCGATGTAGAGCACATGTCCGCCCTCGCTGACATTCTCAAGCGCGTACAGAGACGGGTACTTCACTGAGGGGTGCTCCGTGTACCTCTGAAAATGCAGATCCCCATAAGAGTCATCCTCGACGATCAGCACATTATGTGTGGTACACAGCTCCAGCACTTCCTTGCGTCTGGCCAGACTCCAGAGAATCCCGCTCGGATTCGTGAAGCTTGGTGTAGCGAACAGCATTTTCGGCCGGTGCTGGCGGATCTGGGTGCGCAGATGCTCCGGCAGCAGCCCGTCCCGGTCACCCCGGACCGGAATAATTACGGCACCCTGCATCCGCAGCGCCTGCAGAATACCCGGAGATGTCGGATTCTCTACCAGCACACGGTCTCCGGGATCGATATAGACTCTGGACAACAGATCAATCGCTTGTTGACTTCCCGTTGTCAGCAGAACTCCGCCTGCGGCAACGCCTACCCCTTTGGCCTTCAGCCAGTCTCCAGTCAGCCATTCCCGGAGCGGTCCATATCCTTCAGGATCGCCATACTGCAGCGCACCGGCGTCCGCCGAGATCACTGTAGAAGCCGTTTCCGCCAGTAGAGACAATGGAAACAACTCTTCGGCCGGCAGCTCCTCGGCCAGTGAAATCAGCGTCCCCCTGCGCGTCTCTGTACGTATGCTCAGCAGTGGTGAAGAGTTTAATGTATGCGCGCGGGCAGAAAACTCATATTTCATATGCTCCCCCCTTCTCCCTGGTACCAAGAATATTCCTTTCCGGCCGGCATTATGTCGTTATGCAAGGGCTAAGCATACATTTGCTTGTTTTGTCTGGAGAAAAGCGCGAATTTCTCAATCGCCTGCGCTCTTGTAGATACCTCCAGCTTGACATAAATCTTCCGCAGATAATTATCGATGGAACGGCGGCTGACTTCAATCTCAAGAGCGATTTTATCGTATGTAATTCCCTGAACAATCCGTTCCATAATGAACATCTCGGTCTGGGTCAACTGCAGTACTCCCTCCAGCCCCCGCGACGATGCCATCGGACGAAAACCCTGCTGCGCCCAGTCCAGCGGAATGGAGAGAAAACCTTCGCGCAGCCCGTTGATCATCTGCAGCAGCTGCCCGGGAGAGGCTCCCTTGGAAAGCACACCGCTGGCTCCCAGCTCTACAAGCGGCTGGAACAGCTCCTTGTCCTCTTCCTCTGTCATAATTATGAAATGGGTGCCCTTTGAGCTCTGCTTCATCTCTACCAGCGGACCTTCGACATTTCCTTCAGGCATTTGATAATCCGCCAGCACCAGATCCGGCTGCTGTTGTTGTACGGTGTAGACACCCTCGCTCCAGGTGGAGAACATCCCCACAACCTCAATCTCTTTGCCTTCCTCCAGAATCAATTTCGTACCTAACATACTTGTGGGATGACATCCCACGATGATCACCCGCCACACCTTCATCATTAATGCCCAGACCTCCTGCTATCTATATATTTACCCAGAAAGGGAAGCGCCATAGCGTTTCCTGTCAGTACGCAAGCAAGGCTCTATGATGACTTGTCTATTTTCCCTTCTTTTCCCTTGAATACGCCCATCAGAACTTCCAATCTATAGAAATTGTATCGCAGTAGTTTAATAGAGCGCAATTATTTTTTCACGTGTACATAAGCCTTTTCACTTTTGCGAAAATTGTAAAAGTCTGATAGAATGAGAACTTGAAAAAAATTTGCCTGAGGTGATAAAAATGCAACCGCTAGCGGAATCGACACCGGTACACTCGCGCCGAACTGCTGCGAGAAACGGATCTTCCGTAAAATGGTTTTTACTGTTCTGGATTTTGATGATCGGACTCGGTTTTTACGCCGTGTACAGCTATACCAACCATCTTAAAGAGCAAGTGCTAAGCGAGCTTGGCACTCAGAGCCAGCAGCAGCTTACCGTTTTGAAGACCGATTATGAGTCGCGGATTAACGTCCTCTCCCAGCAAGTAAAGGAACTGCAGGGCACCGTGGATACCTTTAATGAGCTTCTCACCTTTACCAAGGATAACGCCAGCAATAAGACAGACAACAGCAACAAGCTGTACACACAACTGAATGAGGTCCGCAAACAGCTGGCTTCGTTGCAAAAAGAAATGGATCTGCTCAAATGATGACACCGGTAAAACGAGTTAACCGTTTTTTTATGATTCTGACTGCGCCCTTTTTGGGCCTGCTGCTCTGTCTGTGGTGGTACCAGCCGCCGCTTGAGCTGAACCTGGATACTGGGCAGTTCGCCGCAGAGCCCGGACCTGTCAAAGAGACGGCCGAACTGCAGAATGCGCTGACCACAGCTCAAGCCGCTGCCTCATACACCATCCATTCCATCAGTGCCAGCGCTAAGGTGTACAATCAGACTACCAATGCCATGAATGCGCTGGTCCAGATGGCCAAGACCCAGGCCGCGCGTCCTGAACGGATCTATAACCGCCGGATTAGTGCCAGACTGGGCATTCCTGCCGATGTTGTAAGCAGCGACCGGATTACCATTGAACTCTACCGGCTGAATCCCGGCAATTATACAGCTTATGCTTTGAAAATTAAATTGAAGGACCCGTCCGCCATGAAAATGAGTCTGGCTGGTGACGGTAAAGGCGGAGCGGAAACGACTCTGCAGGCCGTGAACCGCTACGGCGCAACTGCCGGCATCAATGCGGGAGGGTTCGCCGACAAGGGCGGAAAGCGCTACCCGCTCTCTACAACCGTTGTCGGCGGAGAGTATCTGTACGGGTTCGAATCCACCTACAAGGATCTCAGCTTCGTTGGACTGAACGCTTCAGGCCAGTTGATCGGCGGCAAATTCTACAGCCGGACACAGCTCGACCAGCTGCAGCCGGTCTTCGGCGCAACCTTTGTGCCGGTTCTGCTGAAGAACGAGAGCAAGGTGCCTATCCCTGCCAAATGGATGGTGTCACCGAAGCGTGCTCCCCGTACGGTTATTGGCAAGTACAAGGATGACCAGCTGCTGGTTATGGTAGCCGACGGCTATAACGAAAACGGCAACTCCGGAGCTACGCTGGAAGAGCTTCAGAACAAGCTGTGGAACATGGGTGTCATTGACGCCTACAATCTGGATGGCGGCGGATCCTCCTCCCTGATTTTCAACGGACGGGTCATCAATAAGCCTTCAGATGGAAATCTGCGCAAGGTTCCTACCAATTTTCTTTTCTTTAGATAAACATTATGTATTGTCTATGCGGCACATCACATTATCATTTATTTTTGGAAGAACTCGGGGTATAATCAGGGAAACGAATACAGTCACTCATGGAGGTGCACGCATGTCGTTTTCCCTTACTTTTTGGATTATCGCTCTTGTGTTCCTGTTGTTTCTGGCCGGTATCCTTACCGCTTCGTACAACGATGACAAAACCAAGGGCCTGTAGAAGCCCCAGACAGCTACTTAGCAGATAACATTCTTGACAAGCTTTCCCAAGTAGAAACGGTTACGCCGTCCATGAAAGGACGGTATCCGTTTCAGCGAGAAATATAAGGATAAAGTATAGTGTGAAACTTATACTTTCTTATATTTTCAAAAGAGCGCCGCACATATGTGCGGCGCTCTTTTTTGGGAGTAGAAGGATGTATAGACACACATCGATGTTCCTCCAGATTCCCGTACGTGAATGGTTACCGCCCTATGTAAGGACAGCACAGCAGTCGCCGCTAGGCTGCAGCCCACTTTTAGGAAATTTGGGAATGGTACTCCGGCAAGAGGGCGCAGGTTGATGCTTTTCCTATGTACGAATTGCCTCTTGCGCATTCTCTTGGAATGCCCGGTCTAATTAGGCGTGTCTTGGCAGTTGGGTCATTTCAGTAAGGCAATCCGCACAAATATAACGGTCCTTATATTCGCTTACGCCTTCCATCGATCCGCAAAAAACACACTTCGGACGGTAACGCTCAAGAATGATATGGTCGCCCTGCACCAGAATTTCTACAGGATCACCTTCATTCATTTGGTACCTTTTACGCAGGGACTTAGGCAGAACAATTCTACCCAGCTGATCTACTTTTCGAACTACGCCAGCAGGTTTCATATCTAACTTACACTCTCCTGTTCAACTAAAAATTAGTATCTACTACTTATTTCGGCACTATTCTTCTATTTCGTTACCTAAATGTCGAATCCTGCTGAAAAAATTAAAAAATTGTGTTTTCTTTTAGAAAAGTTGTGGAAAATCCATCTGCCGGAGTGCTTCATACACAATAATCGCCGCTGAATTGGATAAGTTCAGCGATCTTACCGCCTCGCTCATCGGCATGCGCATAGCGGTTTCTTTGCCGGCTTCCAGAATCTCTGGAGACAAGCCTTTGGTTTCTTTGCCAAAAACAAAAAAATCCCCATCCCGGAATGTGAAATCGGTATAACGCTTATCCGCCTTCGTTGTTGCATAGAAGAAACGGCCATCCGCATACTTTTCCAGCACTTCCCCAAAGGAATCATGATATTCAATGTGTACAGCATGCCAATAATCCAGACCGGCACGCTTCAATGTGGCATCGTCTGTACGGAAGCCCAGCGGGCGCACCAGATGAAGATGGGTGCCTGTAGCTGCACAGGTGCGGGCGATATTGCCGGTGTTGGCCGGGATCTCCGGTTCCACCAGCACAATGTGTAATGCCATAATATAGTGAACTTCCTCTCTGCAGGCTATTCGGCCCGTTGATGTGTGTGTAGGAGGTATGTCGGCCAGCAAACAGCAATGACTGCGCCGTACTTAAGACAAGTGTATCCGCAGCTCCATAGCTTCTATTCAAAGCAGAAAACCTTCCGCCAACAGGCGGAAGGTTTGGAATTTTACATTCATTAACCTTGAGTTTGCCGGAAATGCTTCATGAAATCAGACAGCGCCTTAACGCTCTCATATGGAACCGCGTTGTAGATGGAAGCACGCAAGCCTCCCACACTGCGGTGGCCCTTCAGCCCCACAAAACCTTCCTGCTCGGCCGCTTTGACAAATTGCTTTTCCAGCTCTTCCGACTGCATCCGGAAGGTGACGTTCATAATGGAACGGCTGCCTGCTTCTGCAACTCCACGGTAGAAACCGTCGCTGCCGTCGATATGATCATACAGCAGCCCTGCTTTATCGCGGTTCTTGACTTCAATGCCGGCCAGCCCGCCTTGCTCCTCAATCCATTTTAGCACTTCGTTAACCATATATACAGAGAAGGATGGCGGTGTATTGTACAGAGAGTTGTTCTTCAAATGCGTATCATAACGCAGAATCGTCGGAATATTCGAAGGCGACTTGGCGATCAGCTCTTCCTTGACAATCACCACAGTAACACCGGAAGGTCCCAGATTCTTCTGGGCACCGGCATAGATCAGCCCGAATTGATTCACGTCAAAGGAACGGCTGAGAATGTCGCTGGACATATCCGCGATCAGCGGAATGGAACCGGAATCCGGGTACTCCGCGTATTGTGTTCCTTCGATGGTCTCATTCGAGGTAATGTGCAGATATGCCGCATTGTCCGCTGCCTTAATGCTGCTCAGCTCGGGAATGGCCAGGAACTTCTTGTCCTCGGAAGATGCGGCGGCATGTGCGCCACCTACCAGCTTCGCTTCCTTAAAAGCCTTGTCGGCCCAGCTTCCTGTCATAACATAGCTGCCTACCTGGCCTTCAGAGATAAAGTTCATCGGAATCATGGCGAACTGTGTGCTTGCTCCGCCTTGTATGAACAGAACCTTGTAGCCTTCAGGATTGCCGAGGAGCGAAAGCAGACGTTCCTGCGCTTCATTATGCACGGATTCGTATATTGCCCCACGGTGCGACATCTCCATAATGGACATTCCGCTTTCCCGGAAATCGACAAACTCCGCCTGTGCACGTTCAAGTACTGTAAGCGGCAGTGCCGCCGGACCAGCGTTAAAATTGTATGCTCTCTTGCTCAAAATTGCTCCCCACCCTTTCTCTCCTATGAATATGGATATCGATATGATAGCAGTAATCACACACACCAGCAAGTATAATTATTCACATAGGAGGTAAGTTCACAGCCCGTTACAGGGTGAAAAATTGATAACTGCGGCTCCAATGCTTGCTGTGACGCGGTAAAATGCTGATGTCCACAAAAACTTCGGGAGAAATTACATGTTTTTCGCCCCACAGCGCCATCCGCTCCGCCGCAAAATCCCCGCTCTCCCTCACACCGGCTCCGCTTGGCTTATGCCGCAGCTCCCAGAAGCCATCTAATTCCATTTTATCCCAGACTTTCAATTTACAGTAGAACGGCCGGTCAGGCTCAGCCTTCCAGCTAAGCCTATTGCCGGATACCGACAGCAGCTCCGCTGTATAGGACGACTCAGGCTCATCCACCCTTAGTCCGGCCGGGATTCTCAGTTCATAGTCCGGGCCGACATTTGCACTGTTAATCCCCACAAAGTTATGAATATATTCTTCCGTATGCAGCGGCTTGTCGCCCATGTTCTCCAGCGTGTAGGAAATATTCAGCCGGTCTTCGAGCAGCGTAATCTTTTTGGACAGACGTATACTGTAACCGCGGCACTCCATAGGCTGAACCGTATAGTTGACCGACAGCGCACTGCACTCCTCTTCAATCTTGAACGGAATTAGCGGATAGTTTCTGAAAAAGTCATAGGGTTCATCGCTTACCTTCTGAAGCAGCCCCACTCCCGGCTTCGGGAACCACTCCCCGGCCGCTGCTTCCTCATAGCCAATTGCCCGGGAAATGCCGAACTCATTGCACAGCCCTATCCCCCCGCTGCCATGGCCTGAAACCAGGCTTTCCGGTACACAGAATGTATGTTGTCCCTGCAGCAAAGTAACCCCCGTAATAAATCCGGTCCAATCAAAACGGGTACCGCTATACTCTCCGACATCGGCAATATCTACCTGGAGAATGCCGTTTGAGAGACTGTAAGCCATCTTCAATCCTTCCTTTCCACAACCAGCAGTCTTTATTCAACACTCACTTATTTAACCATCTATGCTTCCGGAACGCATCTAATTTCGGATTCGGGTGCTCTGTAAAAAAGCGCCTGCTTCCGCAGAACCTGCGAAGCTGGCGCTCCTCTTAGCTTACATGCTGTTAGGCTAGTTCTACCTGCAGGAGATGGACCTCTCCTTCCGGCAAGGCGGCCAGCAGGCAGCGCGGAATCAGGACACCCTCTGAGACGCGCTGAAGCGTCACCTCAGCACCGTTAATCATAACCGAGTGTATTTGGCACTCCCCGTACTCAGCACCGCTTGTAGAGCTGTAGACAACGTCCAGACCGCGTTCCGCAAAGACGGTCCGTATCGATGCTTTCCCGTCCTGGTCAAACTGGTCCTTCATTAGCTTAGGCTGAAGCAAGAGATCGCCGAGCTTTCCTTTGACGCCGAATACTTCGGTGACCATGGTTAGCAGCATCCAGCTCGCAGAGCCGGTCAGATAGGTGTACATGCCTCTGCCCTGCTCATTAATGTACTCCGGAATGCCGGGATACATCCGGCTAAGCTCGAAATTCACGCTCAGGCTGTACAGAGAATCCAGCACCTTGCGTCCTTCTTTTACATATCCGCGCTTATAGAGCGCATTTCCGTACATCACAGTCATATGGCTGAACATAGCCCCGTTCTCTTTATGGCCAAAAGCAAACCCGAATGCGCGGCCCAAATTCTGCTGGATGCCGCCAAAATTCGAATTCAGCCGGTACCCGATTTTCTCATCATACAGATTGCGCTCCACCGCTGCGATGATCTGTGGAATCTGCTCTGGAGCAGCGGCACGGCCAAGAAGCGGGAACACCTGGCCTGTCAGCGTCATACGGACATTGTCACCAATTTCTCCCTCAACACGTTCACCGTCATTATTGTAATAGCCGTTGAACCAGCCGTCTCCTTGAACGCTCTGCACCCATTCGGTCCGGCGCAGATGTTCAAAGATCCACTCCGCCTTATGGGCAAGATCATCCGCTATCCTGTCGAGGGCAATCTCTGAGCGGACACCGCTAACTCTGTTCGGAGCAGCAGCATAATAACGGTCAAGCAGCCCCCTCTTGGCGGAGACGGACTCATAATCCACCGCTTCATGCAATGAATCCAGCAGCATCATCATTTCTTCCGCCAGCTCCAGCGTTTCAAGTCCTTTGCGCTCTTTCAGGGTACGCAGCAACCGGGAGAGATCCAGCAGATTGCTGGCATAGAAGGAGGTGAAGGTGACACTTTCACCACGCTGAGCCGCCATATCCAGCCCATCATTCCAGTCCGCACCTTCCAGCAGAATATTGTTGTGTTCCCCCACATTGAAGAACGGGACAAGATTCTGCAGCAGAATATGCTCCAGAATGGTACCCGAATAAGGCTCCCCGTCCGCCGTTAGAAGACTGCTGCCGGCGGACGCCTCCCAGGATGCATCACGTTCCCGGCAGCGGGCCATAAAAGAGTCGCGGAAGTAGCTCTGCTGCTCCAGCAGGAAATCCAGATCTCCGCTCTGATCAAGATACAGCATGGTGGTCAGGAACGGCCACGCCCCATGGTCCATCCACACACGCGGAATATTGTTGCGGTCGGCAATGAATTCACCCGGCTGCTGGCCGATAATCGTCGCATTGCTGCCGTCGATTCGGACACCGGCATAGTTATTCAGCAGCAGACTGCGCACATCCCCCGGTTCCATGATCAGCAGCGCCAGGCAGTCCTGCCAGAGATCCCGCCAGCCGCGGCCGCCACGGCCATAGTCATGGTACGGCAAAAAGGAATTGCCATACAATCTGCGGAGCACCGGCTGCAGCGTGACCCATTTCATCCACTGATCCGCAGCCGGGTCACTGGTATGAAACTCCACCGTATTCACCTTGTCGGCCCAGAAGGATTTATTCTCCTCAAGCATTGCGTCAAAAGCCCTGCTGGAGCCGTATTTGTCCATCAGCGCAGCAGCATCAATTCTTTCATTGCCAATCGCCAGCACAAGCACATAACAAATACTGTCCCCCGGCTGCAAAGCTGCTGTGGCAAACCTCAGCCCGCCAAGCGCTTCATACCCTTCCTTATGCACACCACCCCCGGCTCCGATTTGCGGTTCCCGGTTCAAGACGACCGCTTCCGGCCAATCCAGACTTCCGCCTTCACCAATGAATTCCTCCTGCACCGGAAAAAATCCGGCAGGCTGCTCGCCGCCTTCTCCGGCCCCAAACACACCATATGAGGTGTGGTTCACCCGGTGTCCACGCTCATCGAAGGAGAGGGCAGGCTGTACTTCAACACCATGCGCAGAGGTATATATCCGGTTCAACAGCGAGGTGACATGCCGGTGGTCCCGCAGATCGTCTGCTGAACGCGCATAGAGCGGAACCGCTGCCGTAGGCGTCACAGTCAACATCTCTCCCGAGGTATTGGTGAGCACAACCTTCATTAGCTCCACCTTATCGTTTCCTGCGGGCACATAACTGGTGATTTCCGCCTTGATGCCCAGCTCCCGGCTCTCACGGGTTACACGGTGCCATAGCAAACCAGCCTCTAGTACTGCATCGTCAGCATCCTCACCATACATTTTGGCATTTTGCCGGGCGGAGTTCCCTGCTGCCGACCAGGCGCCTTTGCCGTCCACATACACCCAGAAATTGCGGGAAGCCCGGGAGTTATGCAGATCTTCCGCGGAGAGGGGTGGAGTAAGAAAGGTATTATGGCCAGACGTGACTTGACCGTGAAGCTTCGGACTGATGGAAGACATCATCCCCCCCTCATTCACCAGGGGAAAATATAAAAAGCTGCTCCGGTCAGGCTGGTTAAGACTGAACTCCCCGTTGCTTCCGGTAAAAGCCCATCCTGTTCTTGACTGATTCACTGAATTCATCCTCTCTATTATTCATAGGCAAGCTATATTGACCAGCCTTAGCAAAATGAAGCAGAAGACCGGTCACCAAAATACAGAAACCGGTTTCGATTTTTATTATTGCACCGTTGTATTTCTTTGTAAAGCATTTTTCCGCATTACTGTAAGTCATAATAAAAAATCCCTTTAAACAAGCCGTTTTCATAGCTCTATCAAGACCAATCTCGGGGAGGAATTCCAACGAAACCACTTTCGTAAATAACTGTAAACAAACAAGTG
>RCUU01001480.1_pt1 | contig 11166 bp, 9 predicted proteins | sample 2166211 | NCBI WGS metagenome assembly RCUU01 (sample SAMN09932620, study PRJNA488358) | compost metagenome | feature: garden; material: soil; isolation source: compost soil in phenylacetic acid-enriched culture | place: Germany: Experimental Botanical Garden Goettingen | collected 2016-01-27
GGGCAGGACACGGATCTGCTTCTGGCCGAGCCGGTAGGACGCGACGTCGGCGAAGGTGTACTTGCCGAGGTTGCGCAGGCGTTCAGCGATCAGGAAGAGGATGACCGGCCAGCCGACCAGGAAGCCGATGGAGTAGATCAGGCCGTCGTAGCCGGAGGTGTAGACCAGCGCGGAAATACCCAGGAAGGACGCGGCGGACATGTAGTCGCCGGCGATCGCCAGACCGTTCTGGAAGCCGGTGATGCTGCCGCCGGCGGTGTAGAAGTCGGCTGCCGAGCGGTTGCGCTTGGAGGCCCAGTAGGTAATGCCCAGGGTGAAGAGGACGAAACCGACGAACATGACGATGGCGGAAACGTTCAGCGGCTGGCGCTGCACATCTCCGGTCAGGGCATCGGCCCACAGGGCGGGGGCGAAGGCGGCCAGCCCGAGAGCGGCGAACAGGCGAGCGATCATTGCTGGGCCTCCTTGAGAATCTGCTGGTTCAGGCGGTCGAACTCGCCATTGGCGCGGCGAACGTAAATGCCCGTCAGGATGAAGGCCGAGACGATCAGGCCGACGCCCATGGGAATGCCCCAGGTGACCGAGGAGTCGGCACTGATGCGGGCGCCCAGCAGTTGCGGTGCAAAGGCGATCAGGAGGATGAAGAGCACGTACAGGCCAAGCATTACGAGGGACAGCAGCCAGGCGAATCGCTCACGCTTGGCCACCAGTTCTTTGAAGCGCGGATTGGTATCAATCCGCTGGTAAATGCTGTCGTTCATTTTGTTTTTGTCCTCACAGCGGGGATGACGCGGATATCGTCGATGCCTACTGTAGGACTCTGGTGCAAGCGCTCCAGACGACTTTAGTCGTAGCACCTCGAATGAGGCACCAGCGTTGGCTTGCCCGATCAGCAGAAAAGGCCCAGCCACAGCGGGGCCCGGATGCTTCCGTCAGTGGTGGTGGTGGCCCTCCCCCAGCCCCATCACACGGCTCTGGTCGATTTCCTCAAAGCCCAGAACTTCGTTCTCGCCCTGCTCCCCTGCCCACTTGCCTGCAGCTTCCCGTGTAGCGAATGCTGCGAACGTCGGCCCCATCGCCCCCGTCAACTTGCGGCTGGGTACGTAGAAAGCGTCATGCGCCGGAATCCAGGGCGCCGTCTCGGGTCTGCTCCAATCGACGCCAGTCATGTCCTGAACATACATCGCTGCCTGCGAATGCCTGTTCTCGAGCTGCTGGACGAAGGCGAAGAAATCGCGCGTCGAGCAGAAGAACAGGGACCGGCGCTGCTGTCCGACCTGCATGATCGTCTGGGCTTTCGGGCCGGGAAAACCCTGTATGCGCATGCCGCAGACGGCACACTCCGCCTCGGCATCCAGCACTGTCGGAGCCAGGGCCGACACCGCCCCCACTGACGTATCTCCGTTGCAACCGACCAGTCCTGCCAGGACCAGAACCCCGGCTCCCGCCAGCCACCGCCGGCGCGAACATCGAATACACATGAATCATCTCCCCTGAATCACAAGTGCCGCCGGGCAAAAGCCCATTGCGCCAGCCCGAACGGCAGCAGCACCCACAACACCTGAACCCCCACCAGCAGCCAGTAGGAAAAGCCCGCACCGATGGCAAGCAGTCCGCTTTCCTCGGCGCTTTCGGCGAACCCGAGCATGTTGACCAGGCCGAACACATCGGTCGGATTGGCGAGCAGCAGATAGCGCAACCAACCCTGACCAACCCGTCCCTCCCCGCCTACCAGCAATGCCAGCAGCGCCAGATCGAACACCAGCACCAACAGGAACCAGATCACCAGGACCAGCCCGGCGGCCTTGGACTTTTCCTGTGCCAGTGCACTGGCCAGATAGGCGAAGCCGATGAAGCTCCATCCCAGCAGCAACGCCGACAGCATGAAACGCCCGAGAGCCTGCAGCAGTTCGCCAGGCGGGCTGGAGCCGAGGAAGCCAATCACGAGGCCGGCCACGCCAAAACCACCCAGAATGGCGCTTGCGAGGATCGCCCCGTGACCGAGGAATTTTCCGGCCAACAGTTGCGAGCGAGACAATGGGTAGGTCAGCAACAGCACCAGGGTGCCCTGCGCGTCCTCACCGACGATGGCGTCATAAGCCAGCAGGAGAGCAATCAGCGGAATCAGGAACGCCGTCAGGGTGGAAAGACTGACCATGGTGGTCGCCAGGCCGGTGAAACCTACCTGGCCGGAAACCGCGGCGCCGAATGCTGCCAGCCCCACTGCGAGCATGCAGAAGATCAACCCGATGGCGATCACCCAGCGATTGCGCAGACCGTCGACGAACTCCTTGCCGGCGACACTCAGCAACGCACTCACGATGCCTCCGCCCGTTGGTTGAAATGCACGTAGAGGTCCTCCAGCGAAGGGCTTTCCAGCCAGAGATCGTCGGGATGCTGCGCCAGCACCTGACGCAGAGTGGCCAGCTTGCTCCCTTCGGTCAGCTCCATCGTCCATGCGTGGTCGCCTTCACGCTGGCAGCGCACATCCGGCAACCATGGCGTATCTTCCGCCAACTCGCCGCGAACCCGCAGCCTTGCCGGCAACCCGGCCGTACGCCGCAGCTCATCCAGAGGACCACAGGCCAGCACATGGCCACGAGAGAGAATGATTGCGCGATCGATATAGGGCTCGATTCCTGGCAGCACATGGGAGCACAGGAGGATCGCCGTACCGCGCCGTCGGTGCTCCTCCAGCATGAGGTACAACTCCTGGGTAGCGATGGGGTCCAGGCCAACGGTCGGCTCGTCCAGCAGCAGCAACTCCGGCTCACCGAGCAGGGCCTGAGCCAGCCCAAGTCGCTGGCGCATGCCCTTGGAATAGGTGCGCACCCGTTGCCCGGCAAAATCGGCGAGCCCCACACGCTCCAGCAACTCCGCCACCTGCCGGCGCGGTGCGCGTTTCAGACGGGCGAAGTACGCCAGCACCTCCCGGCCGCTGAGCTGTTCGTAGAAGCTGACATTCTCCGGCAGATACCCCAGTCGCCCGCGCCCCTCCCGTCCATGAGGGCTGCTCGGTGCCTCGCCGAATACCCGCACCTCCCCGGAACTGGGCGCATAGAGTCCGAGGATGAGCTTCATGGTGGTGCTCTTGCCGGCGCCGTTGTGACCGAGCAGCCCCAACACCTCGCCAGAGTGCAGATCGAGGTCCAGGCCATTCAGCGCCTGGAAGCTGCCCCATTGCTTGCTGGCCGCGCGCATCGTCACTGGTACTTCGTTCATTGCCGCACCAACCCCATCAGCGGGTGGCTATCGCGCACACCCGGCGGGCGCAGAACCGGGAACTGACGCTGTACCCAGCGCAGGGTCTGGATAGCCGGGCTGTTCATCAGCACCCGCGCTTCCGGGTAGCGCCACAGCAGTTTGTCCACGCCATCGTTGGGTTGGTATGGACGGTCACCCAGGCCGTCGCCATCCATGTCCCAGCCCAGATAGTCGCTCCAGTAGTTGCCCCGCCCGCCGTAGGACCACTCCTGTTCACGATTGGAGACGTATTTCACCTGAGTCCGGTTGGCGATGAAGCGATTGCCATACATGCGGTTCTCCTCGGAGCCCGCCGTCAGGTGGATACCCAGGTCGGAGCCTTCGACGAGGTTGTCGCGTATTTCGTTGTACAGCGAGTTGTAGATGAACAGGCCCTTGCCTTCCGACCCTTCGATCGCCGCCCCACCCTCCGCATTGCGCACTCGCAGGATATGGTTGCCGACAATGCTCGAATGGGTGATGAAGTTCAGCAGCAGGCCGTAGTTCTCGTCGTCTTCCGACCAGTTATCGTGAACTTCGAGGTTGCGCGACTGCATCAGTGCATAACCGGTACGGGTGTGACGGGTGCGGTTTCCGCGCACCTCGTTGTCGTTCGAATTCATGTAGTGGATGCCGTAGCGCAGCTCGCTCAGCTGATTGCCGACCAGGCGGTTGCGATTGCTGGTATCGATGTAGATGCCATCACGGGCGTGGCGAACGCGGTTGTTTTCGATCAGGCACTCGTCACTGGCGAACAGATGGATGCCATTGCCGCGATCCTGGCTTCGCAGTCGCTGGTTGCCTTCGATCTGGTTGCCGCGCACCTGCACCTCGCGCCCCTTGTCCAGCCAGATACCGAAGGCAACGTCGCTCAGCCGGTTGTTCAGCAGACGCACCCGGGCTGACTGCTCGGCAACGAAGATACCGGCGTCCAGAGCGCCGAGGTCGGAGCCGGAATGACGCAGTTCCAGCCCCTCCACGACCACATCGGCAGCGCGCACGCTGAGCACGCTGCCACGGCCGCCGCCATCGATCACCGCGCCCGCTTCGCCTTTCAGAGTCAGCGACCGGTCGATCACCAGCGGCCCACGGTAGATACCCGGTGCAAGAACCAGCGTTGTTCCGGGTGAACTTCTCTCGACCCACGCCTGCAGGTCGCCCTGCTCCGGCGTGAGCCGAACTTCGGCCAGGGCGGGCACTGCCAGGAGCAGGCCCGCCAGGCAAGCGGTCAACTTCATGCTTCGACCAGCATGCGCCCGCTCATTTCCATGTGCAGCGCATGGCAGAACCACGAGCAGTAGTACCAGTGCACGCCAGGATGTCCGGCGGTAAAGGTCACCGAAGCGGTCTGCTGCGGGCTGATCTCCATGCCCACGCCGTGGTTGGTCATGACGAAGCCGTGGGAGACGTCCTCCACCGTATCGAGGTTGGTGATCACCACGGTGACCTCGTCGCCGCTCTTCACCTTGAACTCCGTGATGCCGAAGCTGGGCGCGAGGGAGGTCATGTAGACCCGTACCTTGTTGCCCTTGCGGATGACCTTGTTGTCCTTTTCCAGCTCCACCCCATCTTCCTTGGCCATCGCCACAGTAGGAGCGAACATCGGATCATCACGGGTATAGATGGCCTTGGGTCGAACCTTTGAACGATGCACCATGATGCAGTCATGGGGTTCAGGGAGAGCTGGACCGTCATGAATCAGCACCATCTTGTCGCCGGAAATGTCGATCAACTGATCGTTCTCCGGATGCAGCGGCCCCACTCGCAGGAAGCGGTCCTTGGAGAACTTGCTCAGCGCCATCAGCCACTTGCCGTCGCAATCGCGGCTCTCGGCCATGCTCGCCTTGAGGTGGCCGATCTGGTAGTGCACATCCAGTTTCTGGTGGATGTAATTGACCTTTTCGCCGTTATTGGCTCGGATCGCTTCGTCGATGCTCCACTTCGCCACCTGCGAGTCGATGAACAACGAGGTATAGGCGAAACCGCGGCCGTCGTACGTGGTGTGCAGCGGCCCCAGACCCAGTTCTGGCTCGGCGACTACGGTATCGCGCGGCTCGGTGATCTTGCCGGCGAACAGCTGGTCGATCTTCTCCAGGGAAATGATGGTGCAGGTCGGCGACAGCTTGCCATTGGCGATGGCGTACTTGCCGTCGGGGGTTGTGTTGATGCCGTGCGGATTCTTCGATACCGGCACATAGCGAACGAAATCGCTCCCCGCCGCCTGCCGGCCATCCAGAACCGGCACCTTGGAGTCGCCAATGGTCGTGAACTTGCCTGCCTTGATCGCGGCCTCGATGCGCGGCACATGGAAGAATACGACCCAGTCACGCTCGGCGCGCATCATGTCGCCCAGGTGCACGCCACGCTCGCTGTTGTAGCAGGTGGAGAAGGCGTAGGTACCGGCGTAGTCGGTATCGACGTTGTCCAGGTTGCCATCCACCCAGATCTGCCAGGCAACCTCCATGGTTTCGGCGTCCAGCGCACTGAACAGGGTCCAGTAGTTGGCGGGATTCTCCAGGTCACGGCCATCGTTGGGCTGCGGGACGATCATCTCGCCGTTGGCGAATACATAACCTGTCTTCGGCACCTTCTGCAGACGCAGGCCGTGGATGGAGGTGACGTTGGGAACGATGGTGATCTTGTCCGTGCGCATGATGTCGCAACGCATACGCGCCACGCGGCTATTGGCTTTGTCGTTGACGAACAGCCAGCGCCCGTCGTAACTGCCATTGGTGTAGCTCATGTGCACATGGTGCGTGTCGCCGTTCTGCCAGCCGCGTTTGTGGCTCTCGCCGAGAATGGCGAGGGATTCGTTGGTCTGCCCCCAGCCGGTGGCGCTATCGCGGTTGAATACCGGAATCGCCGCCAACTGGCGCATCGACGGCACGCCCAGTACCCGTACTTCGCCACTCTGCCCGCCGGACCAGAAACCGTAGTATTCATCCAGCTCACCAGGCGCCACTTCGGCCTTGCCCTGGCCAGCGGCCCGTACATCGGTACTGGCGGTCAGCAACCCACCCCCCAACAGGCCCGCAGCGCTCCCCACCGCACCGATGGCCGCACTGGCGCCAATGAACCCGCGCCGGCTCAACCCACCTGCTGATTCGCTATCCGGCTTGTCGTTATCACGCTTTCCCATGATTCCTCTCCTCAAACTTCCTTGACGTCGATTAATTCGGCCTGAGCCTCTTCTGAGCGGGAGTTTTTCCGTCGGCGCTGCCTGGCAACCAGGGGCGGGCAACGTTGCTGGTCGTGATAGGTGACCTGGCAATCCAGGCAGTAATGGCACTCGTTGCCATCGATCCGGCCATCCGGATGAATCGCCTGGACCTCGCACTCGTTGGCGCACAGACGGCATGGCTGGCCACACTCCTGGCGCCGCTTGAGCCAGTCGAACAGGCGCAACCGCCCTGGAATAACCAGCGCCGCGCCCAGTGGGCAGACGTAGCGGCAGTACCATTTGCGACTGAACAGCGAGACCAGCAGCAGCAATGCGGCGTACAGGACATAGCCCCAGTCGCGCAGGAAGGTCAGCAGGAATACGGTCTTGAACGGCTCCACCTCGGCCAGTTGCTTCGCCTCATCCAGGCTGTAGAGGGAAATGCCGAACAGACCGAAGAGGATCAGGTACTTGAGCGTCCACAGCCGCTGGTTGACGGCGAATGGCAGGCGCCACTGGGGAACGCCCAGCTTCACCGCCAGATCGTTGAGAAGCTCTTGCAGCGCACCGAACGGACAGAGCCAGCCGCAATACACGCCGCGCCCCCAGAGCAGCAGCGATACGGCAACGAAGCTCCAGAGGATGAACAGCAGCGGCTCCATCAGGAAGGTTTCCCAGCGGAAGCCCTGAATCAGGGAATTCACCAGGGTAAGGACGTTGACCACGGAAAGCTGGGCCAGCGCGTACCAGCCGAGGAACACCACCGTGTAGACCTGGAATGCACGGTGCAGCCACTTCAGGAAGCGCGGCCGCCGGACCAGGACGTCCTGCACCAGCAGGACCACGACCAGCGTCAGCAATCCAGCCGCCAGGATTCCGATGCGCCAGGTGCGGTCCTGCCACATGCCCAGCCAGAGCGGTGCATCGTCATCTGCCGCAACCTCTTGCGCAGCGGCCTCCGGTGGATGTTCGAGATAGGCCTCGGGGCTGCGGTAGTCCGCCGAGAACAGGGAGAATAGCGAGTCCAGCGGGCCGGTCTGGCGGCGTACCAGCAGCTCCAGTTGCCAGGGTTGGCCGGGATCGAAGGCGTTTTCTGCGCGGACGATGAAGATCGCCATTTCCCGGAAGTGCGGGACATCCTTCAGCCCCAGGTCCGAAAGCTGCACATAGTCGCTGTCACGGAAGGAGATCGGCCGGTTTTCCTGCTGCAGTTGCAGGCGATCGAAAATGCCACCTCGAACGTATCCGGACCCTTTGAAGGAATAGCCATTGCCAAGCACCGCAACGGCATGTTCGCCCGGTTTGAGTTGCTCCATCAGCCAGCGGTACTGCTCCTCGCCAAGCAGATTGCGGCCGACCGTCGGCGGATCGAGCAGGGTGTAATAGAGCTCGGCGAATAGCTCGTCACGCTGTTCCGTGAGGGCCTTGTCGACAGACTCGGCAGGAGTGCCCTTGAACGCCTCATCCACCTCGCCGCGGTTGATCAGGCGAGAGCGGATGGAACCGTCGCCGAGAAGCTCGCTCCAGCTACGCTGCTGGAATACGTCGGCCTTGATCCGAGCCGGCTGGTGCCTGACATTCCGGGGTTTGTCGATCAGTCCTCGACTTACGGCAACACGCTGCGCCGAACGCATGACAGCGTCGTTGAGCACCACCACAGTGACAGTGGCCCCGGCGATGGCATCCACGTTGACGTATCCAGGGCGTTGGCCGGAGCCGACACGAATGCGGTCGCGTACCGACTTGTCCACGTACTGCGCGGAAAAGTCGTCGAGCTTGCTCTCGGGAATGCCGACCAGCAGGATCGGCTCATGGTGCTCCAATACCCTGACGCCGCGGATATGGCCTTGCAGGTCGATGCCGACCAGTGTGTCGATGGGTTTGCCTGAATAGGCGGGGATCGGCTCTATCTGGCCGGTACGGAACAGGTAACCCAGGGTCTTGCCATCCCCTTGCACGGATGCCGAGGGTGGATTCCCTTCAAAAGTTCCTATTGTCTGAGCGCCAGGAAAGAAAGCCAGACCGCTTTTTTCAACGTCCGCATCTGCTGCTGCGGCTGACACCAATGGCGCCAATATGAAGGCAACGATGGCGCACAGCAGGCGTTGCCACACAATCGACATGGCCCCTCTCCCTGGGCAGGGAAATACTGGCGGCCATGCTAGTGAGGGGTGAGATCAATCCCGATTGATGGCAATCAAGAATCGCCGATAAACAAGAGACCGGCAGGCGCTTTCGCCTGCCGGTCGTCAAAGATCAGTTCAGCCACTCCTTGACCCGATCCGGGTTGGAGTCGACCCATTTCTTCGCCGCCACGTCCGGCTTCTCGCCTTCCTGGATCGCCAGCATGACCTCGCCGACTTCCTGGCCGTTCTTCCAGCGGAACTGCTTGAGGAAGTCCCACACCGGCTTGGCCTTGGCCTCCAGCGCCGGGTTGGCGATGCTGTCGACGTGCTCGACGTCGCCGTAGACCTTCTTCGGATCCTCGAGGAACTTCAGCTTCCACTTGGCGAACATCCAGTGCGGAATCCAGCCGGTCACCGCGATGGCCTTCTTCTCGCTTTCCGCGCGGGTCAGCTCGGAGATCATGCCGCTGCCGGAGCTGGCCACCAGCTTGTAGTCGAGTCCGTAATCCTTGATCGCCTGGTCGGTCTTGAGCATCACCCCGGAGCCGGCGTCGATGCCGACGATGCGGCCGCCGAAATCGGCTTTCTGAGCCTGCAGGTCCTCGATGCTGTTGGCCTTCACGTACTCCGGCACGATCAGGCCGATCTTCGCGTCCGGATAGTTGATGCCGAGGTTGACCACCTTGTCCTTCATCTTCTCGTAGTAGGCGCCGTGGGTGGTGGGCAGCCAGGCGGAGAGAATCGCATCCAGCTTGCCGCGTGCCACGCCCTGCCACATGATGCCCGCCGCCACCGGCATCAGCTTGACGTCATAGCCGAGCTTCTGGCGGATCACCTCCGCGGCGACATGGGTGGTGGCCACGCTGTCCGACCAGCCATCCACGTAGCCGATGGTGATTTCCGGCTTGTCCGCCGCTCCCGCCAATCCCGCCGCAGCCGACATCGCCAGGCCAGCTCCCAGGCACAACAGTCGTCGCATCATTCGCATGCTTTTCTCCCCTCGATTCGATGAGCACCGGTGCGCTAACGCCGATGCGGATGGCGGTCTTGGCCGCCCCTACATCATCGTCTTCGAGTCCCCGCGTACTGCTCCAAGAGCGACCCGCAGCGAAGCCATACGCGACAGTACCGATCCATTAACGACCTGCGTTGCCGATTGACGACCATTGCAGTGGCCTATCGGGCCCATCGAAAGCGGCGATTACCCCTGAACGCAGAGAAACATTAATGTCTTCTCAACGGAGAACGATTCTCGAACGGGAGAGCCGCCATGCTGAAGACCTTCACCTTTACCCTGATGCACTTCGTCATCGCCTTCAGCGTCACCTATGCGCTGACCGGCAGCATCGCCGTAGGTGGCCTGGTGGCGGCTATCGAGCCGCTGTGCAATTCGGTCGGCTTCTACTTCCACGACAAGCTGTGGAAGCGCATCGAGAAGCGCAGCGAAGACCATGGCGAACACGGCGGAGGGCACTGGATGCACTTCCACGCCTGAAGGAGCCAGCTTGCTGGCGATCAAGCTCCCGTAGGATGGGTTGAGCGCAGCGATACCCATGCGGATGTCGGCAATGATGGCTATCGCAAGCTCAACCCATCCCACGCTCACTGCTGACAATGGTTTCAGGGATCGCCAGCAAGCTGGCTCCCACACGCGCTGACGCCAGCCCGCGGCATTGCTAAGATGCGCCACCTCTCCGTCAGGCGCCTCCGCCATGTCGAACTCCCAGCGCTTTCCGGTCGTTTCCTACTGCGTTGCCCTGCTTCTGGCCGCGCTGTCCCTGTGCGGCGTCTGGTACTGGCTGGGCAAACCGGTCGTCCTGCCTGATGCGGCGACCAGCACGCACAAGCTGCAGTGCGCGTCCTACAGCCCGTTCGCCAAGGACCAGTCGCCGTTCGACCAGCCTTTCGTCCTCCGCCCGGAGCAGATGGACGCGGACCTGGCGCTGCTGGCGACCCGCTTCCAATGCGTGCGCACCTATTCGATGAGCGGCCTCGAAGGCATACCCGCCCTCGCCCGCAAGCACGGCTTGAAGCTGATGCTGGGCGCTTGGGTGAATGCCAACCCGCAGGACACGGACAGGGAAATCGATCTGCTGATCAAGGCGGCCAACGCCAACCCCGACGTGGTGCAGGCGGTGATCGTCGGCAACGAAACCCTGCTGCGCAAGGAAGTCACCGCCCGCCACCTGGCCGAGCTGATCGCCCGGGTCAAGAACCAGGTGCACCAGCCGGTGACCTATGCCGACGTCTGGGAGTTCTGGCTGAGGCATCCGGAGATCGCCCCGGCGGTCGACTTCCTCACCATCCACCTGCTGCCGTACTGGGAAGACAGCCCCACCGGCATCGACGCAGCCATCGCCCATGTCGGCGAAATTCGCACCCTGTTCGGCCGCATGTTCGCGCCGAAGGACATCCTGATCGGCGAAACCGGCTGGCCCAGCGAAGGCCGCCAGCGAGAAACCGCGCTGCCCAGCCGGGTCAACGAGGCACGTTTCATTCGCGGCTTCGTGCACATGGCCGAGCAGAACGGCTGGCGCTACAACCTGATCGAGGCCTTCGACCAGCCATGGAAACGCCAGAGCGAAGGCGCGGTCGGCGGCTACTGGGGACTGTTCGATGCCGATCGCCAGGACAAGG
>RCUU01001481.1_pt1 | contig 11165 bp, 6 predicted proteins | sample 2166211 | NCBI WGS metagenome assembly RCUU01 (sample SAMN09932620, study PRJNA488358) | compost metagenome | feature: garden; material: soil; isolation source: compost soil in phenylacetic acid-enriched culture | place: Germany: Experimental Botanical Garden Goettingen | collected 2016-01-27
GGGCAATATCTGGTGTATGTGAACTACTTCGGCGGCGGCTACAGCAGTGATGAAGAGGGGCAGGAAGACGCGGTGCAAGCGCTGACCACGGCGCAAGTGACGGTGATTACCGAGGAAGGCACGCCGAGCGAAAAGATGGAGACGTTCCTGGTGCCGATGCGTGCGGTGGGGGAGCTGACGCTGGTGAAGTCATTTAGTTATCCGTGAGGGATAAATGTGACAGCGGTGCTGACACAAATCGTTTTTTAGTTGTCGCAGCAGTGCTGCGACAATTCGATTTTGTCAGCAGCTAATTGACCAATTGTCGACAAGGCTATGGATTTAAGCAGTGTAAAGGCACTTTGCCTTTACCTGGCTCTGTGTGCTGGATATTGTGATATCCATCAAATTCCAGGCAGGCCGCTGTTTCCCAAGGATGGCATCTGGCGCACCGAAGTATCGGCAGCGTTCCTTTAAAGCCCTTCTTGTCGCGGCTAGCTGAAGCTGAGCATGGGTTTATCGTGCCCAGAAACCTCAATTGGCAGATGCCCCAAAAAAATTAGCGGTGATTGACGTGAACTCAGGCCCTGAATCATTGGCTATCCAACGATATCAACTTGTTCAGCAATGGATACTGGAATTGGTCCCGGCAGACGGGACTGCTGTCGGCAACAAAACACTCCGTGACAGGATTGACCGTCGAGCTGAGCTTCGGAGTTTTTCCATTTCTGAGGAAGAGTACTGGAACCTTCGCGACGAGCTCATTATCCAGGGTCTACTCAACAAAGGGGCTGGTCGTGGCGGATCGGTTTATCGGTTCGATACAGAGGCCAAGAAACATTCGAAGTCCGTTGAACCTCAGCCGCTTACCGATTGGGATGATCTTGATACACCTCCAAGCGAAATACCGGATAGCCTGGAAAAACTGAGAAGCAGGCTTCTTGACCTCAGTGCCCGCAACCGTCTGCTAAATTTTTCACACGCACGCTCCAAGCGGTTCGTACGGATCATTGATGAACTGCCTGACCACTTGTTCGAGTCTCTGGCAGACGAAAAAGCTATGCGGTTTGCTGCCGTACCTGAGCCAACGGAAAGGCAGCTTCTTACCCATGGTTTTTTAAAGCTGGACGAGAAGACTGGTGCAGTCGTCGAGTTAAAGAAACAACCTACAGCGGAGGTTTGGGCACAGATACTTGGTATGGCGACCAGCTATGAGCTGCCGCGCGCCCCTGAAAGCGGACAACCCGCCAAGCACTCTGACGATGCGATTCAGACACTTTATTACCCCGCTGAGATGGAGTCGCGGTTACAGGTTTTGTATACCCAATCGCGATCAGCCCTTGAAGAGACGGGGGCGAACATTCTTTATCTTGCGCTCGGGTTTCTGGAGTGGGATGAGTCAGTCGCGGGGAAAGACAGCACCCGTCTCGCGCCCCTGATGTTGGTGCCAGTGAACCTGGAGAAAGGCAAGCTCAACCCTCAAACCGCGACTTTCGAATACCGCGTTCATCCTACTGGCGAAGACATTCTTACCAACCTGTCATTGCGAGAAAAGCTTCGTGTCGATTTTGGAATCGCGCTCCCACGCATAACCGACGACAGCACGCCGGAGGAGTATTTCGAGCGTATTGTCGAAACGGTGCTGGAGGTCAAACCTGACTGGAAGGTTCATCGCTTCGCTTCGCTTGGCTTGTTCGAATTTGGTAAGTTGATGATGTATCTCGACCTTGATCCCGGTCGTTGGAAAGACCAATCGTTACTGGATCATGGCCTGGTCAAACGGCTTACAGGGATGGACGGCTTACCGGCCGACTCGTCAGGAAAGCAAGGCGCTTTTTGTGTCGAGCATTCAATTGACGATATCGACCAGGTGCATCTGCAGTTTCCTCTGATCGATGATGCTGATAGCTCACAGCACAGTGCCTTGATAGATGTCATTCGCGGTGATGATCTTGTGATCGAGGGCCCACCAGGCACGGGTAAGTCTCAGACCATCACCAACATGATTGCAGCCGCGCTTGCCCAAGGTAAAAAAGTATTGTTCGTTGCCGAAAAGCGTGCGGCGCTTGAGGTGGTCAAGACCCGACTGACGAGAGCAGGGCTGGGCGATTTTTGTCTGGAGTTGCACAGCCACAAGAGTCAAAAAAGCGCTGTTGTCGATAGCATTCGTCAGCGGATTCAGAACAGTGGCGGCTATCGCTCGCCCAAGCAGTTGTCGGATCTGATCGCCAACTATGAGCGATTGAAGCAGCAACTCAATAAGCACGTACATCACTTGCATGCCCAGTTCGAAGAGTCGGGTATGAGCATTCACGAAGTGCTAATGCAAGCAACTCGATTGCGTGAAGCATTGTCGATTAAACCTGCGGATTTCCATCCGCAGTCAGAAGTGCGAATCGATAAAGGGCATCTGCAAGAACAGGCCGGCTTCTATGCACACATCTATCGCAAGACGGCTGAAGAAGCTGGCCACGCTGGAAAGCTTGAGACGCACCCATGGTTTGGTAGCACCAAAACTCGCGTGACGGGCGCTGAGCGTTCTGCACTTCTAGAGAGTCTTTCTCTTGCTAAGAAGGCACTGAATCGTCTTGCCGCTATTCGACCTCAATTAGCGGAACAGTTGCAGGTGGCCGTTCTTAAAACCTACGACCCAGATCAGCTAAGAGGTTTGGCCGCTTCAATTCCGGTGCTTGCGTTACCTAAAGGTGACGAGGATTGGGATCTGTTGGGGCGACTGGATATCGAGTCTTGCGAGGCATTAAAGCTCTGGCTGCAAGGTATGGACTCCTTGTTGGACGAGCAAGTTGTCCTGGCTCGATCGCTGCGCGCTGATGTCATTGGCTCTGGCCAAGCGATAGCTTCAATCAAAAAATCCTGCACGGCCATTCGTTTACATAACGGCGATGAGGGCCTGTCCCTAAATGCTTTGCTCGATGTGATCGAAGAGGCTGAGGAGTTACTGGAGCTGGCACCGCGCGCCCAAATACTGATCAGGCTGTTATCGGAAGAGTCTGCGGTTCAGGGTTTGCGAAGCGATTTTGTCGGTATTGAGCAAGTGGTGTTATTTCTGCAAATGCTCGCGGCGATGCCCGAGGATTTGGCACCTCTTCGCCACAAACGCTTCGAAGATGAGAGCTTGGACGAGTTGGTCGCAGAGCTGGATAGCGACATTCCGGCCATCAAACAGTTGCAGGAGCAGGCAGCGAATCATTTCACACTGGATCGATTGCCCACCCATACGCGGCTCGAAGATTTGAGCCGGGTTCTGGCGGACAAATCACTGTTCCGTTGGTTCAAGGGGCAATGGCGCTCTGCGAAGGCCGAAATTCTGACGATGGCGCGACCAGGGCTCAAGCTGAATCAGCTTCTGGTGAACTTGCCAGATGTCATCGCTTATCTGAAAAAATACAATCAACTCAATGAAAGCAAAGTGTTCGCCGAAAAGCTGGGTGAGCACTTCAAAGGGCTTGATACTCCCATCGATGCGCTCAAGCGTATTCGGGGGTGGTACAAGCTCCTGCGGGCCGAATGCGGACGAGGATTTGGTGCAAAGGTTTGGATCGCGGAGTACCTGCTCAAGGCCGATAGCGAGTATCTGGTCAAAGTTGCGACTGATAGTGCGCAGCTTGAACCTTACTTGCTGGATGTTCTGGATCATCGGCTGAATCTGGAAGAGCTGTTACCTTTTGACAGTCATGATTTGCGTTCAGAAGACTTGCTCTCCTCAGAGGGTTTATATGCTCGCTTGATCAAGGACGTTGGAACTGCGCTGCGTTCTTTGCTACCCGTAATCAGCGAAGAGCAGCCGACCATGGGGCAAATGCTTCAGCTGATTCAGTCGGTGGAAAGTTGGCAGGCCCGCTCGGCAGCCTTGCAGAACGACTCTGTACTACAAACGTGCTTGCAAGGTGAAGAGCTTCCTCGGATAGACAATCTTTCCGCGGCACGACCTCGTTTGACGAGTTGGCGGCATACCGTTGCCTTCGTTCAGCCCATTCTGGCATTGCCGATTCGAGATATTCTCATTCCGCAATTGACCGCATGCACGTCAAAAGAAGCCGAGTCCCTAATTCTTCATTGGCATCAACACGCTAAAACGCTCGCGCTCGCTGTTGAGACTTGGGAACAGTCGATCGCATCATTCTTCCACAGTGCTGCAGTTATTGCTGGTCAATGGTGGCAGTCCATTGAGAAACAAGATTTCGAGCCAATGGCTGGCCGTCTGGCCTGGGCAGCTCAAAATCCTGATTTGCTCGACCATTGGTTCGAGTACCGTCGCTTGCGATTGCATCTGGTTGAGTTGGGGTTTGAGACAGTCATCGAAGCAATCGAGACGCAAAAACTGGAGTCTGAGCGCTGCGTCGATGCCTGCCTGCTAGGACTTCTTGATAGCTGGGCATTGAAAGTCCTTGAGCTAGATCCCGCCCTGGGCCAGTTTTCGGGCAAAGAGCAAGAGGCCATCCGTGCTCGTTTTGCAGAAATCGATGAGCAGCTCAAGCGTCTTCAGCGCGAACAGGTTTCTTCACGTATCAGTCAAAACAATATCCCTGTCGGAAATAGCCATGGAGCGGTTAGAGACTTCACTCAATTGGCCCTACTGCAGCGTGAGGCCGAGAAAAAGACACGCCATGTACCGATCCGTAGCTTGATGAATCGTGCAGCTGAAGCCCTGCAGGGCCTCAAGCCCTGCTTCATGATGTCACCAATGGCCGTCGCTCAATATTTGCCAGCAGGGCACGTCGACTTCGATTTGATTGTGATGGACGAAGCTTCTCAAATGCGCCCGGAAGAAGCATTGGGGAGCATCGCCCGGGGCAAGCAGCTAGTGGTCGTGGGAGACCCGAAACAGCTGCCACCTACGAACTTCTTCTCCCGCAATGGCGGCGATTCGGATACCGACGAAACCGATGCTTCGTTAGCTGAGGACTCGGAAAGCATTTTGGAAGCTGCCATGCCGCTGTTCAAACTGCGCCGACTGCGTTGGCACTACCGTTCTCGCCACGAGAGCCTGATCGCCTTCTCCAACAAAGCCTTCTATGAAAGCAATCTGGTGGTGTACCCGTCACCGCACCGTGAGTCCGCAGAGTTCGGCGTCAAGTTTGTCAGAGTGCCGCGCGGGCGTTTTGTCGAACAGCGCAACCTGGAAGAGGCAGAAGTTGTCGCGAAAGCCATTGAACACCACGTTATTCATCGTCCTGATGAATCGCTGGGTGTAGTGGCTATGAACGTCAAACAGGCTGACCAGATCGAGCGGATGCTTGAGCATCTGGCTAAACAGAGCCCGCAGCTACAAGTCGCGCTGGATCGTAATCAAAGTCAGGACGAGCCGTTGTTCATCAAGAACCTGGAAAATGTCCAGGGTGATGAGCGGGATGTTATTTACATCTCCGGGACCTACGGTCCTATGGAGGTGGGTGGTAGCGTTCCTCAACGTTTCGGCCCCATCAACGGTGCCAGCGGATGGCGGCGTTTGAACGTGCTCTATACCCGTTCGAAGAAACGTATGCAGGTTTTCTCCTCGTTTGGTTCGACCGATGTCCTGGTTACCGGAACCTCCAGCAGAGGCGTGCAGGCACTGCGCGACTTTCTGCACTTCGCCGAGTCTGGCCGGATGCCTCACATCAAAGAAAATGATCGAGCCCCGGACAGTGACTTCGAGGTAGCGGTCATTGAGATGTTGGCGCGCCATGGCTATCAGTGCGAGCCCCAGGTCGGCGTGGCTGGTTTCTTCATCGATCTGGCCGTCCGTGATCCTGGACAACCTGGCCGCTACCTGATGGGGATCGAGTGCGACGGAGCTGCGTACCATTCGGCAAAGTCGGCGCGTGACCGTGATCGCTTACGCCAAAGCGTGTTGGAGCAATTGGGCTGGAATATTCGCCGCATTTGGTCGGTGGACTGGTTCCGTAATGCGCGCGTGCAGATCGAGCCGATTCTTCAGGAACTTGCGCGGTTGCGAACCGAGCCGGTTGAGGAAATTAAGGAGATAAACTCGGAATCTGAAGAAGTTTCGATCCAACAAGTGGCCGATGAGCAGAGCGAACACGCTGAGCGAATTACCCTTGAAGGTAATTTCAGCCTGCGAGAGAAGTTGATTTGGTTGGAGGAAAACGTAATTCGGCCGAACTTGCCAGAAATCCCAGCTAATCAACGGTTGTTGAGGCCTGCGATGTTGGAGGCACTGCTTGAGTTCCTTCCAGCCGACCGCGTTGAATTTCAGCAAATGATTCCTGGCTATTTGCGTAACGGCACCCACGGCGCAGAGGGGCGATATATCGACGATGTATTGCTTGTGATTGGTGAGCAGTGATTGACAGGCTGTTGAAAAACCATATCAAGGAACAGTGATGGGATTTTATATTCGCAAAAGTGTCAGGGTCGGACCGTTTCGTTTCAATTTGTCCCAGCAGGGTGTGGGCGTGTCGGTGGGGATGAAAGGCCTGCGCATCGGCACTGGGCCGCGCGGAAATTATGTTCATATGGGACGAGGAGGCGTGTACTACCGCGCTACCGTAGCTAAGTTGCGTGATGAGTCTCCGGTTTTACCCCGGGATGAGCATGGGGTAATACCCGAGGGGACTCACGCACCTTTAGTTGAGATCGAGTCTGCGAACGCGTCGGAAATTGTAGATTCATCTTCACGAGATTTGCTTGAAGAAATGAGCGCAAAACAGGCACGTAAGCGACTTTGGCCGTGGATTGGTGCTTTGGGGATCGTTATTGTCTTTCTTACTATGGGTAATGGTTTGCCCGGTTGGGTTGTGGGGGGAGCATTTATCCTTGGCTTAGTCCTGACGATTGCCGCCGCGGTTCGGGATTCGATTGCAAAGACAGTAGTGCTTTTTTACGACTTTGACGCCGACATGGAGGAGGCTTACGAGGCGTTGCACAGTAGCGGTCAGCGGGTTTCCACAGCGGATGTGGCATGGCATATCGAGGCCGAGGGTGCCGTTTATGATCGTAAGTATCATGCTGGCGCAAGCAATCTTGTGCGTCGGAAAAAAACCACTATCGCCCGGTCTTCGCCACCCTATGTAAAGACCAATATCGAAACAATTTCCGTGGTTGTTGGGCGGCAGACACTGCATTTCTTCCCTGATCGTGTGCTGGTTTATGACGAGAAAGGTGTGGGTTCGGTTAGCTATCGAGAGCTGCAGTTGCAGGTTAATGCGACACGGTTCATTGAGAGCGCTTCGCCTCCCAGGGACGCCACGGTAGTCGACAGGACATGGCAGTTTGTTAACAAGAAGGGCGGACCTGATCGTAGATTCAAAAACAATCGCGAACTCCCTATTTGTCTTTACGACGAGTTGAAACTATCTAGCGAGACAGGCCTGAATGAGGTTGTGCAAGTTTCACGAAGCGGTGTTGGAGAGGCATTTGCCAAGGCTATTTTCAATCTTGCACGAGTGATGCCAACTGAACGGAAGTCTGATAAGACCGAGCCATGTTAGTAGACGCAAGAGCATCTCTATCATGGCCGGCTGTTACCGGGCAGCATAGAAAGTGACACTCCTTAACGGGCAGTCATTTCAGGTCTGAAGCTACTGGAGGTAAGGCGTTTGATTGCGATGTCGAGCGCTTGATTGTCAAACAGTTTGCTTTTGCGAGCCGCGGCACCCGCTCCACCATCCCAATGTTTCAATGCATCGTGCACTGCAGGAACAGTCGGTGGTACCCCTTCCTGACTCAGCAGCCAGTCCACTGTAGCGAGCAGTTCCATACCAAAAGGTGATTCAAAGCCATCGATCAATTCGGCGGTACGCTCCAAGGCATCGGAGTACTCTTTGGCCTCTGTATTGAGATAGGTCTGCAGGAAGGTCTTGCGCTCTTGATCAAACCAAATCACATCGCTGATGCCTGCATCGCTAATACGTTTATCGCAATGCAGGTAGCTGCCATCAAGGTTGTTGAGCAGGTGCTCCAATCGATTGGCATACGGTCCATATTTATGAGCCACAAACTTTAGGTTCAACGGGTTCTCAGTTCCCGGCAACCTCTCTATTGCTCGCTCCAAGAACCAAGCCAGCTTCTGAATCTCGAGCAGACTACATTCCATGCCTAGAATCCAGTAGCGTCTAACTAATTCTGCAATGAGCGCACGAGCAGGCGTGAGCTTTTCTACACCGCTACGTTTAGCGACATTCAAATATTGATTTGAAGGTTCGAATACCAATACATCGACATCCAGATCACTCAAAACATCAACGATCTGTTCCCGGACGTCAGGCCACTTCAATCCCCCATTACCCGCGCCTAGCGGTGGGACTGCTACAGACTTCACATGGTTTTCGATCAAGAAACGACGTAAGTCATGCAAACCTTCCGTCACCCACTCCATCTGCGAAGGAGATCGCCAATGACGTTTGGTAGGGAAGTTGACGATCCAGCGAGGGCCGTCCAGCTCATTAACTGCAGTGACGTGGACCTTACCGGTAACGACTTCACCTGCTTTGCAAGCCGCCGCGTACAGACGGTAGTTCTCCGCAAAGCGCTCCTTGAACATCAGTGCGATGCCTTTGCCCATGACACCCACAGTATTCACTGTGTTGACGAGGGCTTCGGTCCTGGCTTCCAGCAGGTTGCCTTGGGTAAATCGGATCATTGGAAGTACCATCCCGGACGTGCATGAACGGAAAGGGCCAAGCCTCTGGCGGCCACCTCTTGTTCTATGCGTTCTTTCATTGCATCGGTGTAGCACATGATGCCCAGGAGTCCTGTAATCGGTAGATGATTGTGAACCAGCGCTTCGGCCTGATAACGCTCCATTTTTCGAGGGTCATCAGGGTCGCGTTTGAAGTCGCGCCGTTGAAGGATCGGCCAATCGATTTCGCCCAGACGCGCCAGATCGCTGTAATAGTCTGTCCAATCCGGATAGGCATGTGCATTTGTGAAGACAAACGGTAAGCCTAGCTCTTCAACGCGATAAAGGCTGGAGACGAGAATCACGATTTCGTCATTATTGCGCTGCTGAACACTCCGTCCGGACTGAATGTTTTTCATCATCACAGAGAAGGGCGTGAAATAGAAGGGCACGTAGTCGGCTAGAACCCCTTCTGGAGCAATAGGCACACGGCGGGTTCGGCGCTTGTCGATCAAGTCGACGTTGCCGATATTCACGTACTGCGGTGCCTGAACATCCGAGTTTGCGCAATGCAGACCGTTGTCCAGAATCCAGGGCAGGTTATCGCGATGGACGATACGCCAAATCAGAGCTTTCCCTGGATTCAGTCTGCTGTAATTCATTGATAAAACATTCTCTGATTCACGCCGATGAGTACAGTAACACCGGCTTCGCGCATTTTAGTCGCGCAGAGTGCTTCCACCTCTGCATCAGGAGTGAAAACTTTGAAGAAGGTATCTGGTTTAACAACACCCGGCGCAAGGCATTCCGCCATGCAGATGCTTTTGCAATGAGGATCCTGATACTCGCGTGTGCTCATGACTTCCCACTCGATGGCTTCGAAACCCTCGTCGTAATCCAATAATTGGATCGAATCACTGGCCAGTGGGTGGCGTGGAATGATTTTCCAGCCGTTTTGTTTAGCAACGGTTCGATAAACCGAGATCAGAACGAATTTGGAGCCAGGTCTGCTGCGTTGCACGCTTCCATCAAATGGATTTGCAGCAAACCAGTGAAAGGGCACATAGCGGTCAAGCTCAAGGGCTTGTCGCTTTTTCAGGATTTCACCGTCTGCCACGTCTTTGAAGGCAGCGAGATCAGCGCGAGGCTTCAAGCCTTCCTTGAAAATGCCACTCAGGTTTTCTACCGAGGTCAGGTGGTACAGAAGCTTTTGATCCTTGATGTTTTTGACGTCCGGCATATTCAGTCTCCTTGACCTCTGCGTTTGTCTGGCTCAGCCCTGAGCCCTCTCCGTTTCAACAATGATCACTCTGGGCGAGAGATTTAGTGTGCCACTATTTTGCCTTTGCGAGTTGAGCTCAATGTACAGAAAACGACTCTTCACTCCTCATCAAAATAATCGCGATCTAGCGCAGGCAGCCGCAACAACCGCGACGTAACACCGACCTCATAATCCATCATCAGATGTACCAGACGCGTGCCGTCCACCAGCACGATGCCCTCCACCGATCTGGCGAAGTCGATCGCGTGAACGGTAAACCCAGAGGTTGTAATGAACACCCCGCGCTTGGCCTTTTGCCCCGCGAGCGCACCATAAAAAGCCTGCAGTTCAGGACGGCCCACCGTGCTCTGCCAGCGCTTGGCTTGCACGTAAACCTTTTCCAGTCCCAGCTTGTCGAGCGAGATAATGCCGTCGATGCCGGCATCACCAGAGCCGCCCACACGCTGCAGATCGTTGCGGCTGGCGCCGTACCCCAGGCGATGAAGCACATCCAGCACAATCACTTCAAAGCGGTTAGGGCTGACCTGCAGCAAGTTATCCAACAGGTCGGCCGCCGTGGCGTCACGCAACTCCTGCAGCGCTTGTGCAAGTCGATCGTCCGGGCTAGCGGTGGCAGAGCTCACGTCGGGCTCAACGGCAGGCTGGTCATCCAATGGGGCGGCATCGGCGGCGACTTTCAGCTTCACATTCATGTAACCAATCGCCAATTGTTCCACTTCTTCGGCTGGTAAGGGGGACGGGTGTTTTTCCGCGTAGGCCACACCCGTGTCTGTCAGTTTCCAGTAGCCACGCTTGGCACTGCTGGACAGGCCGGCACGCTTGAGCCGATCGTGCGCCCAGCCCGCCCGGTTTTTATAGGTGGCCTGACCACTGGCGATCAGCTCCTCTTGTTGCTCTTCAGCCAGTTGCAACGTCTTGGCAGCAGCTTCCTGGGCATCCCGGGTTGGCGCACCATCGGGTTTGGTGGCGAGAAAACGCAGCACGGGTTCAATGAACTGATCGTAAGTGGGTACAGACATGGACGCTTCCTTGTGATTCCCGCGTTTTCGCGGATCAGCGGCCGAGTATAGTTGAACGTCTTGCAGGGATCGGCCGAAGGGTTTTGTCCATGCGTGATAAATTCCGCCGTCCGGCAGACGCACACTATGATACTGCTCGCCTGTGCAGCGGGAACCGAAGCGACGGAGGAGCGGCTAACCCAGTGCTTGGGTGTGGGTCAAGGAAGAGGTTTTGTATCGGGCCTGCGTTCTGCGCGTTTTTCAGGCATTAAAAAGCCGGCTTGTGGCCGGCTTCTCGGGGACTGGCTTGGATCATTTTTGG
>RCUU01001482.1_pt1 | contig 11162 bp, 12 predicted proteins | sample 2166211 | NCBI WGS metagenome assembly RCUU01 (sample SAMN09932620, study PRJNA488358) | compost metagenome | feature: garden; material: soil; isolation source: compost soil in phenylacetic acid-enriched culture | place: Germany: Experimental Botanical Garden Goettingen | collected 2016-01-27
GCAAATATCATTGACATTAGGATATCTTACATGTATAGATTGAAATAAGAATGGAATTATTTTGAATTCCACTAGAGTTGTTCGAGAGGGAGCGAAAACATGAAACGATGTATCCTTTCATTACTTTGTCTAGCCGTCATTGCCGTGCTTAGCGGATGTGGTGGTGCCGAGGAATCAAACATCGGCCATGATGGTGTTATTGATGGTAAAATTGTATTTTTAACAGACCGTGTTGATTTAATTGACACTGTATTTAAGGAATACGTTGAACGCTTTAATGAGAAATATCCTGAAGTTAAAGTGGAGATTACGGCTTTAAATGATTATGAAGGATTAATGAATATCAGGCTTAGTTCCAATGAATATGGAGACGTCCTCTTTATTCCAAGAGATCTTTCGCCGAGTGATCTTTCTGATTTTTTTGAACCGCTGGGTCCAACGGATGAACTAAGAAAATCCTACTACAATATTGATGATAGATCCTACGATGGACAAACATATGGTATTCCTGTTTCGTTTAATATTGCAGGAATTGTCTACAATAAAGATGTTTTGAAAAAAGCCGGTGTGGAAGTCATTTCGAAAGAGCCTGTACAATTTTTGGATGCGATGAGAAAAATAAATCAAAACACGGATGCCACTCCATACGTCACTAATTATTTGAACTGGACGTTGAATCGATGGGAATTTCATGCTATTTCCTATAGTGGCATCCCTGATTATTATCATATTCAAATGCCAGGCAGAGATGACCCCTTCTCAAAGGGAACGCCTCACTATGAAATTTATAAGCTTCTTTATGATCTGGCGCATGAGGGGCTCATTGAAGCTGATCCTTTAACCGATACATCAGGGCCGATAGGGTTAGCGCAAGGTAAAGTGGGAGCTATGCATTTGGATACAGGTGGATTGTCGCAAATCAGATCGATGACTGATAAACCGGAATCCATAGGTTTTTTACCGTTTACGTTATCCATTGATGGTGGGGAAGTTCCCTTGACGATGAGCAATTTAGCTATTGGTATTAGTCGGCATAGCCGCAACAAAGACGCTGCCAGAGCCTGGCTGGATTGGTTTATAAATGAATCAGGCTATTCAGAGTATAATCAGGAAATATCTCCGGTCATTGGAATGAAATTGCCTGAAAATTTATTTGATTTGCAAGATTTTGATTTTGGCATCGGTGAAGCTGCTATCGGTGAAGCTGATGCAACTCTCGAAAAACCGGGCAAAACAGTTGATGAGATCGATCAAGATGGAATGGTTGGATTGTGGCTGCCAGATTACAAACAGGAAATTATTTTGTCAGGGTTGGGCAGCATTGATAAAAGCTTTGAAGAAATCATTGAGGAATTAAATGAAAAATGGAAGAATGGACGAAATGATTAATCGGTTATGAAAAGAAGTACTCCAAAAAAATAAACTCGTATGCGCTATCTTGAATAAATGGATGCATACGAGTCTATTTTTTAGTTAACCAAATAGGATAATTCCGCTTGAGCGACTTTATGCTCCCCTACAAACATTTCACAATATACTTTGGATAATGTCCCCAGATTCACGATGTTGTGAGCAACGCTTTTGATCGTATCTCCTGGCTCGACACGCTTCAGAAATTTAGTTTTGTTCACGCCGACAAGGAGTCCGTCTTTGCCCTCCAGAGAATTTTTATTGCTGGAAAAATCGTGATAAATAATACCGCCAGTCTGTGCCATCGTCTCGATCATGAGTACGCCTGGATATATCGGCTTGTAGTCAAAATGCCCGACACTCCAGAATTCATTGAAGGTTACATTTTTAATCGTTGTTGCCGAAAGCATGTATTCATGCTCAATTACTCGGTCGATCAATAGAAATGGATAACGCTGAGGGAGTGCTTCTTTAATTTTATTAATGTCGTACATAGTCTATTTCCTTTCACAATAAGTAACTACAATGATGTTGGAGCCGCGGCATTCCATATATACATGTACTTTCTGCTGCATATTAGCAATGTGCCATCCTCCGTCATAGCCTTTAAGTGTTCTTGTTGCAAGGAATTCATGTAAAGGCATCCCAAGCAACTTAGCTAATGATTCCTTGAGCCCCCATATTGCGGCGAGGATAACATAGCTTTCGAAACGTCCTAATTGTCTCTGCATGTTCTGGATTTCAAATTGTGTTGTAAAAAAAGTGCTCGTATTTCTGAATCTGTCTATACATTCAAAATCACAGCCAAGATTGTATGTAGAACTTGTTATCTGAATAGCTTCGTTACCGCAGTAGGATCTGGAGCAATGAACGTGCCCGGATTCATCATAATCAAGATTCAAAACATTGCGGAATTGTTTTCTGAACCTTGATTTTTTGATTCCTTTAGACGTATCCTGAACTGGAAAATGGTAATGCTGCAATTCAACTGTGTCTGGAAGTTTGTCTACAAATGTTAATGAAGATATCCCCACTGGCATTAACTCGATAGGCCGCCATCAATCGTAATGGTCGTTCCTGTAACATAACTGGACATCTGTGAAGCAAGGAATAACACGACGTCTGCAACTTCCTCTCGTCTGCCAATACGTCTGAGCGGAATGCGGCTGACCATTTCTTTTCTGCCTTTGTCCTTGAGATCCTCGATCATATCTGTTTCGATATAGCCGGGAGCAATCGCATTAACACGAATATTGTATTTGCCGACCTCCTTGGCTAATGAGTGGGTAAAACCGATCAGTCCGGCTTTGGCTGCAGAGTAATTCGTCTGGCCCATCGTGCCAACAATCCCGGATACGGAAGACATGTTGATGATGGAGCCTGCTTTTTCATTCAATAGCATTTTGTAGGCTACCGATTTAGTGATGTGAAAAATACTATTCAGGTTAGTGTTAATAACCTCGAACCAGTCGGTGTATGACATCTGTACCATCAGCTTGTCCCGGGTAATGCCTGCATTATTTACAAGGACGTCAGGCACACCGAATTGATTGTATATGCTCTCGAGGGTAGAAGTAACCTCTTCGGCATTTGTGACATCCAGTTTAATACAATGGACTCCGTTGCCTCTAGCCTTGATTCGCTCACAGAGAGCTTCTGCTTTCTCTTGATTGCTGTTATAGGTGAATATTACATTTGCCCCTGAGCAGGACAATTTGTCGACGATAGCTTCACCAATACCTCTGCTGCCCCCTGTAACGAAAACCAGCTTATCCTTTAACATGCGGCAGCCTCCTTCACGGCAGCACTCTTCAGCAACACTGCTGAAATTTTAGATTCTTCAAAATCAGCATCTAAAACGAGGATATTACCGTTAGGATCGGCTTTACCGGATTGAAGTCCAAACAGGATCGAATTTTGGAACGAGGCGGCAAAGGATTCTCCAAAAAAGTCTTTCGGCGACAATATGCTAATTGCCTCAGGCAGATGATTCTGAACGAAATTACGCTCTAGCATCCACTGCGGTGTGCCTTCTTTTGAAGACAACAGGACAGTGTGAATATCGCCAGGGGAAATGTTGGATTGCACTAGCCACTTTTCTAACATGCGGTTCATACAATCTTCGTAATCGGCTTTCAAAAATAATTGATCGCTTTCTTTCCTAACCGCGAATGATTGCGCTCCATACAAATAACCAAGTACGTTGGCATTCCTGCTCTGGGCATGCTCTTCAGTTTCCATTGCGAGCAGGTTGCAAACCTCAGAGAAACGTTCCGGCTCCTGTTTTGCTGCCAGTACAGTGAGGGCCTCTGTAACTTCATCAACAGCAATGGAGTATGCAATTTTTGATTTGCCTGATTGTAGCATATGAGTTGCACTAATGATGCCATCGCTTCCTCTTTCCGAGATCATGGGTCCATGAAGCTGAAGCGCTCTGCATATGCAACCAATGCCTGCATTAGGGACTGTCGCGGAGAATAGAGTAGGACTGCCCATGTCATAACCTTCGTTCTTTACTTGCTCGATGTAATCTTTGCATACCTTATATGGACCGTATTTTGAAGACAGGACGATTCCTGTGTCCTCCAGAAAATCCTGAAAATTGGCATCTTTACGATACAGACTCATAGTTGTGTACAGACAGATGCGAGACAGCCGATCTGTTCTTCTTACCTTAGGCAATGATTTGAAATCACGTTCAATCGTCTTAATTCCATAGTCTTCAGCTGCTTTATAATCCTCCAAATGATCTCCATATCCCGAACAAAGTACGCTGCCTGTAATGCAAATGTTCATGCTATAACACCTCTTCGGCTAATTTCTTAACGACGACACTGACGCAGTTTCCTCCAAAGGCAAAGGAGTTGCTAAGTGCATAGCTGTATTCCATCGGTATGGATTCTGTAGGTAGAACGATAAATTCACTATGCTCCATTGGATGATCCAGTTCAAAATTCGGTATCATGTATTGCTCGTGTAAGGCTGAGATAGTAGCAGCTAGTTCAATGACCCCGGCGGCTGATAAAGTATGGCCTGTCAAAGATTTGATAGAAGAGACGTATACCGGAGACGGCGATCCCTTGAACGTCTCCTCAATCGCGAGCAATTCCATCGAATCGTTAGTTGAGGTGCCTGTCCCATGACCATTGATATATGAGATTTGCTCTGAGGTTACTCCGGCCTCTTTCATCGCTCTTTGCATCGCAAGCTTCGCTCCAAGTCCTTCTGGATGCGGTGCAGTAATGTGGTAAGCGTCATTGCTTATGCCGTAACCGAGCAGTTCGCCTAGAATAGTAGCGCCCCGGCTGATTGCATATTCGTATTCCTCAACGATCAGAAATACGGAGGCATTTCCAAGTCCTACACCATCACGATTCACTGAGAAAGGCTGAGATCCGATACTTCCCAGGGCACCCAGACTGCTGAATCCGGAATGCTGCATCAGAGTAATTGTCTCGATTCCTCCGAGCAGTACGACCTTATGGTCGTTATACTTGATCAGATCGAGCGCTGTTCCTGCAGCGATCCCTCCGGCAGAGCAAGAGGAGTCGCATACGGTAATTTTGCCGTTAATCGGAATCGATTGCTGAACGTACTGTGAGAATTTTTCCCCGAACAAGCTGTCTTCTCCGGAAAACGTTCTGTAGAGAAAAGTGTTCGTGTCTTCAGTGGATGTGGCGTATACGAGTCCAACCTGATGTTTGATTTCAGCTAAGTGCTCCACTGAGATCGATGCATTCTTCATTGCTTCTTTTAAAGAATCCAATCCATATTCATTAAAATCAATCAATGTTTTTGTTCTGATTTTGTCGTGATCCATTTGTGTGGTTCTTTCGAGCGATTCTACAGAAATAACTCGCAGCTGCTGTCTTGTCTGAGCAGTGTGTCGCAGCTCATTCTTAAATTGTTCATAGGTATTGGCGAAGGCGCATTGCACGCCAATACCTGTAATAACGGCTCTAGGCATATGTTGATGATTTAGGTTCGATTTAGGCACTTTTAACCCCATCCTTTTTGACGACGAGATAGACTAGAAGAATTCCAAGACATAAAAATGTAGTAAAGTAGGCGGAATACTTCAGGAACTCACCAGATGATAGACCAAACAAAACTTCCGATTTATTGAACATAACGATCCAACTTGTTGGAAAAAGGGAAGATATCTGCTGTAAAATAGTCGGCATAATTTCGCGAGGCCAGAGCTGGCCACTAAGCATACCGAGCGGCAATACCACAACGGGTAGCAAGCTGAATCCGATCTTTGAATTTTTGGAGACGGCGACAATGATTTGACCAATGATTGCAAGACACGCTACATAAAGAAGGATACCGATGTTGATATGTAGAAAATGCGGTCCGGTTACTTTGGTTCCGATTAAGAAATTGATAAAGCCATGACCGATAAAAAACTGTACCATTCCAATCAGAACGAACAGGATCGTAGACTGGATGTAATAAACAATAGGAGTGATTGGGCTAACCAAAATTCTTTCGTAAATTCCACGTTCCTTATCCTTCAGGAAAATCAGCGAAATTGAAACGAGAAGAAAGAAAATGTCAAAAGCAAGAACGTTGACGAGCCCGACATAAGTATCTTTAGCTTTATTGCCCTGGTACTGCTCAGCGATGGTAAAACTGCTCTGCTTCAATCGTTCAAGTGCTGCGCTAAAATCATTAATATCCTCGAATGATATGGCTGCGATTGTTTTGGTAGCCGAAAGGAAGCTGTTCAGCTTCAATTTAAGGGGGATGGAAGTACCGTCATCCGTTAATGAGAAGCCGCGAATTTTGGCGTAACTCATATTGTCCATCACATCCTGTTGAAGACCTTGCTCAATGACGATGGCATATTGCACCTCGTTCTTGATCAGCTTATCCTCGAGCTCCTTAACCCCGCCTGATTGTTCCACTCGAACATTGCTTTTGCTAAGCTGTTCGATCAGCAGCTTGGATAATTCATCCTTGGACTGGTCTACCACGCCAATACGATATTGAAAATTGGTCTGATACTGCAGATAGGTGGTGTAGATATGGACCGCTGGCAGACATAACACGAGAAGGAACATGATCCAGTTGCGGCTGATGCGATAGAGATAGAAGTTAAATATCTTCATTCACTTGAACTCCTTTGTATTTGCTCAGCATCGTCAGGGATACCAGAATGCCCGCAGCGATTATGAGCAGAATAGTAAAGGTGTAAGGCAGCAAAATTTCATTCTGATAGATGTAAGTAAAATACAACGTCTGAATATAAGTAACCGGCGATATGAAGCTGAATAAGCCAAGATCAATACGATAGTATCCTCCGGCTATAAAGATCATGACCGGTATCCCGATGTTCATGATTAAATTCAGGAGTTTTCGGTTGTTAATATATACACCAAGCAGCAGTCCAAGAACGTTAAAGAACATGGAGCCAAGCAAAGTAATCAGGAAAATCATGTACATATGCTCACCAAAGTACACATTAAATACGAATTTGGAGAACAGGATTACAATTGATGCTTGAGCAAAAGAAACCAGCACACCGGCAGTAAATAGGCTGATGATCGTAATGATCGGAGGGATCGGCGATATGCGCAGCTTAACCCCAAGATTGCCTTTGAAATCCTGATGAATATTGTTAATTGAAAAAGAGAGGCCATAGAACAAAACAAGTACGGTCATTGTAACGCCATAGTAATTCATGGCTGTTGTTTTAGGCTGCCCGGAGATGTCGGAATCGGTAATAAGTTGCTCAAATACGTACTTATGACCGTTTTCCTTCTGCGGCATCATTTCATAAGCAAGACGGAGTGAATTCGTTGCGTCCGTTAGTGTAGATAAGGTAACGGCAATAATGCTCTGCTCGACGGTATCTTTTTCGTTGTAAAGTACCGTAAGCTCCACGTTTTCACCGTTGCTCATTAGTAGATCCGTGTCCTCCGGTACGATCAGTACGGCCTTATAAGCGCCTTCCTCAAGTTTGCGACGGGCTTCAGATTCACTGTTCATTTCCGTTGCTTTCAGCAGCTCTTTAACCTCATCATCCGCAAAAAAACCTTCGAGACTGGGCTTGTATTGCTGACTGCCAGATCCGTAGACTACACCAATCGGGACGTGCTTGACAGGCTTGGGATTGTAAATGGAAGAAAGCGACGTTCCTAAAATACCGATCAGCAAAATCGGAAGTGCTATCAAATTTACTAGAACAACTTTCTCCATGAACATTTTTTGAAAAAAGTTAGCTATTAAGATTCCGAAGCTTCTCATCATAAAACTCCTAATCCATAAATTTGCTGTAATTTAACCTGTCTGCACAATATCGCGTGTGAAATTATTTCCGGTCAACTCAAGAAATGCGCTCTCCAGTGTGACATCTGATAGTTGAATCCGTTTAATTCGATGATTGAAATTCGTTTTTAGCGAAATAAGTTGGTTGAAAGAGTCCCCAGCTTCAGACGGAACCTTGATTTCGACCTCTGTGTCCGAACGGAAAATTGCCCGCTCCTTAAATTCGGATAATAACTGTCTTTTTTCTTCATCCTCGAGAGGCTCATGAAATATTACATTTAGCAGTTCGTTACCGTTCTGACGTTTGAGCTCCTCCATGTCACCGGAATAGAGGACTTCTCCGTTGTTAATAATGACAACCTGGTTGCAGATCGTTTCAATTTCTTCCATGTAATGAGACACGTATATAATAGTTTTTCCTTGCTGTTTCAGCTCTTGAATCGACTCCAGAATGTAATTTCGGGATTGCGGATCTACACCTACAGTGGGCTCGTCCATAATAATGAGCTTGGGATTATGTACGATGCCGCATGCAATATTAAGGCGTCTCTTCATACCGCCCGAAAATTTCGATGGCTTGTCTTTCGCTCTGTCTGACAGCTGAACGAATTCGAGCGCCCGATCAACATGCTCCTTGAGTTCCTTTCCTTTAAGTCCGTAGATTGAGCCAAAAAACTTCACGTTCTGATATGCTGTTAAATTTTCAATAATAGCGAGATCTTGAGGGACATACCCGATCATTTTCTTAATTTCTTTATGATGGCTTTTCGTGTTCAGAGAAGCGATCTCGATCGTACCCTCAGATAGCTTGAGCAAGCCTATAATGAGCTGAATCAGGGTTGATTTACCGGCTCCATTCAAGCCGAGAAATCCAGCGACATTATTTTCTTCTATGCTGAAGTTGATGTTGTTCAACACTTGACGAGATTTGTCATAAGCAAACTGAACATTTTTGATATTTAACATATCCATGTCGCAAGGCTCCTTACGATCTTTAGTTGTGTGTTATGAAGCAAGTCCTAATTGCCGCTGTTGATCAATTGTTTCTCTGTGATCTTATCAGCGAGCGCTCTGATCGTTACAAATGCTCCGGAGTCTCCTTCAGACAGTTCAATGTTGAAATGACGTTTTACCAACACAGCCAGTTCTACAGCATCTACAGAGTCCAGACCGTAATTTTCAACATCCTCCTCCTGATCGAAAAGCGGATCATCAATTCCCAAGTGAGCGATATCGTCCAAATCCAGCTCCAATTCCTCAATAATTAGATCACGCAGTTTAGCTTGTAATTCGTTCATCATCAAAACTCCCTTTCAAATGGATTTTATGGTTATAGACTATGAAGTCTGTAAACATTGTGGTGTGGTCGATATGTTCCCATGTTCTGGAGAACACGCCGATTTCAGTAAAGTTTGGAGCTAAGGATTCATCCGTAAATAATATATATTCCTCGTCTTCAGGACCTTTGTAATAAAGCATCAATCCATTGTCCGTGCCGCGGCGAACCTTGAGCCTGACGGAACGCTGCAGATACTGTATTTCCTTTAATGAATAATCCGACAGTCTCTGCGGAACAAATAGTGACATCTTTATATTTTGAATTGGACCGAACAGTACGGTCTCATGGGGATAAACGATAATAATGCCGCTCTGAAAAGGCAATCCCGGCTCATTGTCATTCTCAATGGCAATTTCCAGGACATTGGGATCAACACTTTCACCGTTATTTTTCCATAGAATTTGAAAAGCTTCATTTTCTGAAATCCATGTATCCGTTTTGCGGAGTGAACTATGGGTAATGCTTATTACCTCTTCGTCAATCCGCCAGTTGACGTTGGTCTCGTTCAGCATTTGGGAATTATCCAGGAGCAGTTGCTCAAATGATTTAAGGCCAAACTCTGATTGGGTCTCTGCATCCTTCTGAAGATATTGAAGTATTAATTCCCGTATATGGAGCAGCAGACTTTTTTCCAGTTCGGTATATTGCTCAAAAATAGATGCAGAGCCTTCAGAGCCAGCGAGGCTGATCGGGATTTTCATCTTTAAATCGCGAAATGCGGATATTAGCTCCTCGAAATACGAGGTATCGATATCTATGGATTTGAAGACATTATGCAATATTTTGAAATAGGTATTCTTATGATTGAATTTCATGAAAAATTGATGGATTTGTTCTGCTTTGCTTTCGTGCTGAGAGATCATTTGTTCGAACTCGTGATCCTTGTAGGAATCTATGTACTTGGTAAGAATATGAAGATTAGCTTGGAAGATAAGCTTGGTGTTGTTAGTATGCACAGGCGATAGCTCTCGAATAGACCAGAAGTAAGGTGCGGATGATGTTTGAAAGTGCGAGAAAAACAACTGATTCGATTCATAAAGCGTGTTCCAGGGAATAACGAAATCTTCATAAAGGGTGCTGGAGCCGCTTTTTAAATGCAAATTGTCAAGTATGTAGTAACGCCTGGTCGCCTCGTCATAACCTTTCATGATGAAGTAATGGTCATTATGCTTCGTTTGATAGGATGCATTGTAATATATGTTGAATATATCCCCCGGAATGATGAGACGTGCCTTCTCATTGATCTTGGCATTAATTTCTGAGTAAAATTGATCCTCGCCGGAATAGTAAACTTTCTCTGCAACGACATTAAAGAAAGGCGAGAGAACGTTTCCATTACTGTCCAGCACAAAGTCATCATTCTCTGTTGCAGAGATGCTTTCAGGGAAAAAGGTCCAATTCAGGAACATAGCTTGTAAAAAATTGTTGAAATATGAGCTGTGATAAGACTTTAACGCTATAGACCATGCTCGAAAAAAACAGTTTACTTCATGCCATGAGTAATCATCATCATAGTTGGGTTTAAGTTCTTTTATCATGAATTTTCAAGCACTCCTCATATTGTGCAATCGTTTGTCTATAATCTATCATTTAAAAAACATATTTTCAATAATTTTCTTCTGATTAATAATACTTCAAATTACCCATAATTAACCTGTTGATAATACGAATATTTGTTCGTATTATGAATAAGATAAGAACAGATGTTCCTGTTTTGTTATGGATTTTAGTTCTGGGAGTGAGGATGCATGAAACCTATTCCTCGACAAACAACGGAAGAGGCGGATTTTGTAAAAGAGTACATGCTGCTTCCCTTGATGCTGGATGTACTTGAAAGAGACAGGTCTGCTATGGATTTGGCAAATTTGAAAATGTCGGAGGTGTATGGTGGTCTTATCGGTCTGCTGCAGAAGGCGGCGACAGATGATTTGATCCGGGTGCGCAAAAGTATGCGGGAGCATGGAATGAAGGTGTATGAAGAACGGCGAACCCATATCGGAATTGAGGCGCGTTATTTATGCCGGGGATACCACTATGAGTTTTCTATGCTGTGGGGCCTTATTAGAGCGGAAATCATGCAGCGGCTCTGCTGCTATTTAGGCATTAATATAGCGGAGAAGGGGATATTTTCATGAAATCA
>RCUU01001483.1_pt1 | contig 11148 bp, 5 predicted proteins | sample 2166211 | NCBI WGS metagenome assembly RCUU01 (sample SAMN09932620, study PRJNA488358) | compost metagenome | feature: garden; material: soil; isolation source: compost soil in phenylacetic acid-enriched culture | place: Germany: Experimental Botanical Garden Goettingen | collected 2016-01-27
GTTTCTTTATTCAACCTTTTCCCCATACTGGATCACTCCTTTGATTCAAGTGTAATTTATTGGGGGCAAGGACTCCAGTTTAATTAGGGGGCCTAGGAGAATGTACAGTAATATCCTTGCTTATAGCTCGAAGGCTCCTTCTGAAGCAAGAATAACTGCAGATTTGCAGGAATTATGGCTATAACCATCCGCGTATCGCTTAAAGATGTACTTTTGCAGGTTTTTCGCCGATTAGCGTAACGGATAAGTCACTTGGAGTCCTTACATCCATAAAAAAAACACCGATGAAGGATGTCATCCTGTCAGGATCGCATCATACCATCGATGTCAGTTTATAGTTTACAGTTCTACCTTACGCAGTGCTTGTTGGGATGATGGCTTGGGTGACTTTTTCTTAGCCCGCATCGGGATGATTTGTGGTGCTGCGATTCCAATCAAAACGATGAAAATTCCAACCCACCGAAGCAACGATACTTCTTCTTGCAGGACTAATACGGAGGCAACTACCGCTGCCGGCAACTCCGCCGCACCTAGTATCGCTCCCAGACCTGAACCTAATTTTGGAACACCGATAGAGAAGAAGAGCACAGGAATAACTATACCCAGCAGCCCTAGCGGCAATCCATACTTCCAAAGTCCATCTGTAATCGCTCCATCGTAAATAAAGGAAGGCGAAAAAACAACCATAATAATAATCATTGCACTTGTAGTCATATACAAGCTTTTATTCACAGCAGGGACTTGTGTGGCCACTCTTCCACTGACAAAAATATAAAAGGCAAACGACACGGCAGAGATTAAACCAAAGATAATACCACTCGTTGTCATTTCACCAACACTAGGCTCTAGAATCCCCCCGGCTAATACTGTTCCTATCAGGAGGATAATCATCGAAATGATCTTCTCTCGACTAGGTAATTTTCTGTCTACAACCGCCTCCAAGATCACACCGATCCAAGTAAATTGGAATAAGAGGACGATCGCAATCGAAGCAGGTAATTGTTCAACGGCAAACCCATAACATATCCCCGTTAAACTAATGGTAATTCCTGCGCCTAACAATGAAGCGCCTTGCTTTAACCCGAGTTTTTTTCGAGAAAATAATACCACTAACAGCAGCAACATGCACCAGCCAAAAAAGTACTGTGATCCAACTAATTGCTGCATTCGAAAACCATCATTCATGCCTAGCTTGACGATCGTAGAGAGCGATCCATAACTACATGCACCTAGAAATACTAGTAGAGCATATTTGAGTAACTTCATATTCATCGTAATCATCTTTCCTTTCTGTTGAACCGTCCTATTGAACCGTCCAAATAACATAATAAAGCCCCTTGTCATCGAAATGACAAGGGGCGACTGAAACCAAAGAATACATCTTTGACAAAATTCCGCCACTCCATCCACAGGATAGAGTTTGGTTTATTTACTTATAACAACACGAATTATAATATGACAAATCACACAGGGTGTCAACTTGAAATGTTTTCAATTACTTTAATTCCCCTCGGCAACGGCCTTGGCAGCATGTTCTCCGCTCAGGCGGCCGCTAGTTAAGGCATACTGCACAGCACTACCTGTCATGTACACTTGATTGTACAAATAACGATTGGCTGCTTCTCCACCTGCGTAAAGATTGTTAATGACAAATCCATCTTCTTTTACAACCCGATAGTTCTCGTCAATTTTTAAGCCGCCAAAAGTCCCCATCGTTCTAGGATAATTTTTAATGGCATAGAAAGGTCCTTGGTTCACTGCAACAAGCGTTGCCGCTTCCTTTCCAAAAGCATCTTTGCCTGAAGTGACACCAGCATTAAACGTATCCATTGTTGTTACTAGTGCATTTCCAGGTACCTGCATAGCAGAGGATAATTCTGCGATGGTGTTTCCAGTAGCAATTTCATCACTTGGAAGCTTAGCTTCTAGTGTCTTAATCACTTCAGCATTAGCATCACTAGAATCAAGAATCACCCACACTTGTTCATTCTGAGCGGCCTTATTGGTTACAAGCGCATAATGGCTATTTTCATTCATATAACGCTTGCCCTTTTCATTCACGTATACCTTTGTTGTATCCCACTCCAGAGCACTCAAGCCAGGAATACGTGCGGTCATCCCTAAACCGATAATCCATGGATCTTCATAGAGAGCGGCACCCAATTTCTCTGCCATCATTATTCCATCCCCAGTACTCCCTGCACCTGCTGCACTGATATCCATGTCCTCAACAAATTGTGGTAAGAACTGCTTCATTAATTGTTCACTCTTAGCAAAACCACCTGATGCAATGATCACCTTTTTAGCATGAACGATCAGTTTTCCTTCTATATTCTCAGCCGTAACCCCGATCACATCGCCTTTATCATCCGTGATTAGCTCAGTAGCTGTAGTCTCCGTAAGAATGTCGATTCCTTTGTCTCTAAGCGTCTTTTCCATATTTGCGATTAAGCTTGCTCCACCTGCTTCTGGAAAATGAAGACGAGCTACAGGATCAACGCCATAACCTTGTACACTTGCATATTTATGATTCATAGTATCCACTAACCATTCTGTCGTATCTACAGCAGCATCCATGAATGTACGCACCCGATCGTAATCTGGATACTTACTCTCCGGGTTACTTGTGCTTTGACGTTCTTTCCATAGCTCTAACCATGATTCTAGTGAATCTTCAATGCCTTGTTCGTGTTGAAAACGAGTACCCGGTGCTCCAATAGCCCCACCTGATAAGCCGGTTGAACCTCCTAATGTCGCTAGTTTTTCTAGTACGATCACTTTGGCACCATTTTCAAAAGCTGATCCAGCCGCAGCAAGGCCTGTGCCTCCGCCGCCAATAATGACAACATCTGTGGTTAACTCCGTAGCCTTTTGCTCCTTAGTATCCGATACAGCTGCCACCTTAAGCGCCTCTACATCACCACCGGCTTGTTTGACACAATCCTCCACTGCAGTAAGAATCGCTTTCGATGAGTTCGTTGCACCAGATACAGCATCTACAGCCAATGTCTGTCCCTCAACAATTTGCTGAGGTATACGTTCGAACGGCGTATCACTAAGACCTTTAGTCTCACTTTGCTCTTTCACTACTACTGAGACAATGGATGTATCCTCAAACACAACTTCAACCATTACATCTCCATTGTTACCTGCAGCCGTTGCGGTGTAAGTCCCAGCTTTATAAATAGCAGAAGCTGAGACTGTGTCTGACTTGGCAATAGTATTATTATCTGAAGCAGATGTCGAACACGCCGCTAAACTCAGCAGCAATACTAGACCCAATAACAATATCTTTACCTTTTTCAAATTACTTTTCATTTTTGTTCCCCCTTGATATATAAACCATGATGATTACTATCCTGAGTTTAAATTCTGGGGTCATCACCACGTCAAGGGAGGATTGTGAAAAAAAGCACATTAAAAGTCATAAAAAAACAAAAAGAATGGGGTTAACCCAACGTTTTAGGAAATCAAGTTCTGTCTTCTTTTTCTCTCAAATTCGTTCACAGGTGAATTCATATCGATCTGACTTTTTTTCCTGCCCGCATAAAGCGTCAGATATTGTTCTTTATCATTCATATCAATATAGGGGTTGTTCTCTAGAACCGGACCGATCTCTGCAACCTCTAGCTGCGAAAGATTCAATTCATCCAATCTCTCCAGTATTCTATCTTTATTAAAGTAATCTCTTAGTTCCAACGGGATATTTATGAAATCCTTGCTTCTCGTTCCGATATGAGGATAGGCACCTGTGAGCAGCCCCTCTTCTTTTAAAAAGGGTGATACTATATCTAGTAAGAATGTATTCGTTGATTTCGCGTATATTCTGCTCATCCAATGATCGATGATGATATCCATAGAGGCATTTGCAATCGGTAATTGATCAATGGCGCAGCAGAAAAAGATAAAGTTACTATGCTCATGCTGTTGCATTAAATTATCCTTTACACTCGTTATTCTGTCCTTGTCATGACAAATTAGCACATAGGTGCAGCCTTTAGGTAAGTAATCCATATACTGCATTAGAAATCTACCTACACAATTATCTAACTCCATAATGTACTTAGGGTTATTTCCGTGGTTTAAAAGGTAGTCGATGAGTGTATGCGTTCCGTTATACATAAAATTCACAAATTTCGGTGAAGTCACCTCGAGGAATCTTTTCTTCGAAGGGATCTCAATCTTTTTCCTTACAGCCTTCTTATCGAGGTAGACTCCATCCTCTATCACCGCAAGGTAACCGCATTCACAATGAACGGTAGCTTCAAGAAGCATACTTTTTTCTACAGTTCCATCACTGATCTCCAACGGGTGCTTGCAACAAGGGCAATGTAATAGTCCTATAGACGATAGAGGAAATCCCAGATTTTTCTTTTCACGGACTTCATATCTTTTCAACTCATTAATTCGATCTTTCAGTAAGAAATCAATCTCTTTACATCTTTGCTGTTCTTTCAGATTCTGCTCTTTTTTTCGCTCCAGTAAAGATAAATAGAAATCTCTGAACTCATCTGTCTTTTCACCGCCAATACGATTGAAGCATAAAATCTCCTGAATTTCAGTCAGTGTAAAATCCAATTGCTTCAACATCGTAATTTTTTCGATATCACAGCTATCTTCTTCACTAAATTTATACTGCCAGCCCTGCTTTTCAGCAACAAGAAGGCCCATATCTATATAATGGCGAACAGTATCTTGAGTCACATTATTCTTTTTGGAGAACTCGCCAATTTTCATCTTCTTTTGCTCCTTTTGAATGATATATAGTGATACAAGATTTACAGACCGTAACTTAACTTATTGTGAAAAATAGTACAATCTCCTTGATGACTACTATATCATGAAACGCAAGGAAATTATGTGCATAAAACAAAAGCCTGACCATGAATGGCCAGGCTACAAGAGCTAAAAGACTCGTTCCAAATCGTATTGATCTTTTCCTTTATTCTGAATAGTTATATTTCAAACTCTTCCGTCGAATATGAAAGACCACCATTCTGTACACCACTATTATTGGCTACAGCAAGAACATATACCTTATACTTAACCCCTTTAACAATTAAAGATCCATTGACATCTCTTGTCGCAGTGAAGATTGAAGGATTCGTTCCGTTAGGGGTTACCGACGTATAATAGGAAGATCTTACCTCAGTAGCATCCGTTGTACCAAACCCTTGTTTAGACGGAACCACCAATACTCGGTATTCTGCAATATTGGTCTCATTGACAGATTTGTCGAAACTGATCAGGATTCTACCATTGTCTTCTTTATACGTTACATTTGTTACAGAGATTACCGGGCTCTTAGTGGTCGACAACGTAATAGCCGATGACTCCCAGGACAATGCATTGGGACCCGCATAATTTCCACTACCGACAGATAACACATACACTTTATAGCTGGTTCCAGCCTTTATCAAATTGCCACGTACGTCTCTAGCTGATGCGTCTAATGCTTGACTGGTACTGTTGCCTGATGTACTTACCGAAGTGTAGTTAGAACTGGATACATTATTCGCTTCGGATAGGCTAAAGCTGTTGTAGTATGACGTAGGGACCACCATAATCCGGTACTGGTTAATGTATGTTTCATCTGACGCATGGCTAAACGACACCTTCAAATCCCGGCCATCGCCATAGTCATTAACATCGCTAACACTTAAGTTTGTAACAGCCTTCACACTGGAATCATTTAGCAATGTAATGACCGATGAAGCGGACGAAAGCACATTCGAATCCCAATAAATCCCGCTTCCAATAGATAGCACATACACTCTATAACTAGTTCCATTCTTTATCGTAGCTCCGAGAACGTCTCTTGTTGACGAATTCAAGGTTTGACTGGTAGAAGATCCAGTTGTACTCACCACTGTATAGTTGCTACTGGATACATTATTCGCTTCGGCTAAACTAAAGCTGCTGTAATACGATGTGGGTACTACCATAATTCGATACTGGCTAATATAGGTTTCGTCCGTCGGATGAGTGAATGACACTCTCAGATCTCGGCCATCACCATAGTCGTTAACATCACTAACGCTCAAGTTTGAGACGATACTCACACTGGTATCATTCAACAACGTAATAACCGATGAAGCGGGCGAAAGCACATTGCCTCCTGTATTACTGCCACTTCCAATAGATAAAATATATACTTTATAGTTGATTCCATTCTTTATCAAAGCTCCACGTACATCTCTAGTTGACGAGGACAATACTTGATTGGTTGCAGTTCCAGTTGTACTCACCGCTGTATAGTTGCTACTGGATACATTATTCGCTTCGGCTAAACTAAAGCTACTGTAATATGACGTCGGAACTACCAGGATTCGATACTGGCTAATATAGGTTTCGTCCGTCGCATGCGTAAATGACACCCTCAAATCTCGGCCATCATTATAGTTGTTTACGTCACTGACACTTAAGTTAGAGACCCCTATATTGGACAATGTGATTGCAGATGAAACAGATGACAACACATTATTAGCTGCATTACTGCTGTCCATCGCCATGACAAACACCCTGTAGCTGACACCTGTCTTAACAAGAGCTCCGTCCACATCTCTGGCTGCTGAGGATAAAATTTGGGTGATATTATTACCGGTCTTGCTGACTAGCGTGTAATTAGCACTGGACACATTATTTGCTGTAGCTACATTAAAATTCGAATAATTCGTAGCTTTAACAACGAATATCCGATAAGAACTTATCTTCGACTCATCAGACAGCTTATTGAAGCTGACGGATAAATCTCTTCCATCCCCATAATCATTTATATCATTTACTTGTACATTATTTATTACTGCCACAGTCTTATTCACTAATGTCATAGTGGAGGACGCACTAGAAAGTGTGCTGGCATTACTTCCTTTGCCAACCGTCAAGACATAAGCTACATAGGCTTGATTATTCTTAAATGAATCACCATCAACAGTCCTCGAAATAGACGTCAATTTAATCGAAGGATTAGTACCTGCGGGTAATACAGTAGAATAATTGTATGAGGCTATCGCTTGTGCGGATGACAAGTTAAGAATATTCCCTGATTTTACAATCAGGACACGGTAATGATCCACTAGTGTCTCATTTGCCGCTCGAGTGAAGCTAACCTGAAGATCACGACCATCCCCGAAATCACTCACATCCTGCACTACTACATTGGATACTGGCCCTGCATTTCCAACGTTCGAGGCTGAAGTTGTTATGGTTACAACTTGTGTCTTGGGATTCCATCCCACTTCATGGCCTAGTGCTTCACTGACGAATCTGGTTGGAACCATCGTTCTCCCCTTCAGATTCAAACCAGGCACGTCTAGTGTTACAGACTTATTGTTAATTGTGGCTGTCTTTGAGCCAATCTTTAACATAATCGTTGTACCATCTTTCGTTGCGGTTACAATTTGTGCTTTTTGATTCCACTTGATGGTGGCATTAAAGGCTTCAAAGATAGCCCGCAGTGGCACCATCGTCCGCCCATTCACCATCACCGGTGCTTGATCTGTAGACAATCGAACCCCGTCAATAATAATACTGATCGGAGTAGCAGCCTTTACAGAGGATTGAAACATCATCGGAAAGACTACTAAAACTACTAAAATTGAAATCCATAACTTCTTCACAGATCCACCCTCCTGGAATGACGAATACATTATTTACCTACATCTTTGACGCTGCTACCTAGATAAAAGTTTCATGATTTAATGGTTACAATATTTTAATTTAACATCAGCTCCATTTATCGCCCACAACCCCTCTTGGAAAAAGAAAAAAGCGAGCGCGGCGAGCGCTCTCCCTTCGACTATTCATTCACATTTTTTACAATATTCTTCTTCGGAATTCCGTCCAATCCATACTCCCAATCATAAGCATCAAAGATTTTTCTAGCAACAGGTGCAGCGCTATTTGATCCGAACCCACCCTCAGGAATAACTACAGCCACAGCGAGTTTTGGATTGTCACGTGGCGCAAAAGCTATAAAGACTCCGTTATCCCGGTTAATCTTTTTACTGTCCGTTTGTTGTGAAGTCCCTGTTTTGCGGGCAAAATCATAAGGAAAATCACCGAAGGCACTTTTAACATCACTGTTCATCCCTTTCTTGATTTCTCGCCAATAGGATTGATCGAAATTGGTCACTTCATCAAGCACTTCCCGTTTGAACGCTTTGATAACCTTCCCATTGGAATCTGTGATTTTGCTTACCAGCTGCGGTTTGATTCGTTGCCCTTCATTGGCTAAAGTAGCCGCATATTGGGCTAACTGAAGAACTGTATAACGCCCTTGCTGTCCAAAAGAAGCATACACAAGCGCAGATTGAACTGATCCAGCTTTCGCTTCAGCCTTATAATTCAAATCGCCCAAGTACTCCCTAGGCAAACCTATACCTGTTGAGACACCAAGACCAAATTCCTTCATATAGGTGTCCCATATATCAATACCTTTAGACTTGTATTTGTCGTACAATTTTTTTCCGATCATATCAACCATATATACGTTTGAAGATTTTTCAATTGCTGTGTGAGGATACAAAGAGTAGTATACATGATTTGAGGAATTCCTTACAAAGGTCTCATGTCCCTCTCTACCAAATGAGGTGATTCCTTTATCTTGATAAGTAGAAGATGTATTTATAAAACCTTCTTTTAATCCAATCAGTACACTTAATGGTTTTATGGTCGAGCCGAGCAGTACCGTGGATTCGAAATTATGCCCGGATCTTCCTGATGAATAGGGAGTGATCGTTCCATTTTGGTAATGCTTTTCGATTTGTTCATACTTCTCCGGTAATATCGAACCCGTAGCCCAATCATTGGTATCATAGTCAGGCATACTCGCCATCGTAATAATATTACCCGTATCGACCTCCATGGCTACAGCGTAACCTGTTAAAGCATCAGGATGTATTTCCCCCTGTACGGTGTGCGAGTGCAACCACTGAATCTGATCTTTAATAGCCTCTTCGGTCTTCAGTTGAATTTTTTTATTTATCGTAGTCCAGATATTGCTCCCTTTAATCGGAGGTTCAACACTGACAATTTTCTCCGCCATGTTCTGCGGATCTACTGAAACTTCCTTATAACCATTCTGTCCCCGAAGCTCCTTCTGGTATTGCAGCTCCAAGCCATCAAAGCCTACTAATTCATCCTCTTTATAGTTAAGCCCAGGGTCCTGATTATTTTTCATCGCCTGCAGTACATCCTTATAAAGATCTAAGCTAGTAGAAGATTTGAAAAATTTCACATAGCCAACAGCTTGTACAGCTACTGTATCGGTATCATAATGCCTAGAGCTTTCCTCTAACACTTCAAGATTGGGATATTCGTTTTTGTGCTCCAAAAAGTAAGCGATTTCTTTCTCGGACAAACCTGATTTAACTCTTCGTGCCACATATCCAGATGATTTTTTAGAATATAAATCCATAGCCTCAAGGATCTCTTCTGTTGTTATTTTTTGCGCATTAGGATCCCCATAGGTTTCGAAGGCATCTGCTAACTTATTAGCCAGTGCCTTTGATTTATTATGTGCCTCGGCAGTTAATGTAGTTTTTCGGGTGTTTTTATCTGTTTTTGTGGCAGTATATTCTTTTTGCAAAGTGAGATATAAAGATTGAACAGGTGTAGAATAGGCCAATTTCTCACCCTCCGCTGCAAGGATATTCCCTCTCATTGCTGATAGAGGCACTATTTTTGTATCCCTATTAGCCTCGGCTTCAGTAAGCGTAGATCCTTCGACAAATTGCAAGACTGCAAGACGAAGGATTATCACACAAAAAATAATAAAAGTGCTAAAGAAAAAAATATTGATTCTTAATTCACTAGAGTTATTTATAGTTTCGCTGCCGTCTTGTATACCTTTTCTGTCGAAGAGTCTCACATAGTCCCACTCCTTATTTCCAAAATTCTACAATATAAGCTTTAAGTATAAACTAGTAAACTGGAATATACAAAATCAAGGATAATAGTAAAATAATTGATCACAAATCGATAATATCCGATTAAAAAAGCAGCAATCCCCGGTATGAGAGAATCGCTGCTTTTTGTTGTTAGGTGTAGATTGTCTGCGCCTATGCGGTCCGTTTTCCTTCAAATCCGGGATCAAGCTGCGTTTAGCGTCGGCTGTGTCCGATAGCTACTGCGTAAGCGCAAATCTTTCATCGGATGAAACGAAGTTTGAGGCGATTTAGTCGATTAAGCGCTAATAAATTAGGGGGTGTCCCATCGGCCATTGCTATGGCTTATGGAACCCCCCCTGATTTTTTCTTATAGCAAAACTTACCCTTTTCTAACCTGAGACCGGTACATTAAAAACAAGAAATACGGAGCTCCAATTAACATTATAATAAGACCCGATGGAATTTCTTTCGGCGCCATAATCGTTCTTCCCAGCGTATCCGCAATCACGAGCATTAATCCGCCAAGCAATCCTGACAGAACAATGGAGCGTCTCGTGTGATGCCCAATCATCATCCGTACTGCATGCGGTGCCATGAGACCGAGGAACCCTATCGTTCCTACACTTGCAACGGCTCCCGCTGCAAGCATTACGCCGATAATCATGGCCCACAGCCGAGTTCCTCGAACGGGCAGGCCTAAACCTGTTGAACTCTCATCGCCAAATGCCAGCAAATCGAATCTACGTCCCAAATAATAAGCCGCTGGAACGAGTACAATCAGGAAGATCAACAAGCTATTAAATTGATTCCAGCTTCGTCCGTAAGTCGAACCCGTTAACCAAATTAAGGAACTGCTGCTCCATAAACTGCCCTTGACGATCATAACCTGTATTCCCGCAGAGGCAATCGCTGATACTGCGATTCCAAGCAGAATCAGGACAGATGGATTCAAGGCTCTACGCCAGGCCATAAAAAATACAAAGGCCGCTGCCAGAGCACCACCTGCAATGGCTGCAATAGGAACGGCTAATACCGTCAGTGCCGGAAAAGCAACCAACACGGTTAGCGCCCCCAGTCCAGCACCCGAGGTCACACCAATAATGGAGGCGTCAGCCAGCGGATTTCGGACAGCGCTTTGAATCAAGACACCGCTAATAGCAAGCGCGATACCGCCTCCAGCCGCAACAAGTGTACGTGGAAGTCGTAAATTCAGCAGGACGGAATAAGATCCATCTCCGCTGTGGATAAGACTGCTCAG
>RCUU01001484.1_pt1 | contig 11145 bp, 9 predicted proteins | sample 2166211 | NCBI WGS metagenome assembly RCUU01 (sample SAMN09932620, study PRJNA488358) | compost metagenome | feature: garden; material: soil; isolation source: compost soil in phenylacetic acid-enriched culture | place: Germany: Experimental Botanical Garden Goettingen | collected 2016-01-27
GGGTACTGGCGAGTCTCCGCTTGCTAACGTAACTGAATGGGTAAACACGACAGATCCGGAAACCGGACTCCCAGCACGTCGCGAAACGAATACTATGCCGCAATGGGCGGGAAGCTGCTGGTATTATCTGCGTTATATCGATCCATACAATAACCAGGAGCTGTGCTCTAAAGAGAAACAACAGGAATGGCTGCCGGTTGACCTCTATATCGGAGGCGCTGAGCATGCGGTATTGCATTTGCTCTATGCACGTTTCTGGCATAAGGTTCTGTATGATCTTGGTGTTGTATCAACTAAGGAACCGTTCCATAAGCTGGTTAACCAAGGTATGATCCTCGGTACTAATAACGAGAAAATGAGTAAATCTCGTGGCAACGTTATTAATCCGGATGAAATTGTTAACGAATATGGTGCAGATACACTTCGTGTATATGAAATGTTCATGGGGCCGCTTGAAGCAACAAAACCTTGGAATGCTAACGGCGTAGAGGGAACTCACCGTTTCTTGTCCCGTGTATGGCGTCTGTTCGTGGGTGAAAACGGTAAGCTGAATGATAAAATCGCTGAGCAAGGCGGCAGTGATGATTTCAAACGCACATGGCATAAGACGATTAAGAAAGTGACAGAGGATTTTGAGGCACTGCGCTTCAACACTGCGATTAGCCAGTTGATGATCTTCATTAACGAAGCTTATAAAACAGATGTTATACCAAAAGCTGCTGCAGCAAACTTTGTCCAAATGCTGTCCCCGCTTGCTCCTCATATTGCTGAAGAATTGTGGGAACGTCTCGGTCACAGTGAGAGCGTGACTTATGAGCCATGGCCAACTTATGAAGAGGCTTGGACAATTGATTCTGAAGTAGAGATCGTCGTACAAGTCAACGGTAAGATTGTTGATCGGACGAAAATCTCTAAGGATCTGGATCAGGCGGCAATGCAGGAGCATAGCATGAATCTGGATCATGTAAAACAGGCTATCGAAGGCAAAACCGTTCGTAAAGTCATTGCAGTACCAGGCAAACTGGTAAATATCGTAGTAGGTTAATTAGAGCTGTCTAGGGAAATAAATGACTCAGTTTATCAAGATCCTCATCATATTTATCATGTGTTGCTCGAATTAGACTGGAGAATACACCCTGAAGACTGTCTCTCAGGACGGTAATTCCTTCGGCTGTAATGCCGCCAGGAACGGCAACCCGTCTCTGCAGCTCTTCAGGTGTAAATCCACCTTCCGTCAAGAGTTTTCCTGTACCAAGGAGCATTTCGGCTCCAAGGCGGAGAGCATTTTGTTCGCTGATATCGGTAAGCTCTGCTGCGGATTTCGCCCACTGCTGGAGAATAAAGGATATAAAAGCTGGCCCACAGCTTGAAATGTCGGATGCTATCCTTATCTGATGTTCCGCAATGATTGTAGGGATACTGATGGAGGACATCAACTGTTCTAGGAGAAGGCGGTCTTCTGACTGAATTCGTTCGCCGTAAATACAGAGTGAGGCGCCGCTATGAACGGAATGAGTAATGCTAGGTATTATTTTTGCAATTTTTGCGGGTAGCTGCTGCTCCAGAACATCGATCTGGACGGGACTCGTAATAGAAACTACGATTGTATTTTCATTTACCACTTCTTGAATATCAGAGAGGACAACCGGATAGTCCAGCGGTTTAACACATAGAAATACAATGTGGCTCCCACGTGTGACATTGGCATTACTGCCAGAGACACTAATACCGGGATGACGCCGGGCGAGGAGCTCTGATTTATGTGGCGAACGGTTGCTGACATGGATGTTATGCGGGTGCAGAGCACCGGAACGCAGGAAAGCCTCAATGAGCAAACTTCCCATTGATCCTGTTCCAATAAAGGCTACTTTCATCCCGTTTTCCCCTTCCTTAAAGGTTGTTTAAAAAGCCATCTTTTGATCACGAAGTATTTCAGGAAACATACTCGACTTCGAATCTTGAATCACTTTAATAAATTTTATCTTTATCAGTGTATGCATCTTGGCAGGATCTTCATGACCTAGAGCGGATAGATTCTTTTGAGATAGGGGAGAACAGGGTGAAAAAGGAGTTTGTTATTACTTCTGTCGTTTCTGCTATAATCGGAGCAGGTTTAATGCTGTTTGCCCTCGGAGGCGAACGTTCTTCCGGTATTGAAGGCTGGGTACCCGTAACTGAAGAAGTTGCAGCGTCGATTCAGACCATGACAACGAATGCAAGCCAGGATACTAAGAAGGATCGGAAGGCTGACGAGGCAGGCAGTGAGGTTTCCATTCCAAAAAGTAATGTTATGGCTGTTGACGCATCCGATGGCTTGATTCACATTAATTCAGCAGGGGTTGATGAGCTTCAAAATATCCCTGGAATTGGTGCGAAGAAGGCGCAGGCCATCTTGGATTACCGCAATCAACATGGACCATTTGGCTCTGTTAATGATCTGACCAAGGTCAAAGGAATCGGAGACAAAATGCTTCAAAAAATGAAGCCTCATATCGGGCTGTAAGAATAGGAGACATATCAGGGATGAATCCGGACGAACGTAAGGATTGGGATACGTATTTTATGGATATCGCTTATATGGTGTCTACACGCTCCCGGTGCAATCGCCGTCATGTAGGCGCTGTGCTGGTTCAGGGCAAAAAGCTGCTTGGAACCGCGTACAACGGGGCTCCGTCAGGAGTACCGGATTGCTCGGAAGCCGGCTGTATGATTGCTGAGGAATATGAAATGAAAATGGTAGACGGCAAAGAAACGATGATAAAAAAACAGCGCTGTGTTCGTACCATTCATGCTGAACAAAATTTACTGCTGTTTACAGATCGAATTGATCGTGAGGGCTCCAGTGTCTATGTTACAGATGAGCCGTGCTGGACATGCGCCAATATGCTCGCAAACAGTGGAATAACGGAAGTGGTCTTCCATAGACCGTATCCAAAGGATACTGATAAGGTATCGGCGATGATGGGACAGAAGGGCATAGTTTTCCGCCGTCTGGAGCAGTATCAGCCTCCTCAAGAGGCTGTAACGAAAGTAGAGAATTGATCGCTTAATATGCAAAATGAACGGGGAAGAACCTCATCTGCTTGAAGCAGGTGGGGTTCTTTTTTTACCGGTAAGTCATTACGGAGAAGCAGGAGGCGCTTGGAATGAAGCAAAGACCATTGACAGCGGTAGCCTGTAGCTGGATCGTTGGAAGCGGACTATCCGCGTTTTGCGATGGACCTACTTTTTGGCTTCTCGCAATCGGGTTGACACTCTTTTGTCCTCTGACTGTCGTTGCGAGTCGTATTTCATGGAAAAGGATGACGCTGCTTTGGTTTATCTTTGCGGTCGGGGCGGCTTATTGGTCTTATAATGACAGCAGAAATATCAGCAAGTTATCGGGAAGCATTCAGCAGAATGATGCATCTAACATACATGTAACAGGGACCATGGTATCGCCTGTTCAAATCGATGGTGATCGAGTGAATTTTATACTCAGGCTAAAGGAAGAAGGGGAAAAGATATCTGTACAGGTGAAGCTAGCTGCTCTTGATGAAAAGGAGATTGCGGCAACCTGGCGGCGTGGCGATGTTATGGAAATGCAGGGCAGCATAGAGAGGCCGGGTACACCAAGAAATTTCGGGGCCTTTGATTATCGTAATTACTTGAGAAATCAGCGAATCCACTGGGTGATGAAGGTGTCCGGTGCCGGGAAAATACATCGGTTACCGAATGAACGGGAATTTTTCAGCATGGCTTCTTTTTTTGGCAAAATTGATGGAATGAGAGCTCAGCTTGGGAAAATGATCGAGCAGTTATTCCCGGGCTGGCAGGGTGGATATATGAAGGGGCTTCTCATCGGCTTGGACGATGATCTGGAGCCCGACAAATATGATCAGTTTACGAGACTTGGGCTGACTCATATTCTCGCGATTTCGGGAAGTCATGTTGCGATAAATGTTAGCTTGTTATTCGGCCTCATGAGGCTGTGCCGGGTGAATAAACAAACCTCGCTCATGATTGTGTTCTGCTGTGTACCGGTTTATGTATTGCTAACGGGTTTTTCTCCTTCTGTTATACGTTCAGGAATCATGACGATGTTAGGGTTGTATTTGATGCGGCGCGGATTGCTCAAGGACGGGATGAATGTGCTGTCTGCAGCTGCGTTAATTATGCTGGTATGGGACCCTTATCTGCTCCTGAATGTTAGCTTTCAGCTCTCTTTTTCAGTCACAGCAGGACTGATTTTGTTTGTGCCTCTGATTATGCCCTACCTGGGGTGGCTCCCTCAAAAGCTGCGCAGCGGTATGGCTATCACCTTGGCAGCGCAGTTCGTTTCTTTTCCGCTTACCATTTATTACTTCAATCAATTTTCTCTCTTGTCACTTGCTGCTAATATGATCATTGTTCCTGTTATCGGTTTGATAGTATTACCGTTAGGTACAGCTGCATTACTGCTTGGCGGCCTATGGATGACGTTGGGCCAGTGGATGGCATACCCTGTTGAACTGCTAAATTCGGCTACGTTTTTCCTTACAGAATGGTTGGATGGTCACAGTGGGTTTATGACTTACTGGAAGTCTCCTAGCTTGATCTGGATGATCCTGTATTTTGTTTTCTTGTACCTTTTATTAAAGATGGAGTGGCAAAAAGACAAGGAACGAAAAATTAATGGATCAAATACTCTGACTGATGATGAGACAGCACCGCTACAAGGCCGGGCAGAACAACAGAGGCATAGTAAATATCGTACGAATTTTGCAAGCCTGGCCTCTTTGATGCTCGTTATCATGTTAATAGGAATGTTATGGATAGGTTATCGACCTGCAAATGAGCCTGGACTTGGTCATGTGCAGTTCATTGATGTCGGGCAAGGAGATTGTGCGCTCATTACGACACCGTCCGGAAAAAACATATTAGTTGATGGGGGAGGCACTGCAACATTCCAGAAAAAAGGCGAGGATTGGCGCAACCGCAAATCTCCTTATGAAGTAGGCGCAAAAACTCTGGTGCCTTTGCTCAAGCAAAGAGGCATTCATAGAATACATATCGTGATTGCAACGCATGGGGATCAGGATCATATCGGAGGCTTGCAAGCCGTGCTGGATCATTTTCCTGTAGATTCATTATTGATCAACGGCAGCTTGGCTGAGTCCGACACAATGAGGAAACTAATGCAGACCGCTATAGCGAAACATATACCTGTCTATGCCCCGTATAAAGGTATGAAGCTTCAACCGGATGATGACACTCTCCTGCATTTTTTATCACCACAATCGAATATGAGTCGGGATGGAGTACCTGTGATAAAGGAACAAAATCACTGGTCTGTCGTATTTCTTTTGAAAATGAACGGGGCGGCATTTTTGTTCACCGGGGATATGGATGAATCTGCTGAGCTTGGTGTGTTAGGTAACGATGAGCTTACTGGTGAAATCAGCAGCGTTGATGTAATGAAGGTCGCGCATCATGGCAGTAAAACATCGACATCGTCGGAATGGCTCCATCGCTGGAGGCCAAGAGTTTCCGTTATTTCTGTCAGCTCTTCCAACACCTATGGTCATCCGAATCCGAACGTACTGGAACGTCTGATACAAGCCGGGAGTACAATTTACCGAAGCGATCTTCATGGTGAAGTTCAAATGCAAATTATGGACGGGAAGATTCTAGCAAGATACAAAAATCCATAGCGTAATACTACTAATTGTACCGGATGACTCATTCTCTTTTTTTTGGTATCCTTAGATGAGGTTGAAAGCTGCACAGGGAAATATTCCAAGACTTTTTACCTAAAAAATCTGAAAATAATAGTAACAACATTGCAACATATTGAAGGACAATATCGTCTGTAAGGTTGCAAGGAAGGGGGAGCCTTTGTGGTAGAGCAGGGACTCATAAGAGCCGCTCAGACGGGCGATCGCGACGCTCTAATCACCCTATTGCGAGAAATAGAAACTCATGTATATCGGACAGCTTATTATATTTTGAACAATGAGCAGGATGCCCATGATGCCGCGCAGGAAGCACTTATCCGCATTTATACCAAAATTAACTCCTATGAGGAGAAGGCGCAGTTCAAGACATGGGTTCAGCGGATTGTCACGAACATCTGTATCGATAAGTTTCGGAGAAATAAACCGACAGTATCGATTGAAGAGCATGAGCTAGTGTTCCAGGGAAAAGAGAGTGTTGAGCGTGAAGTGATGTCAGGTTATATGGCGCAAGACATACGCGAAGCGATAGAGCAACTGCCGGATCATCATCGTTCTGTTGTAGTTCTCAGATATTTACAGGATTTTTCCTATAACGAAATAGCGGATTCCTTGAATTTACCTCTGAATACGGTGAAATCCTATCTATTCAGAGCTAGACAGCAGCTTCAGCATTTACTCCAAGATTATCAGAAAGGTGGTGTGTCAGGATGAAGTGCCCGGAGGTGATGGAATGGATGCATCGGTATATAGACGGTGATCTTAACGAAGAAGAAAGCGATACTATGTTTCAACATTTAGGCGCCTGCAGCGACTGTGCTGAACAATTCGAATGGCTGAAGATGCTTTCTGCAAAACTGGAAGACCTTCCTAAGGTTACTCCGAATTATAGCCTGGTTGACTCAATTCTTCCTCAATTGGATGCAATCGACCGGGCCCGCCAGGAGGAAAGCCATGTGGTTGAGGTAATACCGGGAATGATACCTGCAACAACCCATGATACGGAATTTAATCATAAATCTCGCCGTCTGCAGACTTCAAGGCGCAAACGCGCATATGTCAGTGGGGCATTAGGGCTGGCCGCCGCATTGATTCTGGGTGTGTTCATTTATCAACATGAACCGCTTACCATTTCAGATGCGGAAATTGCATTATCGCCTCAGGAGGCGAGCACATCCAGTGACAACAGCTCACCAGCCGCCAATAAGGGATCAACCTCAGATTCCGCGAATATATCTGGATCTAGCGCTGACCGCGCGGATACAGATACAGGTACTAACACAAAAGAGGATGATGCTGGATCGCCGGAGCCCTTGACGACTCAAGATGATGTCAATTTAGGGCCAAGCGATAGTAGTGGTAATAGTCTGAATGATAAAGGTAACACTGCTGATAGCATAGATCAGAAGACAATCGCGCCAGTACCATCATTGCCTTCAGACAACACGGGCAATAAACCGTCTAAACCATATGATGCTGCACCTGGCGCTGGTTCAGGCTCCAATAGCAGTTCTCAGAAATTGCCTGCTGCAAACGTAGAGACTGATGGAAGCGGCCCGAATGCCGGAAGCAATCAGGATAAGCCGACTGAACCGGAGGCTGCGCCTTTAGAGAGCTCCATGATTGCACCTGCTGACAGTTCAATGATGGGCATTGCCAGATTTGCCGATGTTCATGAATGGACTTCACCTGACGGGAAGTATACAGTAGATAGGCAAAATGAAGTTTTGTCGTTGTATCAACTCAATGAATCGGTAGAACGCAAGCTGATCTCCGAGGTATCTATCGATGGAGAATGGATCACGGGCTATTGGTCAGAGGATGGAAAAGAATTCAAGTATGAGATTGTAAAGGACGGAGTTTCATCCATCCATACGATCACGCCGTGAGCCGATAGTTATAGAGCTGTATTTCTGAAAAATATAGAATTCGCAGATCATTATTGTCACCTTTTTAAGAGATATGGAATAGGTTATATAAAACAGTCAGACAGAGAACAGAACCCTGATCGTCGTATGACCGCCGGCGGGAAAGTTTCTAGAGCTTTTCAGCCCGCGTTTATATAGATGCTCTGGGACAAAGGGACCTTTTGCTAAGAGGCAGAGGTCCCTTTGTTGCGTATGATTCATTGTATAAATCCTGCTTGGACGAAAGTGACATTTCGAAGTATTATATATAAGGTGTAATACAGCAGCTACATGAACCGGGGTGGCATAATGGATATTAAATCAGCTATTAAAGATATCAAGGCGGGAAAAATATCGCCAATATATTTGTGTTATGGCACAGAGAAATACCAGATTAGGGAGTTTGTTAAGCTGCTTCAGGATCGATTGGTAGATCGTGACCAACTCGATTTTGCAGTTGCTACATATGATTTGACAGAGACGCCAATCGAGGTAGTCGTTGAAGAAGCGGAGACGTTGCCTTTCCTTGTGCCCCGTAAATTAATCATTGTTCGGGATTCATCCCTGTTTACGGCAGGTAAAGAAGGCGGTAAAATCGAGCACAAAATAGACGCATTAGCTTCTTACTTGAATAACCCGGCCGATCATAGTGTCGTGCTTTTTCTCGTCAACGGAGAGAAGCTGGATGAACGGAAGAAAATCGTTAAAGCGATAAAGGCAGTCGGGACGGTGCTGTCATTTATGCCGCTTGGTCAAAATGAACTGATTGAATGGGTAATCCGTGAAGCGGAGAAGAGGAGCAGTCGTATGGACCGTGAGGCTGCGGAAACTTTAATTGCAGCTAACGGGGTGCAGATGACCTCACTGGCAGTTGAGGTGGACAAGTTATGTTTGTATGCCGGTGAGGGGGGAATAATTGACTCTTCGATTGTAGAGCAATTAGTTGCACGCAGCACCGAACAAAATGTGTTCGCCATGGTGGAACACATAGCAAACCTGAAGCTGGATAAGGCGTTATCCATATTTTATGAGCTGCTCAAGCAGAGGGAAGAACCGATCAAGATAGCCGCCCTGATTGCCCGTCAATTCCGCATTATGCTTCAAGTCAAGGAGTTGGCTCGTCAGAGCTATTCACAGCAGCAGATTGCCTCGCAGCTTGGCTTACATCCTTATGCTGTTAAAATTGCCGGGGAACAGGCGCGTAAATTTGAATCAACTCAACTAAAATCAATCATTCATGAGCTTGCCGAGCTAGACTATAAAATGAAGAGCGGCGGGATTGATAAAGTATTGGGATTAGAGCTGTTTCTGTTGAAGCTTGGAGCTTGATGAATATAAAAACAATGTCTTTCGACGTACTTTCCAAACTTTCTAAGATCTTCAAAAAGACCTGAACGGGTTACCGTTCAGGTCTTTTTGAGCTTAAGTTTATAAATAGCGACGCTTACGCTTGAGACGTAAGGGCGTTCAATTTTTTAGCCAAGCGGGATTTCTTACGAGCAGCTGCATTCTTATGGATCAAACCTTTAGTTACAGCTTTATCCAATTTTTGAGAAGCAGCGGCGAAAGCAGCTTTAGCTGTTTCCACTTCGTTGTTAGTCAAAGCAGTATCAGCAGCTTTAACTGCAGTACGCAAAGCGGACTTTTGCGAAGCGTTCAAAGCGCGACGTTTGTCGTTTGTTTTCACACGTTTGATAGCGGATTTAATGTTAGGCATTGCATTCACCTCCTGTAAAGCATATATCAACCCAGATGGTTCACAACTTAAAATAGTTTATCATGCAATAGCCCAAAATGCAATGTATTCCTTGAAACTAGATTTTTTGCATAATCATAATCTCACTCTCGCACAATATAGTCAACCGAGGAATAGGAGGTCTTTATATTATGAATTTGGATTTGCGCGAGTATTCTGTTCGGACTGATCTGGCAGTGGAATCGAAGGAAATCGCAGAGAATGTTCACGGCAGGCCTTTGTCAGATTTGAATGAACAGGTTGAAGAACATGATGGCATCAAAATTACTCGTCTTGATATAACGAATCCCGCTGTATCTCAACAGATGGGCAGAATAATGGGACATTATATTACGATTGAGGTGCCAGGTCTTCGTACGCACGATAGTGACCTTCAGGAGCGCGTGTCAGCAGCATTCGCGAAGGAGTTTGGTCTCTTTCTACAAAAAATCGGTATCCAGTCAATGGCGAAGGTGCTCATTGTTGGACTTGGCAACTGGAATGTAACACCTGATGCGCTTGGACCTCTAGTGGTCGAAAATGTGCTCGTTACCCGGCATTATTTTGAATTAGCGCCAGATCAAGTGTCGCCGGGGTATCGTGAAGTAAGTGCCGTCGCGCCCGGTGTGCTTGGTATTACAGGAATTGAATCCAGTGAAGTTGTGCAGGGGATTGTGGAGCGCACGAAGCCGGATCTGATTATCGCTATTGATGCTCTGGCCTCGCGTTCTCTCGAGAGAGTGAACACAACGATTCAAATCGCTGACACGGGCATTCATCCCGGTTCAGGGATAGGGAACAAGCGGCGTGGGCTTACGAAGGAAGTATTGGGTATTCCTTGCATTGCTATCGGTGTTCCGACCGTATGTTATGCTTCAACGATTGTAAATAATGTGTTTGATTTAATGAAAACCCATTTTAATCAGGAGAGCGGTAGAGAACAGAAAGGACAGACCAAGCAGATTATGGGGCTTCTCAACGATCTTAGTGAAGGTGAACGGCTTGGACTTGTGAAAGAGGTGCTGCAGCCTCTCGGCCATGACCTGATCGTTACACCCAAGGAAATCGACGAGTTCATTGAAGACATTGCAAACGTCATTGCAAATGGTCTCAACCTGTCCCTGCACGATGCGATCAATCCCGACAATGTAGCTACCTACACCCATTAATTGCGTTAAAGCCCATAAGAAACCATACGATGAAGTTCGCAATCTAGCGGACTTCTTTTTTTTGTGAGAATGAGAGGTTCTATTCGGGAAGATAGGTTCATAGATTTGAAGTAGTATACCGGGTGGAGGAGGACTAGAAGAAATGAAATTTAAAGCATTAAACATTGGTAAAGTGAAACGTAATTTGATGCATGTGTTGGCGATGGGACGAACCTTTGTGCTGCTATCGGTGTTATCAGGGATATTTTTTATTTTACTAGGAACCTTTGGAATGGCGGAAAAAAACCTGAATACTTCACCGGTTTCTTCAATGAAGGGGCTCGCAGCGTCGCTCTCCAGTCGTTTTTTTATCGATATGGTTGGCATGGAGCTCCCGCATTCATCGAGTGGAGACGATCAATTTGCTATTTCAGGCAAGCAGATGGGCAAGTTCGTATTTCAATGGTTGACTGATGTGAATCCGTCAGATCCGAAAAGTCTTGTTGCCAGGGAGGTTCCAGGACTTGGAGCCAACAGTCCGATTTTGCTGCGTACAGGATCTGGTAACACGACGGTACAAGCTCCTGAGGATTATCGTCCAGGTACAGGTGCTGATGGTACGGCACCGGATCATCCAGAGCCAATCGGAGATGATACAGATG
>RCUU01001486.1_pt1 | contig 11130 bp, 10 predicted proteins | sample 2166211 | NCBI WGS metagenome assembly RCUU01 (sample SAMN09932620, study PRJNA488358) | compost metagenome | feature: garden; material: soil; isolation source: compost soil in phenylacetic acid-enriched culture | place: Germany: Experimental Botanical Garden Goettingen | collected 2016-01-27
CCGCCGCGGCCCTGACCCAGGTGCCATGACCCACCCTGGCCGCCAGCAGACCCCGCCGCTCGGCTTCGGTGTAGGCGCGGGTGATGGTGCCCACCGTCACCCCCAGCCGGTCCGCCAGCGCCCTGTGGGTGGGCAGCCGGGTCTGGGGAGGCAGGGCGCCATCGGCAATGGCCTGCTCGATGGCCTTGACCAGTTTCAGGTAGAGGGGCCCCTCGAAGGGGGTGAGGTCGGGTGTCCAGATTGTCATGGTGACAATAAATCCATTGATCCAATATTGTCCCCAATATAGCGTGATATTCAGCCTGTTAACAACCAAATAGCTCACATTGTACCGATACAATGTGGCGAGAAAGGAGTCACCCCATGACCATCGAATGGTACGCCACCCTGTTTGGCTTCGCCCTGCTCACCTGCGGCACCCCGGGGCCCAACAATCTGATGCTGACGGCATCCGGCGCCAACTTCGGGGTACGCCGTACTCTGCCACACCTTATCGGGGTGGTGGTGGGCCAGCCGGTATTGCAACTGGTGCTGGCGCTGGGCTTCTATCCGCTGTTCGAACGCTGGCCCCTGCTCAAGGTGAGCCTGCAGGTGCTGGGCAGCCTCTATCTGCTGTGGCTGGCCTGGCGCATCGCGGTGGCCGGTGCCCCCGGCGACCCGGCAAGACGCGCCCGCCCGCTGACCCTGCTGGAAGGGCTGGGCTTCCAGTTCCTCAACCCCAAGGCCTGGATGATGGGGATCTCCGCCATCAGTCTGTTCAGCCTGCCGGGGAGCGACTACTGGGCGAGCATGTGGGGCATCATGTCGGTCTTCCCCATGGCGGGGCTGCCGGTCTGCTTTGCCTGGGTGCTGTTCGGTCATCAGCTCAGCCGCTGGATCAACTCGGACAAGGGCTGGCGCCGTCTCAATGGCAGCCTGGGGGCCCTCACCGCCCTGTGCGTGGTGATGCTCTGGTATTAATGAGCGCCTGATTATTCATGCAAAGAAAATGCATTGCTGACCTTGTCGTCAGGGCAGAGGCTCTGCATATTAGGAGGCTTGCCGCGCTCTTGCCGTACTAAAGGATGAGATTGAGATGGATCTGAACTGGTTGTTCCCCCTGGCGGGCTTTGCCCTGATCACCTGTGGCACCCCCGGCCCCAACAACATGCTGCTCACCAGCGCCGGGGCCGCCCAGGGATTTCGCCGCTCCATTCCCCTGCTGGTGGGGGTGGTGGGGGGCATCAACCTGATGATCCTGGCCACGGCCCTGGGGCTGGGGGTGATGTTCGAGAAGGTGCCGCTGCTGCACGACGGCCTCAAGCTGGTGGGCTCTGCCTACCTGCTCTGGCTGGCCTGGAAGGTGGCCAATGCCAGCGGCCCGGCGGACGGCAGCCGACCGCTCATCCCGGCCCATCAGGGGGCCATGCTGCAACTGCTCAACCCCAAGGCCTGGATGATGGCGCTCTCCGCCATCAGCGGCTTCACCCTGGCGGGGGAGGCTTACTGGCCGTCCGCTGGCTGGGTGCTCGGCATCTTCTTCGTGACCGGCCTCTACACGGGGGCCTTCTGGGTGCTGTTCGGTGCCCAGGTGCGCCGCCTCATCCGTACCGCCAGAGGCTGGCGTCGTTTTAACCTCGGCATGGGGATCGCCACGGCGGCCTGCGTGCTGATGATCTGGGTTTAGGCCCTGGCCTGAGCCTTTACCGGCTGTCTTGTTGGCCCTTCGGGGCCTTTTTTGTTTCCCCGGCGGCGCGGCATGGCGCTCGCGTCGCCCAGTGCCAGCATGGTGGCAAGGAGGTCTAATGAAATGTATCGGTCTGCTGGGTGGCATGAGCTGGGAGTCCACCGTCAGCTACTACCAGGCGCTCAACCGGGGCGTGCGGGGGCGGCTCGGCGGCCTGCACTCGGCGCGGGTGTTGCTCAATAGCGTCGATTTTGCCGAGATAGAGCGGCTGCAACATGCCGGTGACTGGCCCGCCACCGCCCGTCTGCTGGCGGCCGAGGCCCGCGCACTCCAGGCCGGTGGCGCCGATTTCCTGCTGATAGGCACCAACACCATGCACAAGGTGGCCCCCGAGATCGCCGCCGCCATCGAGATCCCGCTGCTGCACATCGCCGACGCCACCGCCCGCCGCCTGCTGGCCGACGGGGTGACCCGGGTCGGCTTGCTCGGTACCCGCTTCACCATGGAGCAGGATTTCTACAAGGGGCGGCTGGAGGCGCAGTTCGGGCTGGAGGTGCTGGTGCCCGGTGACGCCGCGCGGGAGCGGGTGCACCGCATCATCTATGACGAGCTCTGCCTCGGCGACATTCGCGAGTCGTCGCAGGCCGAATACCTGGCCATCATCGCCGATCTGGCCCGGGCCGGGGCCCAGGCCGTGATCCTGGGCTGCACCGAAATCGCCCTGCTGGTGGGGGAGTGCCAGGCCGCCGTGCCGCTCTACGACACCACCGCCATTCACGCCGACGCCGCCGTGGCGTGGGCGCTGGAGTAGGGCAGGGAGAGACAGGATCCCGTGGAGGCGCTGCGGCGCCTCCCCTCCTCCTTGCCCCTCATCCCCCCGATCCTGACTGTGAGTCAGCCTTCACTTCAGCAAGCCGATCGACGTTTTTATTGTCAAACGGCTCACATTTCCCCCTTTTGACTCTTGAGTCTGGTGCGTCAGGCGCCTAGTTTTCGATCACTGAAACGATTCAGCTTTCACGAAAACCACTCACAAGAACAAGAGACACGAGGATAAAGCCATGTTGAAGAGACTCTCCATTGCCGTGCTGCTCGCCCTGGGCGCGAGTGCTGGCCAGGCCGCCGAATTCCTGCTGACCGACGCCCAGCAGGGGCTGGATGTGGGGGACTGGAAGATCACCAGCGACAAGCTGGGGATCAAGAGCCCGGTCCCCTTCTCCATCGAGAAGAGGCGCCTGCACGGCGGGCGCCAGGAGGGGGTGGATCTGCTCATCGTCGACAACGGGGTGATGAAGATCACCCTGGTGCCGACCCGTGGCATGGGGATCAAGGAGGTCAAGGGGGCCGATCTGCGCCTGGGTTGGGATTCCCCGGTCAAGGAGGTGGTCAACCCGGCCTTCATCGATCTGGAGAGCCGCGCCGGGCTCGGCTGGCTCGATGGCTTCAACGAGATGCTGGTGCGCTGCGGCTACGAGTGGACCGGCCACCCCGGGGTGGATGACGACGGCCGCCTCAAGAGCCTGCACGGCCGGGTGCAGAACATACCGGCGTCCGTGGTCAGCGTGACAGTGGACGAGGAGCCGCCCTACGCCATCCACGTGCGGGGCCGGGTGGACGAGCGCACCTTCAAGATGAGCGAGCTGGTCACCTGGACCCAGCTGAGCGTAGTGCCCGGTCAGGCGGAATTTGCCCTGCAGGACAAGCTGACCAACCACGCCGACTACGAGAACGAGTACCAGATCATCTATCACGGCAACTTCGGGGCCCCCATCCTGGAGGAGGGGGCGCGCGTCAGCACCCCGGTGAAGCAGATCTCCCCGTTCAACGACTACGCCAAGGCGGGGCTCAAGGGCTGGCAAACCTATCTGGGGCCGACCAAGGGCTTCGACGAGATGGTGTTCAACCTGGTGCCCTACAGCGATGCCGAGGGCAATACCCTGGCGGTGCTGAACAACAAGGCGGGCAGCGTCGGGGTGGCGGTGGGTTACAACACGCACCAGTTGCCTGTGCTGACCCTGTGGAAGAACACAGACACCCGGGCCCAGGGCTATGTGACCGGCATCGAGCCCGGCACCAGCTATGCCTACAGCACCAAGTACCAGCGTCCGCTGGGGCTGGTGCCCAAGATCCAGCCTGGGGAGACCAAGACCTTCGACCTGACCTATCGCCTGCTGCGCAATGGGGAGGAGGTGAAGCAGGCCCTGGCCCAGGTGGAGAAGATCCAGGATGGCCGCCCCACCGAGCTGCGGGAGCAGCCTCTGGTGAAGCTGCCCTGAGTCACAGGCAGACAGCAAAAAGCCGCTCCATGAGCGGCTTTTTCATGCCAGATGAGGGATCAGCGGTGGCTGGACTCAGACATGGCTATACATGGCCTCGATCTCGCTCTGGTACTTGGATTCGATGATCTTGCGGCGCAGCTTCATGGTGGGGGTGATCTCCCCGAGCTCCATGGAGAAGGCGCTCGGCAGCAGGGTGAACTTCTTCACCTGCTCGAACTTGGCCAGCTCCTGTTGCAGATCCGCGATCCGTGCCTCGAAGAACTCCACCACCTTGGAGTGGCGCAGCAGCTCGGTCTTGCACTGGTACTGCAGGTTGATGGAGCGGGCATACTCCTCCAGGGACTCGAAGCAGGGGACGATCAGCGCCGAGACGAAGTGGCGGGCATCGGCGACGATGGCGATCTGCTCGATGAAGCGATCCTTGCCGAGGGTGCCTTCCACCAGCTGCGGCGCCACGTACTTGCCGTTGGAGGTCTTCATCAGCTCCTTGAGGCGCTCGGTGAAGTAGATGTTGCCCTCGTCGTCCAGCTCGCCGGCATCGCCGGTACGCAGGAAGCCATCCGCCGTCATCACCTCGGCCGTGGCCTCTGGCTTGTTGTAGTAGCCGCGCATCACCGTGGGTGAGCGCACCAGCAGTTCGTTGTTCTCCCCGAGTTTGACCTCTATGCCCTCCATGACGGTGCCGATGGAGCCCAGCTTGAACTGGCTCTCCTCGTAGCAGCAGACGGTGGCCGTGGTCTCTGTCATGCCGTAGCCGTACTTGAGGTTGAGCCCCATGGCCTGGAAGAAGAGGTTGACGTCGTCCGCGAGGCGGGCGCCCGCCACCGGCAGGAAGCGGGTGCGGCCGCCGAAGCGGGCACGCAGCTTGCGAAACACCAGGCGCTCGGCCAGGGCCAGCTGCAGGTAGAGCTGGGGGGAGGCGCTCTTGCCGGCCTGGCGGGTGGCGACCATCCGCTTGCCGACCCCGGTGGCCCAGCCGAACAGGGCACGGCGCAGGCGCGGCGCCTGGGCAACTTTGGCCTGGATCATGGCGTAGGCCTTCTCGTAGAGACGCGGCACGGCGCACATCACGGTCGGCTTCACCTCGCCAATCACCTCCATCACCTTCTGCGGATCGCGGATATAGACGTTCTCGGCGCCGCAATAGAGCACGTAGTAGCTCCAGGCGCGCTCGAACACGTGGCTCAGCGGCAGCATGCAGAGGGACACGTCCTGCTCGCCAAGATCCAGGCGGCGATCGTGCATCTCGAAGCAGGCGGCGATGTTGTTGAAGTCGAGCATGACCCCCTTGGGTTCACCCGTGGTGCCCGAGGTGTAGATCAGGGTCAGCAGATCGTCCATGCGGTAGTGCTGCTCGCGCTCCCTCAGCGCCTGCTCGCTGGGCTGATGGTTGCCGGAGACCAGGAAGGTCTGGAAGTGGCTCGCCTGCTCGCAGCCGCGCAGATCGACGGTGCCGTCCAGGGTGACTATCTGGTTGATCTCGCCACTCTTGAGCAGCAGGAGCGCCTGATCGAACTGGGGCTGCTCCCCCACGAACAGCAGCTTGATGCCGGCGTCCTTTACGATGTAGCGCAGCTGTTCGAGCGTGCTGGTGGGGTAGATGGGCACGCTGACGCCACGGGCGGCCAGGATGCCGAGATCGGCCTGGGTCCACTCCGGCATGTTGCGGGCATAGATGCCGACCATCTCGGTGGGCTGGTGGCCGGCGCGGATAAGCGCCTGGGCACAGTAGTCCATGGCCTGGCCCAGGGTGCGCCAGCCGATGGCGCGCCACTGGCCATCCTGCTGGACGCGCAGGGCGGCCTTGTTGCCAAGGCGGGCAATACGCTCACGCATCACTCTAACCAGATGAAGCTGCGACATCTAAATCATCCTCAAGTAACAGTTGTGCGCCCGCAGGGGCACTAAAATCGGGGCTGGAGTTTAAACTCTAACATTACAGCTTACAAGTGTGCGCCATTTGTCCTGGATCACAAAGTCGTCAACTCGGGGAGAGTCAGGCATGATAAGGGCAAGGGTCGGATTCATTCAGGGAGGTGCGCCATGGGGATCGGGGTCAAGAGTCTGTTGACGGGCATGTTGTTGCTGCTGGCGGGAGCCGGCGCACTCTGGTTCCTCCTTGGCGGATCCGAGGGGCAGGACAATCCCTGGCTGAGCGGGGCCGAGGGTTATGAGCAGGCGCAGCGGCTGGCGCTGAGGGAAGGATACCCCTTGCTCTACGTGATAGAGCGCGCCAAATGCCGACGCTGCAAGGCGCTCGATAGCGAGCTGTGGCGTGCCCCCGAGATGCAGTCCGCCCTGGCGGGGCTGGCCAAGGTGCGGCTCAACCCGGACGCAGGGGATGGCAGCGAGCACATATTGCGGCGCTTCCCCCAGGTGGCGACCGCCCCCGGCATCTATGTGCAGCGACCTGGGGAGCCGCTTAGGCCCATCAAGGTGGCGGTGGATATCCAGCAGATCTGGATGCCAGGGGTCACCTACGGGCGCGGCTTCTTCATGCCGCTCTCGGGGGCCGCCTTCGAGGCGGTGCTGAGGGTCACCCTCAGCCTGGAGGATCCCGCCATCGACAATGCCCCCCTGCCCTGAGGGGCGGCTGGGGAGCGGGATGAGGGTAGACACGACAAGGGGGCTGCACGGCCCCCTTGTCTGTTGCGGGCGGTCTCTTAGCCGAAGTCGAAAAGGCGGGACATCAGCACGGCGTCCTCCCGATCCTGGCCGGTGCCATAGTAGTCGGCGCGGCGGCAATACTCGGCAAACCCCTCGCTCTCGTAGAGGCCGATGGCGGTGCGGTTGCCCGCCCGCACCTCCAGGAACCAGGCCTCGGCCCCCTTCCCCTTGCTGCGGGCCAGATACTCCTTGAGCAGCGCCCGACCCAGCCCCTTGCCCTGAAACTCGGGGTGCACGCAGATGTTCATCAGCGAGCTGTCTCCCGCCACCAGATCCGAGATATAGAAACCGGCGGGACGGCCCTCCACCAGCATCAGGCCGTTGAGATAGCGCGGCCCGAAGCAGGAGAGCAGGTTGGCCTGGCTCCAGGGCTCCTGGTGGGCGGCCCGCTCTATGGGATAGATGGCATCGAAATCGGATTCGAGCAGGGGACGAAAGCTGGGCAAGAGGTCAGACATGGTTACTCCGGACGGGATTCGGACTTGCGACGGACGGCATGGTCATGCCATGGTCGTGGCTTCAAGGATCTTGGGGGCTGGCCGGTTCAACCGGGCTGGCGCTGCCGGCACTGCTGCCAGAGGGCGCGCTTGTGCGCCGGGCCTGGCTTGAGCGGGCAGACAAGGGCATGGGGCCAGCGCGGATCCGGGGCCGTCAGCCAGAGCAGGGGGGGCGTCACCCCCTCGGGCAGCTCGCCGAGCAAGGAGACCTCGTCCGTGCCTATGCCGAGCCACTGGCAGATGTCCCCGAGCAAAGAGGGCGCGGGCAGCGCCTCGGCCTGCAGCCACAGCTTGCCGGTCGGCACCGCCACCGGCTGGCGTGGGGTCGCATCCTCTGCCGCCGGGGTCACCTGCGGCTGCCGGGTTGCCGCAGCGTCTGCCGGTTGGTCTGGCAGGCCCCTGGCTCTCAGTTGCCAGAGGGGGATGCCCATCCGGGCCAGGATGCGCTGACGCAATGGGTCCAGCAGGGGATCTTGCATGCGAAGGCTCACTCTTGATCTGCGTTGGGGTAAATTCTGATGCGCAGAGTACACTCTCGCAGGTTTTGCTGCACCCCCTTGCGTGCCGGGATTGTCCCGCCGGGGCCGTGCGATCCCGACCCCGACCGCGGGATGACCAGATTCAACAGACCATGACAGTGAGGCGGGGCCTGAGGCCGGACCCCGTGGACACCATGACAATACCAGCTTCGGAACTGTGCCTATGCCGCCTTTAGCCCAGAATACTGTTCGTGCCACCCCCATCCATGAGCGCCTGCCACGGCTGCTGGCCGCCCTCGGGGAGGGGCTCTATGAGCGCCAGGACGCCCTGCGGCTCGGCCTGCTGGCGGCCTTGAGTGGCGAGAGCGTCTTCCTGCTGGGCCCCCCCGGCATCGCCAAGAGCCTGATCGCGCGGCGCCTCAAGCTCGCCTTTCACGATGCCCGCCACTTCGAATACCTGATGACCCGCTTCAGCACGCCGGAGGAGGTGTTCGGCCCCCTCTCCATCCAGGCGCTCAAGGAGGATGGCAAGTACCTGAGGCTGACTCACGGCTACCTGCCGGAGGCCGAGGTGGTCTTCCTCGACGAGATCTGGAAGGCGGGCCCGGCCATCCTCAACACCCTGCTCACCGCCATCAACGAGCGACAGTTCCGCAACGGCGACAGCCAGCACCCCATTCCCATGCGGCTGCTGGTGACCGCCTCGAACGAGCTGCCCGCCCCGGACAGCGGGCTGGAGGCGCTCTACGATCGCATGCTGGTGCGGATCTGGATGGACAGGGTGCAGGAGAAATCCAACTTCCAGGCCATGCTGGCGAGCGATGGCCAATCCCACCAGAACCTGACGCCCTCGGTGCAGATCCGGGGGGAGGAGTACGAGGCCTGGCAGGCGGAGATCGAGCAGGTGCGCCTGCCCGACGCCTGCTTCGAGCTCATCTACCAGCTGCGCCAGCAGCTCGACAGCCAGCTCGGTCACGGCTGCTATGTGTCGGATCGGCGCTGGAAGAAGGCGGTCAGGCTCATCAAGGCGAGCGCCTTCTTCAACGGCCGCGACGAAGTGGCCCCGCTGGATCTGCTGCTGTTCAAGGATTGCCTCTGGCACGACGAGGCCTCCCGCACCGCCTTGCTGGAGATGATCGGCGAGTTCTCCCGCCTCTACGGCTACCAGCAACTGGTGCTGACCCGTGAGCTGCTGGCCCTGCGCGAGCGGTTCAAGCAACTCAAGGGGGCGGTTGCCCAGCGACTCGCCTGCAAGGCGGTCAAGCGCAAGCAGTGGTTCGGCCGCCGCGCCCGCGGCACCGAGTTGCCGCTGGCCAACGCCAAGCCCTTCGGCAAGCAGGTGCACTTCCACCTGCTCACCCCGGCGCCCCTGGATGGGGGGGATCCCGATCGCCTGACCGAGACCCTCACCTTCGATCGCACCCTGCTCTCCCACTGGCACCCCACCGGGGAGGCGCTGGTGGGCTGGCCCCTTGGCAACCCCAAGGAGGGGCACTACGAGCTGGTGCTCGACGAGCAGTTGCGGCTGCAGGTGCTGGATGTCCAGCGCCAGCCCGTGCCCCTGGTGCTGGTGGAGCGAACCCCCATCCCCGAGGTGGTGACGGCCCCCTGGCAGGCCGAGCTCGGTGAGCTGGCGAGCCAGGTTGTCCGGGTGCAGCAGAGCCTCAAGGGGCAGCGCAGCCTGTTCGACCGTCACCAGCCCCACCTGTTTGTCGGGGAGCACTGGCTGCGCCAGGTGGAGGACAGCTTCTTCGTGCTGAACCGGGACCTGGAACGGCTGGGCGAGGAGCTGCAGCAGTGGCGGGATCGCCTGCCCGGGCTGGATGCCTGATGCGCTCCGGACTGACGCCGCCACCAGCCCTTGGCCGCCTGCCGCACCGGCAGCATGGCGCCGCGTGTCCCTTGCCTAGGGAGTGCCCATGCTAGAGATCGGCATGATGGATCTGGGGCTGCTCATCGGCGAGGGGGAGTTGGCGGGGGAGATGGCGCTGCTGCTGGCGTCCACCCCCAAGATCTCCGAATTCCTCAAACGCTCCCCGCTGCAGGGCAAGCTGCTGAAAAAACGCATCCAGACCTGGAGCGAGCAGCTCGGCGAGGAGATGCGCCACAAGCCGGTGCCGGTGGCGCTGGAGCAGGAGTACCTGCTCTATCAGGCCCACAGATTGCTGCCCCTGCCCGAGCTGGTGGGGCGGCTGCCGGCCCTGCTGGAGGCGCTGGAGCAGCACAGCCCCTTCGCCGGGGATGCCCGCAGCCTGGTGCGCCAGATCATGGTGCAGCCGACCGAGGGGCTGCGTCAGCTGTTCGTGGAGAAGTGGCGGGCCAGCCTGGTGGGCAGCCTGCTGCAGTTGCAGCAGCAGATCGCCGAGGCGGAGCGGGAGAAGCAGCGCCAGGAGATAGAGGATCAGCTGCTGGCGAACCGGACCCTGGCCGATGCCCTGGATCCGCACCAGATCTCCGCCGGGGGGCTCTGGGATCTGGCCCAGGGCAGCTGGCACAAGCGCAGCCTGGTGCTGGTGCAGCAATATGCCCGCATGTTGCAGCGCGAACCCCTGCTGGGGGAGATAGCGGCCCTGCTGGGGCGCAGCGAGCGGGATCGGCGGACCGACGCCCGGACGCTGCCCCCTGTGCCCATGCACGAGCTGGAAGAGGTGCAGACCGACGACGTGCCTGACGATCTGGTGGGGGTGCACCCGGCCAGCGATCTGATGCGCCTCTTGCCGAGCGAGGCGGTGATGCTGGCCCTGCCGGAGCTGGAGCTGGAGTTCTATCGCCGCTATCTGGAGCGGCGCCTGCTGAGCTATCAGTCGCGGGGCACCTTGCCGCGCCAGCGTCTGATGCAGCGCTCCCCGGAGCCGGGCGGGCAGGAGGTGCAGCCGCGGGGCCCCTTCATCGTCTGCGTCGATACCTCGGGCTCCATGGGGGGCTATCCGGAGGAGTGCGCCAAGGCGCTCTTCCTCGCCCTGCTCAAGCTGGCGATGGACGAGAAGCGGGGCTGCTATCTAATGTTATTTTCTACCGAGGTGGCGACCCTGGAGATCACCGCAGACACCGGGCTGGACAAGGCGGAGCGCTTCCTCTCCATGAGTTTCCACGGCGGCACCGATCTGGTGCCCTGCCTCGAGCAGGCGCTGGTGCAGCTGGATCAACCGGATTTTGCCAGGGCGGACGTGCTGGTGATCTCCGACTTCATCGCCCAGAGCCTGCCCCATGCCCTGCTCGATCGGATGAACCGGCGGCGAACACAGCAGACCCGCTTCCACGCCGTCGCCATGTCCAGGCATGCCAAGTCGGCCATCTTGCGGGTGTTCGACAACAGCTGGTTGCTGGACTGCGGTCTGCGGGGCCGCCTGCTCAGGCGCTGGCAACGCGGCTAGGGGCGGGCTGGTGCCGCTCCGGCGTCAGATGTCGACCCTGTGGTAGAGGCCCCGTTCGCTGATCTGATCCTGATCCAGCAGCGGCTGGCCGCTCGGCCTGGCGATATAGAATCCCCGTTTGCCGCTGCGCTTGACCCTGTACATGGCCTGATCGGCCCGGGCCAGCGC
>RCUU01001487.1_pt1 | contig 11120 bp, 11 predicted proteins | sample 2166211 | NCBI WGS metagenome assembly RCUU01 (sample SAMN09932620, study PRJNA488358) | compost metagenome | feature: garden; material: soil; isolation source: compost soil in phenylacetic acid-enriched culture | place: Germany: Experimental Botanical Garden Goettingen | collected 2016-01-27
AGCACACCGCCGGCCGCAGCCGGGATGCCGCCGTGCTGCTGGGGTGGGGCCGTAATACCTTGACCCGCAAGATCAAGGAATTGGGGATGAAGGTTGCCGGTGGCGATGATGATGAGGGGGATGAGGGTTAATCCGCATTCACGTTAGGCCTATCGCGGGCAAGCCCGCTCCTACAGGATCCATTCCGCTTTTGTAGGAGCGGGCTTGCCCGCGATAGGGCCCTCAATGCAAAAACACGCCGCTTTTGTGCACCGACTCGATTCCATGCACCGCTGCAATGCGCGCTTCCTCGCTCCACTCCCCTCCTGGCACAATCCCTGCGCCACTGCAAAAACGCTAAAAACATCCTGAAAGCCCCGCAAATCAAGGCCTCCACAAACTCTTCAAGTCACTGCAACAAAACTGGCACACACCCTGCATAGACTCTAGTAACACCAGTTTTGGGGGCCTTGGTACAGGCAGGCCGGGGATTCCCCTCTTTTATTCCTCTCGCAGGCTGATCTGCAGCCTCCAGCGCCCGTCCACCGTTGCACCGGCCCAGTCGCCATGCAACGGGCGGGCCGCGACCAGGCTCAGCAACACCCCCTTGTCCGTCTTCTGAACCCGCCAAATGACGTCCTTGCCTTCAAGCTTGAGCCGGCCCTTCTGTGCCTTGCCTTCGGCGTCGAACAGCAACGCCAGTGCGCCATCGACGGTCTCGCCGTGAATCTGCGGCTGCTCGTTGAACCACACCTGCAAACCTGCCGGCACCACCTCGATCTGTTCCAGCACGCGCGGTTCGGGCTCGGTCAGCCGGCCGATCATCAAGCCGACCATCAAGCCCAGCAGGGCCAGCGAAAACATCACGCGTGGCCACAGATTCGGCCGCGGGTCGTCTTCGGGGGTAGAATGCAGCCCATCTTTTCGTTCGGAGCCGTGCATGTTTCACGTCATCCTTTTTCAGCCAGAAATTCCGCCCAATACCGGCAACATCATCCGCCTGTGCGCCAACAGCGGATGCCACCTGCATTTGATTGAGCCTATCGGTTTTGAGCTGGACGACAAGCGCCTGCGTCGCGCCGGGCTCGACTATCACGAATATGCCACCCTGCAACGCCACAGCGACCTCGCCAGCTGCCTGGAGAGCCTGGGCCAGCCACGCCTGTTCGCCTTTACCACCAAGGGCTCACGCCCTTTCCATGACGCCAGCTTCTTGCCCGGCGATGCCTTTTTGTTCGGCCCGGAAAGTCGCGGCCTGCCGGCTGAAGTGCTGGATGCGTTACCCGCGGACCACCGCCTGCGCCTGCCCATGCGCGAAGGTTGCCGCAGCCTGAACCTGTCCAACACCGTCGCTGTTGCCGTATACGAAGCCTGGCGCCAGCAAGGTTTTGCCTGAGGCACAAAAAAGCGCCCATCAGGGCGCTTTCAAGTATCGCGGCAAGCTTACTGCAGCGAAGGTGCAGCCTGACCGTTACCTTCCATGCGCGCCAGCTCTTGCGCGTACAGCGCATCGAAGTTGACCGGCGACAGCATCAGTGCCGGGAACGAACCACGGGTCACCAGGCTGTCCAGCGCTTCACGCGCATACGGGAACAGGATGTTCGGGCAGAACGCGCCCAGGGTGTGGCTCATGGAACCTGCGTCCAGGTTCTTGATCAGGAAGATGCCGGCCTGCTGGACTTCAGCGATGAACGCGACTTCTTCACCGTTCTTGACGGTCACCGACAGGGTCAGCACGACCTCGTGGAAGTCGCCTTCCAGCGCTTTCTGACGGGTGTTCAGGTCCAGGGCAACGCTTGGCTCCCACTGCTGACGGAAGATCGCCGGGCTTTTTGGCGCTTCGAACGACAGGTCACGCACGTAGATGCGCTGCAGGGAAAATTGTGGGGCGTTCGCTTCGTCGCTAGCTGCTGCGCCGTTGTTCTGTTCGTCGGTCATGACAGATCCTTCTTGCTTGTTGGGTCTTCTAGGAATACAGGTTCAAGCCTGGAGCAATTTATCCAGTTTGCCGGCGCGCTCAAGGGCATACAGGTCGTCGCAGCCACCGACATGAAACGCGTCGATCCAGATTTGCGGTACCGAGGTACGGCCCGCCTTGCTGGCCATCTCGGCGCGGACCTGTGGCTTGCCGTCAACCTTGACCTCTTCGAAGGCAACACCTTTGCTTTCGAGCAGGCTCTTGGCGCGGATGCAGTAGGGGCACCAATCGCTGGAATATACGATGACCTTGGCCATTTTACTTCACCAGCGGCAGGTTATCGGCACGCCAGCTGGACACACCGCCAGACAGTTTGGCGGCGTTGTAACCGGCCTTGAGCAACTCGCGGCAGCTGGTGCCTGCGTGCTGGCCCATGTTGTCGACCACGATCAGGGTCTTGCTCTTGTGCTTTTCCAGCTCGCCGATGCGCGCGGCCAGTTTGTCCTGGGGGATGTTCAGCGCACCAACGATATGGCCGCTCGCATAGTCCTTGGTGGCACGAATGTCGATGACCAGGGCCTGGTCGCTGTTGACCAGGGTCGTCAGCTCGCGGGTGCTCAAACTGCGGCCGCCGCGGCTCAGTTCCGAAAGGATCAACAACACCAGCAACACGGCAAAGATGCCGACGAGCAGATAGTGGTTAGTGGCAAATTCAATCAGGTGAGCAACCATCAGCAGGTTCCAGGGCGTTAAAATGTCGGTCAGTATACACAGCCCCCAAGGTCGGCCAAAGCCCGCCCGGCGGTCATGACATTTGACGCGGCGGCCAGTCGGTACGGGCACTGTAACTACACGGAGAAGTTGTCGATGCAGTACGGCACCCCTGCGCCGATGGGAACTTTGGCGGCATTCAACCGCTGCATCTTGCAATTGGGCCGTCTGGCTCGCGAGCGTGGGGCCGCCGAGTTCATGACCGACGGCCTGCAGAGCTTTCGCCAACTGGTGCCCTTCGCATCGGCATGGTGGGGCGAGATGTCCGCTTCAGACGCCGGTGCGGCGCCGCAAAACTGGATGCATGGCCGCATCGACCTGGCTGAATCGTTCGCCAGCGAATGGAATGCCATTGCCGGAAACGACAGTTTCTGCCACGGCACCTTGAGTCGCCCGGGGGAAATGGTGCGCGATTTTGGGTTCGACGACCCCTGCGCCGAAGTCAACACCTTTGCCCGCCGCCACGACCTGTTCTACCTGATGTGCATTACCTTCGAGTTACCTGAAAGCGGCCTGATGTTTTTCGTCTGCCTGTACCGTGGCGTCGCTGATCGGGCGTTCGACGATGACGAAGCCAGCCTGTATGCCGCCTTTTGCGACCACTTGTTGCAGTTGTGGCGCTTCCAGGTGCAGGACATGATCAGCCAGGGCACCGGAGACGGTGCCAAAGACATCGGCGTGGCTCGCCGAGATGGCGGCCTGCTCTATGTCGGGGCAAGGTTGTGTGAAGCCATTCAGCGCCAACTGCCCGATTGGAACGGCTCGATGCTGCCAGGGCCAATCACTGCACAACTGGCCAAGGCACCCTGCATCGCACGGTTTGGCCGTACAGCCCTGGCGCTCACACCCAACGGCGACCAGGTTGTCCTGTCGCTAAAGACGCAGCCACGCAACTCAATGCTCGCACCACGGGAAATGACCGCGGCCATGTTGTTTGCCGATGGCCGTTCCTACAAGGAAATTGCCAAGATCCTGGGCCTGACCCCCGCTACGGTGCGCACTTACCTGCGCAACTGCTACCTGCAGCTAGGCGTCAGCAGCAAGATCGAGCTCGGCACCGCTTTGCGCGCACCGGCCGCTTCCGCTGCGCCAGCACGCCCCGACTGACCCTGCATTTACTGCCACTACCCTCCTCATCTGCAGAGGTCCGCAGACCGCTTGCGCTCTATATCGTGGACCGCACCGATAAAAACAATAAGGTGTCCCATGCAACGATTTCTCCCCGGCCTGCTGACCGCCGCCATGGCGTTGGCCTCGACCCAGGCCATGGCTGCAGCCGACCTCATCCTGTTCAATGGCAAAGTATTCACCGCCGAACCCGGCCAGCCATTGGCGCAAGCCGTGGCGGTGGAAGACGGCAAGATTCTCAAGGTCGGCAGCGATGCCGATATCAAGGCCCTGGCCGACGCCAATACGCAGCAGATCGACCTTGCCGGCAAAGTGCTGATGCCGGGCATGATCGACACCCATAGTCACCCGGTCGTGGCGGCATTCGACAGCATGGGCTCGAACCTGGCCGATGAAGTAAAACCACTGCCCGAGCTCGAGCAATGGATCCTGGATGAAGACAAGGCCGGGCGCGCACGCAAGGCCGACGTCATCAGCGTTGCCGGATTCAGCTCGGCCTACTGGGAGCAAGCCCGCGAGCTGGGCAAGATCTTCAACCACGGGCGCTGGGCCGAACAACCGGTGGTGTTCAGCGGCATCGACGGCCATACCGGCTGGGCCAACAACGCCATGCTCAAGCGCCTGAAAATCGACGCGGCACTGGTCAAGACCCTGCCGGAGAAAGAGCGCAGCTATATCGGCCACGATGCCGACTTCAGCCCCACCGGCTACGTGGCCGAAGGCGGCTGGGACCGCGTACGCACCCAGCTCCCCGGCCCGACCGAAGCAGTGATGCTCGACGCCGCACGCAAGGCCGTGCAGATCAACAACCAGTACGGCGTCACCGCCTGGATGGATGCTGCTGCGAATGCCGGCAGCGGTGACTCTCTGTTCGAATTGCGCCCCACCGAGAAAGACGTCGGTGTACTACCGCTTTACCGCAAGCTGGCACAGAACGGCGAACTCAGCGCCCACGTTGCCGCCCTGCTGATCGCCTACCCGAAAAGCAAACCGGCCGACCTGGAAGTACTCGGCAAGGTCATGCAGCAATTCCAGGGCGTACCGAACCTGACCTTTCCCGGCATCAAGGTGTTTGCCGACGGCATCATGGAATTCCCGGGGCAGACTGCCGCCGTCATCGAGCCGTACAAAAACAGCAAGAAGCACGGGGATCTGCTGATCGACCCGGCCGGTTTCGGCAAGCTGGTCGTGGCGGCCGAAAAGCACGGCTGGATCGTGCACGTGCATGCCGATGGCGACCGCGCCGTCCACGAATCCCTGAACGGCATCGCCTACGCGCGCAAGCTCAATCCTACGCCAGTGGCGCACAGCCTCACCCACCTGCAACTGGTCGAGACCTCGGACTTTCCCCGCTTCAAGCAACTGGGCGTGATCGCCTCCATGCAACTGCTCTGGGCCACTGCCGAGAGCTACACCGAAGAGTTGGTCAAGCCCTACATCAGCCCGGCAGCCTACCAGCGCCAATACCCGGCACATTCGCTGTTCATGGCCGGGGCGACCATCGCCGGCGCCAGCGACTGGCCGGTGTCGAGCCCCAACCCGTGGAACGCCATCGCCCAGGCGAGCACGCGCAAAGGCCCGCTCGGTGTGCTCAACAGCGCCGAAAGCATGGACCGCCAGAGCATGTTCTACGCCTACACCCTCAACGCCGCCAAGGTGCTGCGCCTGGATGGGCAGATCGGTTCCCTGGCACCGGGCAAACAGGCCGACCTGATCGTCCTCGACCGCGACGTGTTCAAGGTCAGCGATGACGAGCTGTTCGACACCCAGGTGCTGCGGACCTTCTTCGCCGGCAAGCAGGTTTACGCACCCGCGTCCTGACCTCCCTTGCAGTTGCTTCAAATGCCCCCGCCCGAGCGCGGGGGCCCGCTTCGCCATGCCCACACAAACCTATAACAATAAGGAACATCCGCATGCATGCGCTCAAAACAATCGCCCTCGCTACCCTGATCCTGGCGCCACTGACTTCCCACGCCGTGACACTCAGCGATGATTTCAGCCTGGACATCGACCTGGCAGCCGTCAGCGACTACCGCTCGCGCGGCATCAGCCAGACCCTGGGAGACCCGGCAGCCCAGTTCGGCATGACCCTGCTTCACAGCAGCGGCCTGTATGCCGGCGCCTGGACCTCGAATGTCGACTTCGGCAAGTTCATCGACGAAGAGGGCAACGAACAAAGCTTCAAGACCCGCCAGGAAGTCGACTACTACGCCGGTTACTTCTGGCAGATCAACGACGCCATCAGCCTGGACCTGGGCTACCTGAAATACACCTATCCGAAAGAAGGCCAGTTCAACATGAGCGAGGTCTATGCCACCCTCGAGGCCTATGGCGCGGTACTTGGTGTCGCCTATTCCAACGACACCGAGAACTTCTACGGCAAGGACCAGGACACCCTCTACACCTATGTTGGCTACAAGGCTACGCTGCCGGCGGACGTAGGCCTGGAGTTGCGCTACGGTCGCAACGACTTCAAGGATGCGGCGTTCTTTTCCAGCGATGGCGGCAGCCGCGACTCCTACCGCGAGTGGGAAGTGAAGCTGAGCCGCGATTTCATCGGCGTGACCTGGGGCCTGAGCTACATCGACACGGACCTGTCGGCAAGCGAATGCACCGGCTGGTATGGCTATGACGACTTGTGCAATGCCACCGTGGTTGCCAGCGCCAGCAAAAAGTTTTGAAGCCAGATTCGACTCAACAACGATAAAAACAAGAGAACACGGCAATGACCCATGCCAAGCAACGAACATCCCTGATCGAGACGCGCTCGATCGACTTCATTCCCGAGGCCGAGCGCCACGGCAGCCTCTACAGCCAGTTCACCCTGTGGCTCGGCGCCAACCTGCAGATCACCGCCATTGTTACCGGCGCCTTGGCCGTCGTGCTGGGTGGCGATGTGTTCTGGTCGCTGATCGGCCTGTTCATCGGCCAGCTGTTCGGCGGCGCGGTGGTAGCCCTGCATGCCGCCCAGGGGCCGAAACTGGGCTTGCCGCAGATGATTTCCAGCCGCGTGCAGTTCGGCGTCTATGGCGCGGCCATCCCGATCGTGCTGGTGTGCCTGATGTATTTCGGCTTCAGCGCCACGGGCGCGGTGCTGTCGGGGCAGGCCATTGCCCAACTGATCGACGTCAGCGACAGCACCGGCATCCTGATTTTCGCGGCGTGTATCGCCGTACTGACCATGTTCGGCTATCGGGTCATCCACCTGGTGGGCAAGGTCACCAGCGTGCTGGGCATTCTCGCCTTTGCCTACCTGTTTACCCGCCTGCTGACTCTCAACGACATCGGCCAGTTGCTGGACAACCGCCACTTTGGCTGGAGTTCGTTCCTGTTGGCCGTGTCCCTGTCCGCTTCCTGGCAGATCGCCTTCGGGCCGTACGTGGCCGACTACTCGCGCTATTTGCCGAGCAAGACCGCATCCTGGAAGACCTTCGCCGCCGTCGGCCTCGGTACCGTGCTCGGCGCCCAGGCCTCGATGGTGCTGGGTGTGTTCGCCGCAGCCCTGGCCGGTACCGGCTTTCGCGGCCATGAGGTGGCGACCATCGTCGGCCTGGGCAGTACTGGCGTGATGGCGGCCCTGCTGTATTTGAGCGTGGTATTGGGCAAGGTTACGGTCTCGACCCTCAACGCCTACGGCAGCTTCATGTGCATGGCCACCATCATCAGTGGCTTTCGCGCACGCATGCAGTTCTCTGCGGCCCAGCGCATGCTGTTCGTGCTGGCAATCGTCGGTATTTCCACCACTATCGCCCTGCTTGGCCAGCACTCGTTCCTCAGCGCCTTCAAATTCTTCATTCTGTTTTTGCTGACGTTCTTCACGCCCTGGAGCGCAATCAACCTGGTTGACTATTACTTCGTCAACAAGGGACGCTATGACGTGCCGGCGCTGTCGGACCCCGACGGCCGCTACGGGCGCTGGAACCTGCAAGGGATCAGCGTCTACGTGATTGGTGTACTGGTGCAGCTACCGTTCGTGGACACGCATTTCTACAGCGGCCCCATGGTCGCGCAACTGGGCGGAGTGGATATTTCCTGGATCGTTGGCCTGGTGGTGCCGGGAATCCACTATTACCTGGTGGCCAGGCAGGCCGCACGGCCACTGTCGCAGCACGCCTGAACCGGTGAATTGACGTTAAAACCATCAAAACAAGCGAGTCGTCATGCAGATCCACGCCCACAATGCCCACGACGTGAGTGAGCAACAGGCCGTCATCGACGGTTGGCAGCAGCATTACCAACAGATGTCGCCCGGCACCTTTCATGGGCAGTTCGTGCACATGGAAGTGGGTGGCGTGGCGGTCTACGAAGAGCAGATGAACACCCGGGTGGAGCAGTACTTCCATGCCCCGGCCAGTTCCCTGGTATTCAGCTTCGACACCAACGACGGCTCGCTGTACCTGCTCAACGGGGAGAGCCAGAACACCTGGATCACCCCGGAGAACTACAAGGAAGTCGCCGTGGTCCTGGATCAGAAGTACCTCACCGGGCTTGATTGCCTGGACTTGAGCGTGCTGGACGGGCTATTTCTCACACCGCTGGGTTCCCAGCAAAGCCGTGTGTTCGGGCGCTGGTTGAGCAACACGCTGGCCAGCCTGCTGGCGGCATCCGACCAACTTGCCGAGGAAGCCCTGGCCAGGCAACTGGTGGACGATTGCCTGTATGTCCTGGAATGTTCCACGCCAACCCTGGATGGGACGGGTTTGCGGCGTCTGGGCCAGGACCGGCAGATCGTGCGCAAGGTCCTGGAGTTGGTTACCGCCTTCCCCGATGAAAACTTCACTGCCCTGGAGTTGGCGAAAACCGCGGGCGTTTCCGTGCGCCAGTTGCAGAAAAGTTTCACGGCGTTCATCGGCGTGGCGCCGAACCACTGGCTGCGATTGCGGCGGCTGAATGCGGCCCATCGCGACCTGCTGCGTGCCCGACCCGGGGAAACCACCGTAGCCGAGATCGCCATGCGTTGGTCCTTCTGGCACCTGGGGCGTTTCTCCGAGGCCTATCGCCAACTGTTCAACGAGCTGCCCAGCAATACCCTGCTGCGCCGCGCCTGACCGCTCTCTAATGCACCAAAACAGGGCGCTCGATCGTTCGCAAATCGGATAGAGGCCGACAGTAATCCAGTTGCACACTTTCCACGACGAATGAAGCCAGGCGGCATTTGAACGCCTCGGCAATTTACCTTCATGAGGCGTTATGAAAGGCAATCTGGATCGATTGACCCACTGGTTGAAGGAAAACAAGATCACTGAAGTCGAGTGTCTTATTTCCGACTTGAGCGGCATTGCCCGGGGCAAGATCTCCCCCACCAACAAATTTTTGAACGAGCAAGGCATGCGCCTGCCCGAGAGCGTCTTGCTGCAGACCGTCACCGGCGACTATGTCGAAGACGAAGTCTATTACGACCTGCTCGACCCAGCCGACATCGACATGCATTGCCGCCCCGACGAAGACGCTGTGTTCCTCGTGCCTTGGGCACTGGAGCCCACCGCCCAGGTGATCCACGACACCTACGACAAGCGCGGCAACCCGATCGAACTGTCGCCACGCAACATCCTCAAGAAAGTGCTCAAGCTCTATACCGCACAGGGCTGGAAGCCAATCATCGCGCCGGAAATGGAGTTCTACCTGACCCAGCGCAGCGATGACCCGGATTACCCGCTCAAGCCACCGGTCGGCCGCTCCGGGCGCCAGGAAACCGGCCGCCAGTCCTACTCGATCGAAGCCACCAATGAGTTCGACCCGCTGTTCGAAGACATGTACAACTGGAGCGAAGCCCAGGGCCTGGACCTGGACACGCTGATCCACGAGGAAGGCACGGCGCAGATGGAAATCAACTTCCGTCACGGCGACCCGCTGCACCTGGCCGACCAGATTTTCGTGTTCAAGCGCACCCTGCGCGAGGCCGCCCTCAAGCACAACGTCAGCGCCACTTTCATGGCCAAGCCGATGACGGGCGAGCCGGGCAGCGCCATGCACTTGCACCAGAGTGTGGTCGACATCAATACCGGCCTGAACGTGTTCTCCAACGCCGACGGCAGCATGAGCGAGCTGTTCCTCAGCCACATCGGCGGCCTGCAAAAGTACATCCCCGAAACCCTGCCGCTGTTCGCGCCCAACGTGAACTCGTTCCGCCGCTTCCTGCCCGACACCTCGGCGCCGGTGAACGTCGAATGGGGCGAAGAAAACCGCACCGTGGGCCTGCGCGTACCGGATTCCGACCCACAAAACCGCCGCGTCGAGAACCGCTTGCCCGGCGCCGATGCCAACCCGTACCTGGCGCTGGCCGCGAGCCTGCTCTGCGGCCTGGTGGGCATGCTCGAAGGCGTCGAGCCGAGCCAGCCTGTGCAAGGCCGTGGCTATGAGCGCCGCAACCTGGCCCTGCCGTTGACCCTGGAAGCCGCCCTGGAACGCATGGAGCAGTCGACCATGGCCGAGGAATACCTGGGCTCGCGCTTCACCAAGGGCTATGTCGCGGTGAAACGCGTCGAGCACGAGAACTTCAAGCAGGTCATCAGCTCCTGGGAGCGCGAATTCCTGCTGCTGAGCGTGTGACAACCCGCTGTTCGTGAATCGCTTTCATAGCCTCAGGACAAGATGATGCCAACAACAAAAAAAGCACGCCTGACCACCCTGCTCTGCGCCCTGGCCCTGCCAGGCCTGGCTTGGGCCGAGGATGTCGTCAATATCTACAACTGGACCGATTACATCGCCACCAACACCCTGGCGGACTTCCAGAAAAGCACGGGTATCAAGCCGATCTACGATGTGTTCGACTCCAACGAGACCCTGGAAGGGAAGCTGTTGGCCGGCCGTAGCGGCTATGACGTGGTCGTGCCGAGCAACCACTTCCTGGGCCGGCAGATCAAGACCGGGGCCTTCCAGAAACTGGACCTGAGCAAGCTGCCCAACTACAGCAACCTTGATCCGGAACTGCTCAAGCGATTGCAGGCCAACGACCCGGGGAACCAGTACGCAGTGCCCTACCTCTGGGGCACCAATGGCATCGGCTACAACGTTGCGAAGATCAAGGAAGTCCTCGGCACCGACCAGATCGACTCCTGGAACGTGCTGTTCGAACCGGAAAACCTGAAAAAGCTCCAGGCCTGTGGCGTCTCGTTCATGGACTCGGCCGACGAGCTGTTCCCGTCCATGCTCAACTACATGGGGCTGGACCCCAACACCCACAAAATCGAGGACTACAAGAAGGCCGAGAAAAAGCTCACGGCGTTGCGGCCCTACATCACCTACTTCCACTCCTCCAAGTACGTCTCGGACCTGGCCAATGGCGATGTCTGCGTGGCCTTCGGCTACTCCGGCGACGTGTTCC
>RCUU01001490.1_pt1 | contig 11114 bp, 7 predicted proteins | sample 2166211 | NCBI WGS metagenome assembly RCUU01 (sample SAMN09932620, study PRJNA488358) | compost metagenome | feature: garden; material: soil; isolation source: compost soil in phenylacetic acid-enriched culture | place: Germany: Experimental Botanical Garden Goettingen | collected 2016-01-27
CTCGGCGAAGCACGCGAACTGGTCATTGCCACCGACGCCGACCGCGAGGGCGAAATGATCGCCCGGGAACTGGTGGAGCATTGCCGCTATCGCGGCCCGATCCAGCGATTGTGGCTGTCGGCGCTGGACGATGCCTCGATCCGCAAGGCCCTCGCCGCACTCAGGCCCGGTGCGCAGACCTTCAGTCTTTACCATTCGGCGCTGGGGCGCTCCCGGGCCGACTGGCTGATCGGCATGAATATGAGTCGGCTATTCACCTTGTTGGGACGCCAGTCCGGGTACCAGGGTGTCCTGCCGGTCGGCCGGGTGCAGACGCCTACCTTGCGCCTGGTCGTGGATCGCGACCGCAGCATCGCTGCCTTCGTGCCCGTGCCCTACTGGGCTGTCGAGGTGCAGTTGCTGCACGACGGCACCGCCTTCACGGCACAATGGCGGGCCGCCTCCGAGGTGTGCGACGACCAGGATCGCTGCCTGAATCAGGCGCTGGCGCAACGAGCGGCAGCGGCCATGCTTGCCGCCGCAAGCGCCAGGGTCATCAAGCTGCGCACCGAACGGATGCGCGAAGTGGCGCCGCTGCCATTCGACCTCGGCACCTTGCAGGAAGTCTGCTCGAAAAAGCTCGGGCTCGGTGCCCAGGAAACCCTCGACATCGCCCAGGCGCTCTACGAAACCCACAAGGTCATCACCTACCCGCGCAGCGACTGCGGCTACCTGCCCCTCAGCCAGCACAGCGAAGCACCGGGCATCCTCGTAGCGCTGCGCCAGGCCGATCCGGCACTGAACGCCTTGCACGACTACCTGGAACCCCAGCGCCGTTCACGGGCCTGGAACGATGCCAAGGTCAGCGCGCACCACGGCATCATCCCCACCGCCGCGGCGAAAAACCTCGATCGCCTGGTGGGCAAGCAGCGCGCGGTCTACACCTTGATCCGCGCCCGTTACCTGGCGCAGTTCCTGCCCAACCACGAGTTCGACCGCACCCAGGCCGACTTCGATTGCGCCGGCGAGGCCTTGCGTGCCGTCGGCAAGCAAATCGTCGAACCTGGCTGGAAACGCGCCTTGCCCGAAGCCCTTGCACCCGCCAAGGGCCGCGAAGCACCCGCGCCGCAAACCCTGCCCAACCTCAGGGAAGGCATTGATTGCGCGGTGGCTGACGTGCAACTCAAGGACCTCTGGACACAACCGCCCAAACCCTTCACCGAAGGCGACCTGATCAAGGCCATGAAGAACGTCGCCAAACTGGTGGAAGATCCATTGCTCAAGCAAAAACTCAAGGACACCACCGGCATCGGCACCGAAGCGACTCGAGCCTCGATCATCCAGGGGCTGCTCGACCGTGGTTACCTGATCAAGAACGGCAAGGCGCTTGCCGCGACCCCGGCCGCTTTCAGCCTGATCGATGCGGTACCGCGGGCCATTGCCGACCCGGGCACCACCGCCATCTGGGAACAGGCCCTGGACATGGTGCAGAGCGGGGAAATGAGCCTGGACGAGTTCGTCACCAAGCAGGCGGCCTGGATGAGCAAACAAGTCAGCCGCTGCGCCGGCCTGAGCCTGACCATCAGCGGTCCTGCCAGCCCTGCGGGGCGCGGTGCAACGCCGTGGAAAAACAAACGCAAGCCGGCCAAGCGCAAATCGGCGGGCACCCCCAAACGCAAGGCAAAAGCGCCCTTGTAGGAGCTGGCTTGCCAGCGAAAGCGGAGGTATAAACGACACAAATGTCGCCTGAAAAACCGCCATCGTCGGAACGCCGCCCGCAGGAAGCCGGCTCCTACACCGACTGTATCCACTCAAGGAAACAGCGGATCGGCGGCTCCTGGCCCCGGCGTTGCACATGCGCCAGGTACCAACCTCCGGCCTGCATCACCTGCGTCTGCACCGGTATGACCAGGCTGCCCGTACGCAGATCGGCCTCCACCAGGAATTCGGGAACCACCACCACGCCCTGTCCGCTGATGGCCGCTTCAATCGCCAGCAAACTGCTGTCGAATCGTGGCGCGTTCTTTTGCACAAGGTCGGGAAGACCGATGCTCTGCGCCCACATCAACGAATCTTCATTGGTGCCCGATATCGCCAGAAACGGAACCTGGCGCAGGTCCTCTGGTGTGGTTATCACCTTGGCAACGTCCTTTGAGCAAACTGCCACCAGCCGCTCCTGCTTCAACAACGTGTACGCAAGGTTCGGTCGATCAGGCGTGCGCGTGTAGATGATCCCTACATCGGCGCGAGCTGGATTGAACTCCCAATCCAGCAGGCTGGCATCCAGGCTGACCGCAATCCCGGGCGAGGCTTCCTTGAATGCCTGGAGCCTCGGGATGAGCCAGCGCACGGCCACGGTGACATAGACCTGCACGGTCAAGGCCGTCTGTGTCTGCTTCTCACGGATGAGGTCGGTGGTGAGCGCGATGCGATCCAGCGCATCCTGGATCACCGGAAAGTACAGTTCGCCCTTTTCATTGAGTTCTACCCGGCCGGGCAATCGGCAAAAGAGCGCCGTCCCAAGGTAACGCTCAAGCGAAGCGATCTGGTGACTGATCGCCGACTGGGTCAGGCTCAGTTCCTCCGCAGCGCCTTTGAAGCTGCGCAATCGCGCAGCGGATTCGAAGACTTTCAGCGTCGACAGGGGGGGTAGCGATCTTTGAATCATGCTTGCTCGCGACGTTATAAAAATTCAAGCGGGGGTTAAATATACTCGTTTGCCCAGCCATCAACGCAATCACATACTCGGCCCATAAAAATAAACCAGGGGCACAGAAATGAAACGTAGTTTGCTTGCATCCTCAGCTTTTGCACTGGCTTTCGGAACATGTTTCCTGTCGTCACCCACGGTCTTGGCCACCGAGCAATGCGTGCGCGTACTGGGGTATGAATCGGACGGCGAGAAACAGACGATGGACCCCGCCGGGTTGATCGGCACCGACAGCGTCTATCACATCCGCGCCGTCTATGAGCCCCTGGTCGACCGTAGCAACACCATGATGCCCATACCGGTCCTGGCGCAATCCTGGGAATCGAACGCCGATGCAACCGAATGGACGTTCCATTTGCGCGAAGGCGTGAAGTTCCACGACGGCTCCGATTTCGATGCCGCGGATGTGGCCTATTCCTATCGTCGCCTGCTGGACCCGGCCATCTCGCCCGGCGGTTTTTCCACCCTCTCCTTCCTCGACCCCGCCGGTATCACCGCGGTCGACAAGAACACCGTGCGCTTCAAGGTCAAGTCCCCGGTGGTCGAACTGCCGATGCTGATCGCGACCAAGTATGCATTGATGGTTCCCGAGGGCGCCAAGGGCACGGACCTGCGCACCCAGGGCAACGGAACCGGGCCATTCGTGCAGCAGACCTTTACCACCAACGGTCCGGTGCGGGTCATGCAGCGCAACCCGCATTACTGGCGCGCCGGCTTGCCCAAGGCGGACTGCCTGGAGATCACCACCAGTCTCGAAGCCACCTCACGGCTGTCGGCGCTCTTGTCAGGCTCCATCGATCTGTCGCTGGTGGTCGATCCGGCGAGCCTGATCACGCTCAAAGGCAACCCGGCGGTCGATCTCGTATCGACGCCTGGGGCAACCTCGCTGTACATCGCGGTCTGGACCGACACGGCGCCCTTCGACAACGTGAAGGTGCGTGAGGCGATGAAGCTGGTCATGGATCGTCAAACCATCCTCAATACCGTGCTGCTGAGCTATGGCGAGGTCGGTGTCGATACACCGATACCACCGAGTTCGCCGCTGGGTCTCAAGACACCAGCGCCCGCAGAAGACATCAAACGGGCCAAGGCCTTGCTGGCCGAGGCGGGTCATCCTGACGGCATCGCCTTCGATCTCTATACGTCCGACTCCTACCCCGGCATGTTGTTGCTGGCGCAGGTCTATGCCCAGATGGCCGCGTCGGCCGGCATAAAAGTCAACGTCATTACCTCGCCGGCCGAGGGTTACTGGGACACCATCTGGCTGAAAAAGCCGGCGGTCATTTCCTACACCAGTGCGCGTCCACCGGCAGAAGCCTTGACGCTGTCGCTCAACAGCGCATCGGAATGGAACGAGACTCACTGGAAACGCGCGGATTTCGACGCGCTGGTGGCCAAGGCCGGGCAAACCCCGGATGAACAAGCGCGCAACCAGCTCTATCGCGACGCCCAACGCATGGTTGCACAGGAAGGCGGCATGATCCTTCCGGTGTTTTCATCGGTCGTGGCGGGCCTGCGCAAAGGCTGCAGCGGCTACTCACCGAACGTCGACGTCAACCGCATCGATTACGCGCAGCTGGACTGCGCAAAGTAGCCCCTCGCCCCACTCGTCCCCTTTGAATTCAATCCAATCCCGGAGCCCGCTGGCTCCGGGGAGGAGCCTGTGCGAATGACACACTCTAATCTGTCCCGATTTCTCCAATGCTTTGCCGACGTGCTGGATCGCGAGGGTCAGCCCGTCGCAAAATCCCACGCCAAACGCCTGCGCTATTTGCAATCGCGCCTGTCGGCCCTTCAGGACGTGCCTGCCGCCCGGGTGCCTGTGCAAACATCCTGTGAGGCCGAGCTACGGACTTATGCCTCGGGTTGCCCATTGGCCGACGCGCTGTCCAGGCTCATGCCCGCGCTCCACCTGACTCGCAGCGAGACCTACCTGGCCGCCCCGCCCAGCGCGGACTTTGGCAACAACTACGGCTACGGCGTTATCTGCGGGCCCGAGAGCGGACCACCGGCGCTGATCAAGGACAGCGAAATCTCCTTCGGCCTGATGTTCCTCGGCCCTGCAACCCACTATCCGCTGCATAGCCACCCGGCCGACGAAATCTATTACGCCGTCACCGGACCGTCGTTCTGGCGAACCGGTGACGACGCGTGGTCATCACGGCAGGCCGGTGAGATCATTCATCATCCTTCGTGGATTCCCCATGCCACGCTCGCAGCAGACCGGCCTTTGGTGCTCCTGTACGTCTGGCAAGGCGATCTGGACACCGATGCGGCCTTTCTCCCGGACTGGATGGCGTCGGACTCAACCTTGACCACTCAGGGGGCTGGATCGAAATGACCATTGTGCGGCTTGTCATCAGTAGGATCATGCTGTCGGCGCTCACGCTGCTGCTGGTCTCTGTGCTGATTTTCGTGATTCTCGAAGCCCTGCCGGGCGATGTGGCGACCCGTATCCTCGGCCGCGACGCCACCGCCAAGGCCCTGGAAGTGCTGCGTGCGCAACTGCACCTGGGTGATCCCCCGTTCAGTCGTTACCTGCACTGGCTAGGGGATTTGCTCCAGGGCAACCTGGGGGTTTCGATTGCAACCGGGCGACCGATCGCCGACGTGCTGGGCCCACGCATCATCAACACGCTGTTGCTGTCGCTGCTGGCCTTCGCTCTGTACCTGGTACTGGCCATCGTGCCGGCGGTGATTCAAGCCACACGGCGTGGCAGCAAGGTCGACCACGTCATATCGGTGGTAACACTGGTACTGCTGTCGCTACCCGACTTTCTGCTGGCGACGATCTTGCTGTTCATCTTCGCCGTGGCCATGCCCATCCTGCCCGCACTGGCCACGGTTTCCGATGCCAGCACCTGGCTGGACAACCTGCGCGCCATGATCCTGCCGGCCGTGACCCTCGCCATCATCATGGCGGTGTATGCCATCCGGGTGTTGCGCGACAGCCTGATCGAAGTCCTGCGCTCCGACTACGTGCGCCTGGCCGAACTGAAAGGCCTGCGCCCCCATGCGGTGCTTTGGCGCCACGCGATGCCCAATGCGATCGTTCCGGCGCTCAACATCACTGCGCTCAACCTCGGCTTCCTGATTGGCGGCGTGGTCATTGTCGAGCGGGTTTTCTCCTACCCGGGCTTCGGCACCCTGCTGATCGATGCCCTGCAACTGCGCGACCTGCCCTTGATCAAGGCCACCGTGATGATCAGCGCGGCCGTCTACATCGCCGCCAATCTGGTGGCCGACATCGGCGCGGTTCTTCTTCAACCTCGCCTGAGGACAACTCGATGAGTCTCACCAACGCGATGTCCGGATCGCCCACGCAAACATTCCGGGCTTGTCTCGCACACTGGCAAGCGATGCCCGGTGCCTTCAAGGTCGGCTCGATCATCCTCGTGGCCCACGTGCTCTTTGCCCTCCTCGGCGTGTTCTGGACACCCTACGGGTTTGCGCAAATGGGCACCGGCATGCCGCTCTCCGGCATGTCGTGGCTACACCCCATGGGCGTCGATCAAATCGGCCGCGATGTCCTCAGCCGGTTCATGCATGGCGCGCACATCGTCCTGCTGCTGGCCCTGGCCGGCACGACGCTGGGCATGCTCGCCGGTACCACGCTGGGGCTGGTGTCCGGCTATCTCGGCGGCCTGTTCGACGAGATCGTGCAGCGTCTGGTCGAAGCCATGATCAGCATTCCGTTCCTCGCCTTGGCGCTGGTGACGATCATTGCTGCCGGCCCTGCCCTGGCCGGTGAACCGGCGTTGATCGTGCTGGTGGTCGGGCTGGTCTACGCACCGCGGATTGCCCGGATTGCACGGGCGGCCTCGATGGAAATTGCCACGCGCGAGTATGTCGCGGCAGCCCAACTGCGGGGTGAGGGAACCTGGTCCATCGTCCTGCGGGAAATTCTCCCCAACACCGCCAACGTGCTGCTGGTCGAGTTCTCCCTGCGGATCAGCTATGCGCCCATCCTGATCGGCGCACTCGGGTTCCTCGGTTTCGGTATCCGCCCGCCCACACCGGAATGGGGCCTGATGATCAGCGAGAACCGTGGCCTGCTGATCGCTTCGCCGGTGACGGTGTTCGGCCCGGGCCTGGGCTTCGCCTCCCTGGTGGTGGGCCTCAATCTCTTTACCGACGGGTTATCGAGAATGCTCGGCCAACGCTCAGTGGTCGGTGCATGAATAACAATAAAGAGGTTGGAACCATGACCAAGCTGATCGAGATTCAAAACCTCGGCATCGCCTACGCCGGCCAAACCGGATGGACCGATGTCGTGGAAGGGGTTTGCTTCGACATTGCCCGGGGCGAGACATTCGGCCTCGTCGGCGAGTCGGGTTGCGGAAAATCCACGGTCGCCTATCGGCTGCTCGGCTATGGTGCCGGCAACAGCCGCGTGCAGACCGGCCAGGTGGTGTTCGCAGACACCGACCTGCTCAAGCTCGACACCCGTGCGCTGGCAACGCTTCGCGGCAACCGCATCGCACTGGTCCCGCAGAATCCGACGACCGCGTTGAGCCCGGGCATGCGGGTAGGTCGGCAAATCCGCGAGATGATTGCGACCCACCGCGCCTTGCCCGACGGCATATCCATGGACAAGCGCATCACCGAGCTGTTTGCCCTGGTCGGGCTGCCCGATGTCAGCCGGCGCTATCCCCATGAGTTGTCCGGCGGTCAGCAGCAACGTGTGACGATCGCCATGGCCGTGGCCTGCAACCCGGATCTACTGGTGCTCGACGAGCCGACCACGGGACTGGACGTCACCACTCAGCGCCAGATCATCCAGCTGCTGTCAGATCTGCGCACCCGCATCGGCATGGCGATGCTCTACGTCACCCATGACCTCGCGTTGCTCGCGCAAATCGCCGATCGCATTGGCGTCATGTATGCCGGCAAACTGGTCGAGGTCGCGCGTTGCGATCAGTTGCTGGCGCACCCAGCCCACCCCTATTCGCGCGGGCTGATCGCCTCGATCCCCACAGTCCTGCACGGCCATGGCGGTGCGCGCGGCCTGCGCGGCATGTTGCGGCGCGACCAGATGGCCGAGGGCTGCAAGTTCGAACCGCGCTGCGACTTCGCCACCCCCGACTGTCGCACGACCCCGCAGCACCTCATACCGGTGGCCGATGCGCAATCGGTCGCCTGCATGCGTTGGTCCGACGTGGCCGCCGCCCAAGCCCCGACACCTGCGCCGGTGATCGCCCTCGCTACCAAACGCGATGCGCACAAGGTGCTGTCGGTGGACGAACTCTCGCTGTCCTACGCGCAGCCGGGTTGGTTCACCCAGTGGCTGGGCAAGAAAATCGTCCCCATCGCGCGTGACATCGACCTTGAGTTGCACAGCGGTGAGATCGTGGCGTTGGTGGGCGAATCCGGCAGCGGCAAATCCACCATCGCCCGCGCCATCAGCGGCCGGCTCGCGCCGGTGTCAGGCAGCATCAGCGTCGACGGCCAGACCCTGGCCCCGACACTCGCCGGCAGGTCCGTGCAGCAGTTGCGGCAGATTCAGTACATCTTCCAGAACCCCGATGCGTCACTCAATCCGCGCCGCAGTATCCGCGCCATCCTTGAGCGGCCACTGCGTCATTTCGGCATCGAATTGAAACCCGACACCCTGGAGACGGTTCTGGAAAGTGTCGGATTGCATGCGGGGTACCTCAGTCGGTTTCCCGAACAGTTGTCCGGCGGCGAACGGCAACGGGTGGCAATTGCACGGGCGTTGCTGGTCAATCCAAAGCTGTTGATCTGCGATGAAATTCTTTCGGCGCTGGATGTATCGGTGCAAACCAGAATCGTCGAACTGCTGCTGGCGCTCAAGCAGCAGCACGGCGTCGCGATGCTGTTCATCTCCCACGACCTGGCAGTCGTGCGGCAATTGGCCGACCAGGTCGCGGTGCTGTATCGCGGGGAACTGATGCAGCGGGTCGCCACCGACGCGCTCTTCGATTCGCCCTTGCACCCCTATACCGAAATGCTCCTGCACGCGGCCCCGGGCCTGTGCAAGGATAACTACGTGCCGCCACCGCCAGCCATGCCAGGCTCGCCCTCCATTGCGGGTCAGGGATGCCCCCTGGCGGGTCGCTGCCCCAGGCAGCTCGGAGAGCTATGCGCGCAGGTCCGCCCGCCTTCGCAGAAAACCCGCAGCGGGTTCATTCGTTGCCATATCCCGGTCGCCGAACTGACACAGCAAACGGGAGGCGCAACGATTTCTGCACCTACTCAGGCATTGTCATTTCGGTTGAGAGGCTGATGGGCAATATGTAGGCGCACGGCTTGCCGGCGATAGCGATCCTGTGGCCGCCATCGCCGGAACGCCGCGCAGCAAGCCGTGTTCCTGCAAGCTGTTGAACGAGATTAAACATCGACACTCAGGTTTTTCGATTCTGCGCCGCTTTTGCATTTCTGTGCGACAGATCCCACTTCAGGGGCTGCCCCATCCCACCTTCGCGGTGTAAGTTTGCAGATCTTTCTGACTAAACGATCAGAAGTTTCCTACAACCCACCTGCAAAGGAATGCCTCCAGCAATGGACTTTTCACTCAAAAAACTGGCCGCGGCCACCCTGATATTCGCCAGCCTGTCGTCGTTCACCCTTGCTGCACAGGCCAACATCACCCCGCAACAGAGCGCGATCATCCTCAAGACGTTCAGTGATGCCTCGGTCACGGATTTCCGCCAGTTCCTGGCCAGCCTGGCCAAGAGCGACGTCGCCAAGACGGACAACCTCGGCCCGGCCATCAGTGCCTTCCAGGACAACAAGACGCTGACGCCTGAACAGCAAAACGAAATCCACCGCCTGCTCGGCCTCTATGCCCGGATCAAGTACGGCAGCGCGGCCACCGAAACCCTGCGTGAACTGGTGGCCATCCCCACCGTGCGCGTCGAGGGCGTTGCCCAGCATGACAATCCCGAGTTCATCAAGATCGCCGGGAAGATCGAGAGCTTGGCCAAGGCGTTCAACCTGAACTTTCGCAACATCGACAACCGCGTCTATGAGATCTCCCTGGAAGGCACGGGCGATGAAGTCGTCGGTATTCACGCCCATGCCGACGTGGTGCCGGTGACGCCAGAAAACTGGGTGCTGCAGGATGGCACCCGGCTCGATCCGTTCAAGGTCACCCTGGTGGGCGATCGCATGTATGGCCGGGGTACGGAAGATGACAAGAACGGCATCGTGGTCGCGCTGTACGCCATGAAGGTCATCAAGGAAGAAAAGCTGCCGCTGGCACGCAACTTCAAGCTGCTGGTAGACACCACCGAGGAAACCACGGGCGACGCCATCCCCTACTACTTCGAACGCAACCCGACGCCCAACTACAACCTGGCGCTGGATGGCGGCTACCCGGTGGTGATCGCCGAGAAAGGCTACGGCACCGTCATGGCCAGCTTCGCCAAGCGCAAGGGTCAGGGCAATGGCGCCGAAATCACCTCGATGACCGGCGGCCTGGCCACCAACCAGATTCCGTCGACCTCGGTCGCCACCCTGGTGACAGACAAGCCCGCAGAGCTGGCCGCCAGCCTGCAACAGGCCGGCACCGAGTATGCCAAGCGCAATGGCGGTAACTTCGAAGTCACCGCCAAGGTGGACGGCAAGGACGTCAAGCTGACCGTCACCGGCGTCTCCGCCCACTCCTCCGAGCCCGAGTCCGGCGTCAACCCGGTGGCCAGGATGCTCGACTTCATCAACAGCCTCGACGGCAAGGTCGCGCTCAAGCACAACCACATCACCGACGCCGCCCGCTACGCCGCCGACAACTGGGGGCTGGACTACCTGGGTGGCAAGTTGGGGATCGGTTTTGCCGATGAGTTCATGGGCCCGCTGACCACCTCCCTGACCTATGTCGGGATGGATGAAAAAGCCTTCAAGCTGGCGGTCAACCTGCGCGTGCCGAAGGGCAAGTCGCCGGAAACGCTCAAGACTGAAATCGCTACAAAACTGGATGCCTGGAGCAAGCAGAGCAAGATCGCCCCAGCGTTTGACTACTCCATCGCCGAACCGATGTACCGCAACCCCGAGGGCGAATGGGTCAAGGCCCTGCTCGCCGTGGCCAGCGAAAACCTCGGCATGGAGCACAAGTTCGGCACCTCCGCCGGCGCCACCTCGGTGCACGAACTGCCCAACGGCGTGCAATTCGGCCTGGCCATGCCGGACGTCAAATACACCGGTCACAACGACAACGAGTTCAAGACCACCGAGCAGTTCCTGCTCGACCTGCAGATCGTGACCGAGATGATGGGGCGTATCGGGCAGTTGCCGAAGCTTTGATCCACCTGGCGTCCCGCCTTGGGACCTCAGTAAATTGTAACCACACAAATACCCCTCTCCGAGGGTAATGCTGTTCACTTAAGCATGGTGTTGTTAAGAACTGGATTGGGGGGATATCCATTGCTGCGGTAACGGCCACTTATGGTTTCGCTCTTACAGCGAG
>RCUU01001491.1_pt1 | contig 11107 bp, 15 predicted proteins | sample 2166211 | NCBI WGS metagenome assembly RCUU01 (sample SAMN09932620, study PRJNA488358) | compost metagenome | feature: garden; material: soil; isolation source: compost soil in phenylacetic acid-enriched culture | place: Germany: Experimental Botanical Garden Goettingen | collected 2016-01-27
TGATGCTGGATTTCAGTGTGCGACGATGGACGTGTGAAAAGTCAGGATTGTTGCGGCGGCTTATCCGCTTCGTGCCGGTAGCGGTCCTGCCTTCAAAAAACGGCCGCGCGGTGCGGCGCAGACTGCGGTTGCCGAGTTAGTCTGTATGTGCAACAGCGCTGATTTCGATCAGCTGCTCAGGATACGCCAGGTATGTCACGCCGATAAGACTGCCGGCCGGCCGGTGTTGTCCCATGTATTCCTTGAACAGCCGGATACATGTTTCGAAATGCTCTTGCGCATTGGTCAGATAGACCTCCACATAAGCGAGGTTCGACCTCGTGACACCAAACCCCGCCAGCACGCGATCGAGATTCTCCAGCGTCTGCCGGGTCTGGGCCTCGATATCGCCCCCGCCAACGAACGCGCCCTCCATATCGTGGGAAAATTGGCCCGAAATGTAGATGGTGCCGTTAACGCAGTAACCCTGGGTGACGCCGTTACCTTCTTCCCATGCAACACCGTGATTGTAGGTTTTCGCAATAGTCATTTTTTTCTCTCCTTTACTTCAACTTAAAGTTAGTATAAAGTGAAGGCGAATAAAAATGTAGTACGCACTTTATTGATAGATACTATCAGAAAGGATAGTGTAAATATGAGCATGGCTGAATATAAAGGTAAAGTTAAAAATATTCAAGATACACCTTTTGGTTATACATTATCAGTGATTGGCGGTAAATGGAAAATGGTTATTATTTACCTGCTGGCAGAAAACCAACCGGTCCGCTTTAATGATCTGAAAAGACAGATAGGAGCGATTACTTATAAAACATTGAGTTCCCAGCTTAAAGAATTGGAAGCAGACGGCATGGTGAAACGGAAAGAGTATCCTCAAGTTCCCCCGAAAGTCGAGTACAGCCTCACCGGTAAAGCGGAAACACTATTGCCCGTTTTGGAAGAGTTATGTGAATGGGGAACAAAAAACCAAAATAGTTAATCCAGTTTGTAGCTCCCGCCTCCGCAATAAACAAACCATTCAAATCAAACATATGGTGTCAACTCCACCTGCGGATAGCCAATTTGCCCTTGTACATCAAGGGTATATTAAGGCTGCAAAAAATGAGTTACTCTCATTCCTCCAATTTGCCCGCCTACGCCGAAATCAAAGGCACTTTTACCTCTCATTTCACCAATTTGCCAGGGGACTGCTTACTTGTATGTCGGCCCTCAAGTTTTCCTTGTTCGCAATGCAAATAACCCTGAGGGGATTTAATCATCCCACCCAGGGCTCCAGGTTAACCAAGCCAACACAGCTCTACACTATACCTGCTCTACCACAGGTTGCTCCTCCACTGACTGAGGATCATTCAACAGCCGTGGCTTCACTTCGTTCACCACTTCCTGAAACCGGTCGCACAGAAAAATCAGCTGATCGATTTCCTTCCGGCCCACTTTCTCAATGATCTCATTCAGAATGTTGGAATAACGGGCCAAATTTATCTGCAGCACGGTCTGTCCCTTCTCCGTGAGATAAATGTAGATCACTCTGCGGTCCGATGTGGACATCACCCGCTCAACATATCCCTTGTCTTCCATGCTGCTGATCATTTGCGAAGCGGTTGGCCTGCTGATCTGAAGCAGCTCGCTTAATTTGGAGACCATCACCCCCGGGGATGCTTCCTTCTCCTCCTCAGCTTTTTTCATGCTGGCGTTGATCACGAACATTGTCAAAAATTCCGCACGCGGAATAGAGGCAAACAGTTGGGGACGCGTAGTCAGACGTTTTATATTTTCCAGTGCAATGAGCAGCTTTCTCTCTTGACTGTCCTGGGTATCCATAAGGCACCTCCGGTTAATGGTTGGGAGCAGAGGACGGAAAACAACCTCATTTTATTTAGATTACCTACCTATTTTACAAAAATCAAGAACAACTCATCTAAATTTATTTAATTTTTAAAAAATAATTTAGTTGTACTATGCTTTTATTTTTTGTATGATACCTAAAAGATAGTTTGGCTACCTAATTAGAATGAAGGAGAGGAATCATTGTGGAGCATCTCACGCAAAAGAAAAAAGTTACCATTATGATCGCATTAATGGCAGCCATGTTTTTCGCGGCAATCAATCAGACGATTGTCGGCACCGCGATGCCGCGCATTATTGCGATGCTGGGAGGGATTGAGCATTACACCTGGGTCATCACCATTTACATGCTAACCTCCACCATCGCTACCGTGCTTGTCGGCAAGCTCTCCGATATTTATGGGCGAAAGCCGTTTCTGCTCGCAGGGATTATTATTTTCGTGATTGGCGCTTTCCTGTCGGGATTGTCAACCAACATCTTTCAAATGATCACTTACCGCGGGATTCAGGGGATTGGCGGCGGAATTCTGATGTCAGCGACCGTAACCGCCGTGGGGGATTTGTTCGCACCAAGAGAACGGGCCAAATGGACGGGAATTATGATGGCGATGTTCGGATTCTCCAGCGTCATCGGGCCTACCTTAGGGGGCTTCATGATTGACCATATGGACTGGAAATGGATCTTCTGGATCTTCCTACCCCTGGGCATTGTAGCCTTTGTAATGATCTGGAGAATGTTCCCCACAACAACGCGCAACGCTTCCGAGTCCATCGATTATCTGGGTTCGGCTTTTCTTTCGCTCAGTATCGTGGCCCTGCTGCTCGGATTCTCCTGGGCGGGCACCCAATATGACTGGGGTTCACCGCAAATTCTCAGCCTGTTCGGTGCAGCGGTTGTCTTCGGGATCATTCTTATTCTGATTGAGCGAACAGCCAAAAGCCCGGTGCTGCCGCTCTCGCTGTTCAAAAATTCGATTATCTCCCTTTCGATGGTTATCGGGTTCCTGATGAATGCGGGCATGATGGGAGCCATGATCTACCTGCCGTTCTTCGTGCAGGGTGTGAAAGGGGTGTCGCCAACCAATTCCGGCTTCATCAATATGCCGATGTCGCTGATGATGATTGTGCTGAGCACACTGGCCGGCCGCTGGATTTCCAAATCAGGCAAATATAAGCGTTATGCCCTGATAGGCATGCCGTTTATGGTCGCGGCCATGCTGATCATGGCCTTCATGAACAGTATTGCGATGGCCGTAGCCAGCATGATCATCTTCGGGATTGGTCTGGGCCTCGCGATGCCGGTATTTACCTTAACCGTACAAAATGCCGTTGCGCCAGCCATGCTGGGTGTCGCTACTGCCACCTCAACACTGTTCCGCAACCTGGGCGGCACGATCGGTATTGCCATCATGGGTACGGTTATGAACACGACCCTGTCACATAAGCTGGAACATGCAGCAGCTTCCGGGCAGGGTCCCGATATGTCCAAACTTGATGCGGAATCCGCCCGGCAGCTTTCGGCGTTTATGAATCCGCAAATGCTGCTGGATCAGCCCAAGCTGAAGGAGCTGCATGCAACACTGCCGGAACAGATCCAGCCGCTCTTCAACCAGCTGATTGAGATGCTGCGGTCCGCTCTGAGTGATTCATTGACGGTTGTATTCCTTAGCGGTACAGCGCTTCTCGTCATTGCGGCACTTCTGGTGGTATTCCTGAAAGAGATTCCGCTGCGGTCCAGCGAGGCCAGAACAGAGGTCAAAGCCGGGGACAAAGCGGCAGACAGCAAGCTGAAGGAACAGGCGTCTGCTGTGCAATAAGCATGGATGGCAGTTTTTCGAGTGAGATGTCCCAGATTCAGCGTAAGCTGCGGGGCATCTCTTTTTCATATATGCGCGGGTTTAAATTTCGTCCTGCTGGTTGTTCAACTGCTCAAAGTAATCATACACACCGTTCAGCAGCTGTCTAAGGGTGTCGCTCGGCTCTTTGCCCAGATAATCAATCATTCCCTTAAAGGTTTCATGAGTTCTCACCGTAACCAGCTCCGCCAAGCGCTCGCCCCGGTCCGTCAGTGTAATCTCGCTGATCCGGCGGTCCTGGGCATCTGTAGTGCGGATGGCATATCCCTGGGAGATCAGACTATTGACCATTTGGGTAACAGTGGGAGAGGTGACCTTAAGCTGCCTGCTGAGATCGGAGACGGTTTGTCCTTTCCTGCCTTCCCGTTCTTTGCCCTGTCTGATCGATACCAGCATCCTAAGCTCGCTTGGCTTCAGACCGGATATGGAGTTCTTGCGCCAATTCAACCGGGAAAATTGCTGGAACGCTTCTATTAAAGCATCAATATTCTCATAGTTGTCCATTTCGTCTGTCATCGGTACACCCCATATGCTCAATTATCAATATCAATGATAGCAGTATTAAATTTCCGCAGTAACTCTCCAAAAATCACACGTTCCCCATCACTCCAGCTGCTGAGCATTTTGCCGATGCTGTCCTGCCGCGCCTTCTTGTTCTCGTTCAGCACTTCCAGGCCCTCTTCGGTCATCTCCAGCGAATAAGCCCGTCCATCTATAGGGTCCGGAATACGCCGTACATACCCTTTCTGCTCCAGCGCTGCCGCCTGTCTGCTGACCGTTGAAATATCCAGGTGGAATTCATCGGACAGGGCCTTCACCCCGGCCGAGCCGTGGGAGTCGATTTGATACAGCAGCAGATAGGCAGAGCGGTCCAGATTGCTGATCTTTTTATAGGTAGTCATTGAAATCAGGCGGCGCACCAGAATGGCCATCTCCAGTTCTATGACATCTACTGAATTATCCATGAGGGTTGTGTCCTTTCTGTTCAAAAATGCGTAGTATGATCATTGACATTACCATTCCCGCTTGTATAATACAAGTATATACTTTCATTATACAAGTTATTTTCCGGAAGGAAAGCTGTGGAGGGACATTATGAAAGCTCATGAGTTTATGATCAGACAAGTATATAAAGTCAAGGAAGCCGATACGGTGCGGACCTTTATCGAACGCTGCATACAGTTCCGGATCAGCGGCATGCCTGTGGTCAATGATAGAAATGAAATCGTCGCATATTTAAGTGATGGGGACATCATGCGTTATATCGGCAGACATGAGGATCTGATCGTCGATTCATTTTTTCAGATCAATGTATTTGTGGGGGATAATGAGGAGTTCGAGGAGCGGACCCGCAGACTGCTGAACCTGAATGTGATGGCTATCGCCAAGAAGAAGGTCATCACCGTTCCCTGGGACGAAGATATTGAAAGAATCGCGACCATTCTCGGCAAAAAGCAGATTAAAAAAGTCCCGGTCGAGCGCAACCAGGTGCTTGTCGGCATTATCAGCCGGGGCGATGTCATCCGCCATAGCTTTAAAACCCTGCTCTGACCCGGCTCCCGGCTCTTCAGTCCGTTTGGCCTCCCAGCGGTTTCCGCTTCCGGCAGTGTAAAACGATTCAAAGGCATGTTTGCCGCTTTTGACAGTGTCCCGCACAGAGCAGCCCGCCTGCCGGCCACACAGGTTCGTCCGCTACACTCTCCACATACCAAAGATGCTCCACAGCCATTTTTCCCGGCCGCTGGAGCATTTTTTTATGCTGTTTGCAGATTCTCACACCCTTTAACCCTATAAATGAAATAAAGTTAATCAAATATCTAGGGAATAGACTGATTTTCACAGATTATCCCTCACTTCCCCCTGTACATAATTCCAAAATGAATTTAAGTATGCTATGCTATGCGGTGCTTGGTTTTTATGTATGTTCAGAAAGGAGTCATTGAAATGCTTAAGGAAGTCAGAGCGAATTGGAAGCTGCTTCTCCAAATCTTCTGGACCTTCTTCAAAATTGGGCCCGTCACCTTTGGGGGCGGCTACGCTGTAATCCCGGTTATCGAACAAGAGGTGGTTACGCGCCGCAGATGGATGGATATGCAGGAGACTGGGGATGTGCTTGCTCTCGGCCAATCCATTCCCGGCTCTGTGGCAGTTAATGCCGCGACGATCATCGGGTATAAAGTCGCCCGCATACCAGGTGCCGTTGCTGCCATCACCGGTATCATTCTTCCCACTTTCCTGATTGTGATCAGCCTCGGGGTCGCTTTTATCCAGATTCAGGATCAACCGAAGATTGCCGCCGCCTTCAAAGCCATCAAAGCGACGATTGTCGCACTCATTGTCTTCGCCGGTTATAAAATCGCCAGAACAGCAGTGGTGGACAAGACAACACTCGGCACGGTCCTGACAGCTATCCTGATTATGGCTGCCTTCGACCTCAATCCGCTCTATATCATTCTTGGCGGGGCAACGGCCGGAATCGTCCAGGTCCGCATCAAAGAGATGCTGGGCTTGACTGTCAAGCTGGAGCAGGAGCACACCGATGCTGCAGGATATATCGATTACTATATTTAATGCCTGTAAGGAGCTGACAACATGCTTTGGGAGCTGTTTCGGACTTTTTTTATGATCGGACTGTTATCCTTTGGCGGAGGGTATGCCATGATCCCGGTGATTGGCGAGCAAGTGGAACGCAATGGCTGGATGGATCTTCATATGTATATGAATGTTACAGCAGTCGCCGGGATGTCCCCGGGTCCAATCGCTACCAACACTGCTGTGTTTGTAGGCTATATAACCGCCGCTCTGCCTGGGGCTATCATGGCTACGCTTGGCATCCTGCTGCCCTCGCTGCTTCTGTCCGTTCTGGTTGCGGGGTTCTTTTACCGGATGTATCAGCACAAGCTCGTAAAAGCGGGCTTTTACGGATTGCGCCCGGTGGTCGCCGCCATCATTTTTTATGGAGCCTACCGGTTCTCCCGGACCAGCGGGATGATCAGCCCGTCCTTCACCCACGATGAAATCATGCTCTGGGGGATTTTTGCCGCCTCCTTATTTGCTTTTTGGAAGTTGCGCACCCACCCTTTTTATGTCATTGTATTATCAGGTTTAGTCGGAATTGCCCTCTTTACCTGATCGGGATACTTGTTAATAAGGAGAGACCTTTGTGCTGCCTATTCATGATATTATTCCTAGTTCGAGAACCAAGGATATGTACTTATCTGTCCGAAAAAAAGGGACCGTATCCAAACAAACGCTGCTGGAAGAAAGCGGTCTGACTGTCAGCACCCTGACGCGCATCCTCGACGAGCTGCTTGCCCAGAGCCTGCTGCTGGAGGTGGGCTACGGGGAATCGACCGGAGGCAGACGGCCTACTCTCTATGAGACCAATCCCGCCTATGGCTATGTGTTCGGTCTGGAAATCTCCCGGACCCATTCAAGGCTGGTACTTGCAGATCTCCATTTGACTCTGCTGGATGAATATACGTGGGTTATGGATGAGCACGCCACGCCGGAATGCCTGATGGATTCCGTTCATGCCCGGGTGCTGCACATGCTGGAGCAGGCCTCCATTGACATCAGCCGGGTGATCGGGCTTGGCATTGGGGCTGTGGGTCCCCTGGACCGCAAGGAAGGAACGATTCTGAACCCTGCCGGCTTTGCCGCACCGGGCTGGTCGCAGGTACGCATCAAGGAGCGGCTGGAACAGCGGCTGGATGTGCCTGTCTGTCTGGACAATGGGGCCAACACCGCGCTGCTCGGCGAATATTGGGCTGGCGGAGACCGTAGGCAGCATCAGCTGCTCTATCTGCACGCCGGCATTGGCCTGCGCTCGGCAATTATGAATGAAGGCCGGATTCTGTATGGCGTCACCGACACCGAAGGAGCCGTCGGGCAGATGATCATTGAGAGCTCCGGCGTTCCTTCCGCTGTGCCTGGCGGCAATTACGGGGCATGGGAATCCTACGTTTCCATCCGCACCCTGGAAATGCAGGCCCGTGAGGAATGGAAGCGCGGCAGAGCCACCCTGCTGCGAGAGCTGGCAGACCGTCCGGAGGACATTGAATTCAGTCATCTGATTGAAGCGCTGCAGGCCGGGGATTCCGTGGTGAACGGAATATTCGGCCAGGCGGCGGCTTATTGCGGCATTGGCCTGGCTAATCTGATTAACATTCTCCACCCGGAGGAGGTTATCCTGGGGGGCGCCCTGTTCTCGGCGGCGGATGTTTTCTATCAGGAAGCCACGCGGACCGCCCTCGAAAAAACCTATTACCGTGAGCAGTACAAGGTCCGCTTCACCAAAGGCAGCTTAAGCGACAACGCGGTCGCCGCCGGGGCAGCTGCTCTGATTCTGAACCAGCTAACCAGTTGAGGCAGCGCACCAAGAAACAGCGGCAGCCCTGGACGGAGAAACAACGTCCTGGACTGCCGCTGTTATATTGTACGGCCGGTTCAGTTTTATATAGCTCAACATCAGTCTCCTGCATATTCTCTAAGGAGCGTTTCTTGTCCCTTGCTGTCTACGGTGCGTTCGCATTATCCCGGCCAGCTTTGACATGTTTCAGCTGGGCAACAATAATGACGCTAATGATGACCAGAAGGAACCACGAACTGATCTTGCTGAAGCTGACGAGATGCCAGGCCTGGTACTGGTTAGGATATCTCCAGGCACTGAAAAATGTAGCTATATTTTCGGCTAACCAGATAAAAAAACCTACAATGAAAAAAGCAAGTGTCAAAGGCATCCGATAAGTAATGTTCTGAACCCGATAGATGATCCATGTTCTCCAGAAGACAATAAGCACAAGCGCCGTCAGCCACCAACGGAAATCAGGGATAAAATGATGCGTGAAAAAGTTCAGATAGATGGCTCCTCCCAGTAATCCCGCAGAAGCAAGCCCCGGCCAGCCGGTCATATCCATCTTCAGTCTACGCCATACCTGACACATAAAGCTTGCTACACTTGCATACATAAATCCGCTGTAGAGGGGTACACCAAGCAGCTTCGTAAACCCAGGCTCAGGGTATGACCAAGATCCCATCCTTACCTTATAGATTTCCAGCAATAAACCAATCACATGAAATATACAGATCACTTTAATCTCATCGAGTGTCTCTAATCCACTGCGGTACATAAGGTACTGCACTGCCAGCAGTATCAGAAGAATGGCATCGTAACGGTAAATGAAGGGCACTTCTATTACGCTGGAAAGAGCCAGCGTCCCAAATATCGCAACCGGAAATATGCAGCTCATCGCCTGATGATAGGCAAAATGCAGCAGTTGTATTATTGGTTTCAATAGTATGCTCTCCTCACCTGCGCCGGTGGCTTAACCTGCCAGCCAAAATATACACAAAGCAAGAACCATAGCTCCAATACGCAGAACCCCTGCCTGTTAACTTGAATTTAACACATAATTTATCGTTTATCAATATATTTATATTGAAAAAAGATACACGATTATTGTTTCATACAATAATTTATTCATCTATAGCTGGATTTATTTGCCCCGCCTGAACCGAGCCTGCTGCAAGTGCGCGGAACCGTCGGCCCAGCAGCTCGTACCCCTCGGCTCCCGGATGCAGGCCATCCGTCAGGAGGGCCTCATCCTTCGGGCCGAACCATTCCAAGCCGTCCTGGTAATACAGTCTGCGGTCACCCCGTTCCCGCAGCAGCTCCACGGCCTGCCGGATGTCTTCACGCATCATGGGCAGCGTGAAGCCAAGCGGATTCACCTCCGTCTCACGAACGGTGCCGTAAATCGGGGAAATCACAAGCAAAGGGGTCTCCTTGTGCTTGTCACGGATCGTTTCCAGCAGTCCGATCAGCAGCGGCTTGAACATGCGCGGGCTTAGAGTACCCGCGCCATAGATGTTTACCCCAACACATATGGAGATGAAATCAGCCGGCATGTCCCGGATCAGGCGTCCGATCATGGGCTCCATATGGCAGTTGTATGCCGACCGTGGCTTCACCGTATGCGGGACGTACTGCGGATATAAAATAGAAACAGCGGCAGCCACGGACGGGAAAATAGGTCCTAGACTGCCGCTGTTTTATTGAGCGAGAGTAAATCGGGGATATTTTAAAGACGGCTCTATTCCCTCTTTAAGATGGCCGTCGTATGGTTCAACATACGGTTCAGAAGATTTCCACGCCCCGTTTTCAAATCAGAAACGCCAGTCTTCAACGCATCATGGATGGGGACGACCTCCGTTATTCTGCTGCCGCTAGTCATTCTGCGCTCCACGCAAGTCGGGATATAAGCGATGTTAGTTATACTCGTGTTTCCTTTGGAATCCTTATGGATTGTAAGATTAAGAATGACTCCGCTTTGTGTATAAGGATTATTCTTTAGCTTAGTCGAAACAAAATTACCCAATGAATATATAACGAATTGTTTCTTTCCCCGGACTTCTAGAGGTTGAAGAACATGCGGGTGAGATCCCAGTATGATGTTGGCGCCATTTTTAAAAAAGAGGTTTACCAGCTGCTTCTGCCTCTTATTTGGAGTATACCGATATTCGTTTCCGAAATGCAGACAGAGCAAAACCAGATCGGCTTTCTTTTTTAATTCCCGGATCTCCCGGATGATTTTGCCGGTATTTATCCGGTTGACCATCCATGGCCGGCCCGCCGGTATGGGAAGCCTGTTGGTTCCTGATGTGTAGGAAAGGATTCCGATCTTAATCCCTTTTACGTTTTTGATCAGAGTTTGCTTGGATTCCTGCAATGATCTGGATGTTCCGGTATGGTCGATTCCATTGCGGTCCAGTACTTGCAACGTCCGGATCAGACCGTGGGCACCATAATCCATGCAGTGATTATTCGCCGTTACCAAGACGTCAAATCCGGCTTTCTTAAGCGCGGGGGCCAGTTCATCCGGGCACTTGAATAGCGGTCCGGCTGACCGTAGACTTTTCCGGCCTCTTCGCCCGCTTCCGGCAAAGGTGGTTTCGAGATTTCCGATCGTCAAATCCGCCTGTTTCAGATATGGAGCCACTCTCGCGAACAGGGGGTCAAATGAATAGGTTCCATCAGACTGTCCAGCATCCTCGATAATATAACGTTTGACCATAAGGTCTCCCACAGCAGCAATTTGTATTTCGGTCATCGTATCCACCCTTTTATCATTTTCATTAGAATATGACAGAAGGAAGGTATGGGTTTTTCTTTCTTCCTATCCTTCCCGGCCTATGTTCCGTTAATGAGCCTTACGGAGGGTCTGGGGATAGAGGCTACTGTAATGGAAAAGCCTATGGCTCTTAAATACCGGGGAATAATGAATCCCCGTTTAGACTGAGACTTTCTTCCAGTGAGCTGCTTTGACCTTTGCAGCCCCGTTCCCACACAACGAAACGGCTGCGCCGTCCTTGACTGGATCAATTTCAGTTTAACGTTGCCTGGAGAA
>RCUU01001493.1_pt1 | contig 11094 bp, 9 predicted proteins | sample 2166211 | NCBI WGS metagenome assembly RCUU01 (sample SAMN09932620, study PRJNA488358) | compost metagenome | feature: garden; material: soil; isolation source: compost soil in phenylacetic acid-enriched culture | place: Germany: Experimental Botanical Garden Goettingen | collected 2016-01-27
CACCTGGGCGATGTGCTCGCAGCATCGGCAAACCCACTTCGGACGGACATGGCGAATGACTTTAAAACGTGCTGGAACGTACTCCAGCACTTCGGACACATCCTCACCCAAATGGCGAAGCGCCTCACCGCAACCAGGGCATTGCGACTCGGGCTGATGCACATGGGTTTCTCGAGGCAGGTGTTCGGGCAGTGGTTTACGGCGCGAAACTGCGCGAGGTGCCGGCTCGACTGGAGGTGTAATTTCGGCTTGGCTGACTTGCAGCTCTTCAAGGCTCAACTGGAGCTGATCGATTATTGCGTCCAGTTGCTCGGAGCTGCGACCGAACTGCGTACGACGCAGCTTGGCGATCATCATTTTCAAGCGCTCAATCTCTGCCCGCTGGGCAGAGACCAGAGCCTTCAAGGCTTGAAGATCGTTAGGCAGGGAGTCGGTCGCGAGCGTCATGACCGAATGTTACTTGGAATTTTTTCAGCGCGGCAAGTCAGACCGCAAGGACGGGTGCTGTACGAATTGGCCTGCGCCAATCAATGCCCTCCAACAGCATCGATAGCTGCGCAGCGGTCAGAGACACGCTGCCGCTGGTTGCTTGTGGCCAGACGAAGCGTCCTTGTTCCAGCCGTTTGCAAAACAGGCACAAGCCGTCGCCATCCCACCACAACAATTTGATCCGGTCACCGCGTCGTCCGCGAAAGGCGAAGATTTGACCGGAGAAGGGATCGGCTTCCAGTTGATTCTGAACCAACGCCGCCAATCCATCGAAGCCACGGCGCATGTCCGTGACGCCGGCGGCGATCCAGATACGGGTTCCAGCAGGTGGGGCAATCATCGCAATAACTGCTGCAAGACGAGTTGCAGAGTCTGCGGATCTGGTGCACCCGTGATACGCAGCTTGGCTTTTCCTACCTCAACGGCGATCTCGGAATAACACTCTGCCGGTGGCTGGATGACTTGCGGCAGATCCATTGGTGCCTCGACTACCTGGACTGGCAAAAGTGTTGCACTCTGACTCACCGGGCCGAATAGCCCTTCTTGATATTGCTGTCGCCAGCGAAATACCAGATTGGCATTGACGTCGTGTTCGCGAGCGATCAACGACACGGAGGCGCCAGGCTGGAAGGTGGCTTCGACGACTTGGCGTTTAAAGCCCAGTGGAAAGTTGGGGCGACGACCGGCTCGACGGGCTGGGGCAACTGTATCCAAGATAGTGTCCACTAAAAAATGGTGTCCACTATCTTGGCCCGTTTGGAGAGCTGTCAGGAGAGGGTGCTGGCCGGACGGTTACGGAAGTAGGGGGTCCGGCTCAGATCTCTTTTTGGAGGGCAAACCTCCAACAAAGTAGAGAATGGAGGCCTGATGCCGCTTTTGAGCTGTTCCACTACCTGAAGACGCACCTCGGCCAAGGTGCTGTTTTCCATCAAATCTACGCGGATCGGCAGATAGGTTTGCAGTGGACCAATCAGGTTGGAATGCTTGCTATCACGCACTTTGACTCCGCAAAGCGCGGATTGCGAGCCTTGCCAGCGCATTAACACCGTCAGCCAACTGGCAACCACATCCGCTTCGCACAACGGATTACCGTGGTGTGTTATCTGAACCTCATGTATCTGACGATGTGAGCCTTTGATCGGTGGCCGAGGATTTTCAGTCGGAATATCCGTGGCTGCCGGCTCCCGGAGCCTGGTTCCCCATTGCTGCCATTGCGCTACGGTCTGCTCATCTCTTATCAGCTTCCGCTCGCAGTGGAATAGGTTGGCTAGCGCCCCAGCAGGTGGAAATTCATGGGGAGGATCAGCCTGGAAAAGAGTCTGCGCAATACGTTGTAAAGAGTGTTCATCCACCACAATAGGGTGGCCGGAAAGCAGTAATTCGTAATTTTGCTCATCGGTGCGGGTAACACATGCCCATAGCAATGGGCCTCGGTCCAATTCAAAGAGGGTGCAAGTACGCTTGGCGATGTCATTATCGGATTGCGCACATTCAAGAAATTCAAGTTTTACCAGGCCAGTAGGCATCAATATCCTGACGGGACGCCCCATCACTTCTACAAACAAACTGCATAGTGCTTCACTGTTTGTGGCCCAGGTACTCAAATTTTGTTGGACTACCGCGATGTCCACCACTCCCGTGAACTGATAGCGTACTGTGACCGGTAATGTCGCGGCACCGGTGAGTTGAGCAAGTAACCAGAGACGCTTTTGTTCACTGGATAATGGATAGGCACCGAGCGCTTCGCGAGTCAATAGAAGTGAGCGCAACGCCGCCTCGAAAGCACCAGTGTTTTGACTTTGCACGATTCAGCTCTCCTGAGCAGGGACGTTGTCTTGACGGCTGATCGGCATGAACTCCCAATCGCCGTTAGGTCCATGTGTCATTATTTCCTCTCCCGATGTCATGCAGTCCAATGTCGCGGCCACACGTGCGATCGTAGGATCAACATATACATCTGCGATAGGTATGTATCGCCCGAAAGCACTTTCAACCAGTTCGACCATGCGTGCAACTAAAATGGAATGGCCGCCCAATTGGAAAAAATCATCCGTAACGCCAATATGCTCGATGTTAAGCAGATCACACCAAATACGCTGAACTTTTGCTTCCGTATCATTTCTTGGTGTAATGCATCGACTTGGGGCGCCTAACCGTATTGCGTTAGTGCTAAGACGCGTCTTGTCCCGCTTTCCATTGGCGGTGAGGGGAATACGCTCAATCTGGTAGTATTGCGTTGGTATCCATGCTTCGGGCAGTGTTTGGCACAGTGTATCGAGCCAAAGTCCGATATCGATTTGAGTATCGTCAATAGCAGAAGAAAGTTGAATGAACGCCTGTATGCAACCAGTTGCATTTTTGCCGGAGAGTTGGACAGCGGCATCCTGTACGCCGGGGAGGGCACGGAGCGCCACTTCAATCTCTCCCAACTCAATCCGATGGCCGCGCAGTTTGATCTGATCGTCCCGCCGGCCGACGTATACTAGCGAACCATCTTGTAGCATGCGCACCATGTCGCCGGTGAGATAGGCACGGGTACCTGAGTCATTGGGGTGAGGTAAATATTTTTTCGCCGTTTCAACCGCATTGCCGTAGTAGCCCTGACTAACGCCAGTGCCGGAGATCATCAATTCACCAACCATACCTCTGGGAACCGTGTGCAGAGCCTGGTCTACAACGGCCACCCGTGTTCCGGGAATGGGATAGCCTAGTTGCACTGCGGCGCCAGGACACATGCGATATGCAGTGGACCAGATTGTTGTTTCAGTGGGACCGTAGAGATTCCACAACGCCATGCTGGGCAAGCAAAGCCTGTCGGCCAAGTCCTGGGGCAGGGGTTCACCACCGCAGAGCATGGTCAAGTCTTTTCGTGGTCGCCAACCTGCTGACAGTAATAGCATCCAACTGGTCGGCGTGGCCTGGGCAAGGGTGATTTTGGGGTCGGTAAGGTAGTTCGCGAATTTTTTTCCATCCCGCTGGGCCTGCGTTGCGGCGACAAACACGCTGCCGCCGTTTACCAGCGTAAGCAAAAGTTCAAGCAGCGAAATATCGAAGGAAAATGTGGTCAGCGCTAGCATTCGATCATTTGGCGTCACCTTGAGCAATTGCCCGAACGCACTTAAGGTAGCAACAAGATTGGCTTGACTGACCTGCACTCCTTTTGGCTTTCCGGTTGAGCCTGAGGTAAACATCATATAGCCAGACAGCGCGCTGACATCTGTCGCAGGATATTCCTCAGGTGCTTCGGTGCCAGTCCATAACGACGCCATTGCCAGCGTCCTGATGTGGATGAAGTTGTCTGGGGCATAGGAGTCCGCAATCAGTATTGCCCCGTTCAGTTCCGCCAGGATGTCTCGCAGTCGTTGTTCAGGCAGGCTTGTGGACAGCGGAACATAGATCCCTCCTACCTGCCAAATGGACAGTAGGGTGATTACCCATGAGATACCTCGCTCTCCTATCACGGCGATAGGGGTGCCAACCCTGGCCCCCTTGTTGCGCAAGGTTGCGGCAGCCTGAGCAATTTGCCGCCCCAATTGCGCAAAGGTGAGTTCACCTCGGTCATCGCACAGTGCAATAGCGGTGGGCTGGCTTTCTGCCAACGTAAGTATGCGGGCGGGCACGCTTAAGAATGAGGGAGTGAGTTCCTCTGCTTCTATCTGAGAGTCTCCTGGTCCCAACCGCACCGCGCTCAGTTGGGCCTGCGACGCTGCGACGAATTCGCGTAGCACTTTAGTTAACATGTGGGCGATTTTTTTGGCAGTCGCACCGTCGAAACGGTCCGTGGCATATTCCAGGAAACCATTGACGTTGTGTGCGTGGTCTTCGAACAGGAACAACGATAAGTCGAGACGTGCTGCTCCCGTATCGACTTCCGAAAGTATCAATTGCAGATCGTCGGTTTCGATCGTGAGTTGTACATCCTGTTCATAACCAAACAGCACCTGGAATAACGGCGTCATGCCGGATTGCCGGGTGTACTCAACGGCGTGTAATACTTGCTGGAAAGGAGTTTCTCCGTGCTCGATCAGGTCGGACAGTGTCAATTGGACCTGATGGAGATAGCTTGTAATGCTCTGATCCCCAGCATAATGGCTGCGAAACACACACATATTGGACAGGTATCCGATCACTTGCGCTAACTCTGGGCGTAGGCGATTCGAAATGGGTACTCCAATCAGAATGTCGTCCTGTTCAGCAAGACGATGCAGTACGATGCTGTAGGCAGCCAAAAAAACTGCGGCATTTGAAATGCCCTGGTTGATGAAGTTCTGTAACAATGATTGCCATTCAGCACTGGCGAATGCCAAGGGAATGCGGGCCCCCGCAAATTGTTGTTCACCCCAGCTGAGTCGTGGCGAAATATTCAGAGTCGTGGGGGCATTGGCTAGTTGTTTGCGCCAATAATCCACGCCTGCGTGCGTATGTTGTTTTGACCAGACGGCGTAATCGGCGAATTGTAGAGCTTTGTCATCGATACTCGCGGGAGGTATGTTATGGGTTTGATAAGCAGTAACGATATGTTTGAGCAGTAGTTGCAGCGAAATGCCATCACAGACAATATGATGGGTGCAAACAATGAGTTCGTGTTTCTTCTCGCCCGTCTTTATCAGCAGCAGACGGTACAGTGGCGCGCTTTTTAATGACCAGCCTCGCCGAACTTCCATATGTATCAGGCGCTGCAGTGACTCATCATCACTTATGCAGTCTACAGTATGAATAGGCAGTGTGGCCGACGGCGAAACAATCTGCCGTAATTCGCCTATAGCGTAGGCGAATGAGGTTCTCAATATCTCTTGCGTTGCCACCACATGATTAACTGCTTGCTGCAACCTAAGTGCATTCAGACTTCCATCAATAGACCCTCTTAGGGCGATGGTATAGGCCAATTGTGAACCAGAATTCAACTCGTTAAGAAACCAGAGATTTTCCTGAGCGTGTGACGCAGGAAAGGCGGCCGTGCGGTATGGATTAAGACTCATTCGGCGCTCCTGATTAATGATGAAAGTTGTTCCGATTGAGGCGTGGTATCGGTGCAGGTGCAGGCAATGCCCGTGGCGAGCCTTGCAAAATGACAATATATGCAGCCTGCTGCTCAATGGTTGGCCTAGTCCAAAGACCATGGAGCGGAATGTGTATATTGAATTCATTTCTTAATAACCCGGTTAAACGGGTTAGAGACAGTGAATGGCCACCCATTTCCACAAAGTTGTCGCGGCGGTTAGCATGGGTGTCAAAAATTTGATTCCAGCAGCGCGCAACGCGTCGTTCAATATCAGACATTTCCTGTGTATTATTTACTTCCTGTTTTGAGTGCAGTTCATGCTGCAGCAATGAGCCTCGATCAATCTTGCCATGTTTGTTTCTAGGTAGCCTTTTCAGAATATTAAATTTACCTGGTACCGCGTAGGAGGGTAATATCCTGAGTAAATGCTGTTTGATGGCGTTGCATTGTTCATTCTCGTTTTCGGTTGGTGCGGCAAGTGTAATAAAAGCCACAATCCTACGCTGTTGTCCTGCTGAGACCACTAGCACAGCAGATTCACGAACCGCCTCAATAGACTGTAGCGCAGCTTGAATGGGACCCAGTTCGACCCGAAAACCACGGACTTTTATTTGGTCGTCTAGTCGACCAATAAAATCGAGGCGACCATCGGGTAGCCAGCGAACGTGGTCTCCGGTTCGGTAGCAACGTAAACCTCCCGGCGCAGGCAAAAAAGCGGCTGCGGTACGTGCAGGGTCGCAAACATAACCTTGTGCGACGCCGTGACCATAAATGATCAGCTCTCCGGGTACACCGACACCGACTCCCTGCATGTTTTCATCCACGACATCAACCCATGTTCCGTGTAGTGGAAAACCAATGGTGATCTCTGGTTGAGTTGGGTTTATAGCCAGCCGGTTGAATAAGTAGTGGTTTCTGTTGGGCCGTAAAGATTAAGGATGCGCGTTGCAGGTAATTTTTGCTGAAGCCGCAGATAGAGATCGTCGCTTAAGGGTTCTCCCGCGAGATTCAGCATACGCAAAGATGTGCCGAAGACATCGTGTTGCAACAGTGCTTCTGCCACCGATGGCACAGTATTGAGTAGCGTTGTAGTTGCCATCATGGCCGGGGTGTCAATCAGCGAGACCACCGAAGAGATAAGCCTGACGCAGCCACCAACAGTCAAAGGAGCAAACATCTCGAAAATGGAGAGGTCGAATGTCGCAGGTGTCGCTGCCAACGTTTGTGCCAAGCACACGTCGCCACAATCCTGAGCAGCCCAACGCAGAAAATTGGCTACATTGGCGTGGCTTATCGCCACGCCTTTCGGGTCCCCCATGGAACCGCTGGTAAATAAGATGTAAGCCGTCGCATGGAGATTGGACAGGTCCTGCAATGGGACCTCGGGCATTGACAGCATTTCGTCGAGAGGCCAGCATCGTACTGTTCCCCCATAATGCATCATTCCGTCATCGTGAGTGATAACTCCACGACAGCACGCCTTCGCTAACATTGAACGATTGAGTTCGGCCGAGTTGGTTTCACTGAGGGGCAAATAGCTGCCACCACACGCCATTACAGCAAGTAAAGTGGGTATTAGATTTATATCGCGTGGCAATAGAATTGCCATGGTTTGCCCTGGGCGGAATCCCCGGTGGCGAAGTGCCCCCGCTGTTTTTGCTATTTGACTTGCTAATTCACCGTAGGTGAGTGTGGACTGGGGGGTGTGAATGGCTGGTTTATCTGGAAAAATGGTTGCCTGGCGGATGCAAGCCGCAATCAGCGTTTCTGACGCAGGCTCTGGTCTTATGTAATCCTCAGCGTTGCGCTGCGGCAGTGAGTATGCTGTCAGTGTTGAAAGTTTGGCGTGAGGATTAGACACCATGTCCTGAATGATTTGGACAAACTGGTTGACTATGGCGTGCGCCAGCCAACCGGGGTGTTGCGCGGGGTCGACTTCAACCCGACCATGTATTTCGCCGTTATGCCGTGTTAACAGCAGCGTGTTAGCAAATGGGCCAATACTCGGAGGTGGCTCCACCGCGGTCAGCGCCATATCGCCCAGGTGCACTGTCCCCAGCCCTAGTAAGGCAGCAGCTAACCCTTTTGGCATGCCTGGCATATCCTGCTGGAAAATTACGGCGCAGGTCGGCGCGACGGGCTGTAGCCCCTCCGGCGCCATCCGTTGCGCCAATTCAGGATAACCTGCACCTATGCTAGCCTTCGACACGTCTTCCAGGCGCGCAGCGGTTTGTTTGATAAACTCACTCACGCTGCATTCGTTGATATCAAATGGCACACCCAACGTATTAGCGAAGTAACCTACCTGTTCTTTATTTCTGCGATTGCGGCCATGGAACGTCACCGCCAGCAATAGCCTGCTGCTTTGTCCGATTCTTCCGAGTGCAAGCGCCTGCGCTGCGAGCAGAATGGCATAGGGTGTTACTGCACAGGTTTTTGTAAGTTGATTTAACGCGGCAGTAGTTTCTCTATCAATCACAAAAAAAGACAACACCTTATTACGTATTGTGCGATTGCCTTTAGAGGCTATAGGTAAAGAAAGTGGTGCTGCCTGCGATAGCTGATGCCGCCAAAACTCAGTATTGATTTGGGTGGGGATCGATTCTGGCTGAATGATGTCGGCTGAGGGGCCAACACACCCGTTAGCAAAATCTCGAATCAGCAAGCCAATAGACCACAAGTCGGCTATTGCATGGTGAATCCTGAAAGTCAGATAGCGCTGGCCGTCGGTCCGCTCCACCACTTCGGCCTGAAACAGGCGCTTGGATTCAACCCCTATGTGTTCGCGAGTCGGTAGCAATAACGCCTCGGTTTGTGCCGCCCCAACTGATGTACGTATCAGGCAGTAACTCTGTTGCTGCGGTGGAGCTTGTTCAATCCAAAACGTTCCATCGCGAAGATCAAAGCGCTGCCTCAGAGCCGCGTTCCGTCGCACAACCCGTTCGATACGCAATGCTAGTTGGTGGGTAGAGAGATCAGTGGTGACACGAAACGCGACTTCAAGCAAGAGGCCCGGCATGCAGGGATCGATGATCTGCTGTAAGCAAAGAGCCTTCTGGCGGAGTGATGCTTGCACTTGATACCTCACCTTAGGTAACGGGTAAAATTTTTATAGTTATTGGTGGGTTGTGTTGGTTTTATTGGGGTTTTGAGAAAAATATTGAGTTTTAATGCGTAAAGAATTTTTGTGTTGGTGCGAATTAACACCGTCGGTCAGGTTTAACAAATTAACTGTACGTATGTTGGTGGAAGTGTCGTTTTTGGTTGGTTCGGAAACCGACACTGCAAACATAGTTTCGGTGAGTTGAGTCGTCAATAGGCCGCAAAATTTTCAGAAGTGCCTGTCGGAAATTTCGGCGTGTTCTCTAGATGTACTTTGGAGAAAATCTCCTGATGCCGGCAAAATGTTTAGACTTCATCTACCAATTTTTCGTAAATCTGCTGCAGGGATGGTTTGGCTACAGCGACGTGGTAACGGAGGAAGTGTTGTATGTGACTACTATCCTGCGATGGTTTGCCGCATAGTTATGACATTCCTTTTTGTGAAGAGCCCAACTGAACTGGTGCGATTTCGCTCCGCTGGAGTGATTTCGCTCCAATGTGTCGCAAGCCGCGCCGTTCGCCGGGTTGGCCATTAAATGGCAGTTGAGCGTGCGTGTCCGGGCGGAGCGAAATCGATCCATCCTTGAAAGTAAAAACACTTACAAGTTATTTAAGTAATTGAAAAATAACGATAAATAATAGTTGGCACCACCCTTGCTCTTGTTCAATCAGTCCTGCACCGGGACCCACCTGATAACAAGAGGAAGATCCATGAGCACTCTGCGTTTTACCCCTGAACACGAATGGCTGCGCCTGGAAGAGAGCGGCGAGTTGACCGTGGGCATCACCACGTTTGCCCAGGAAGCATTGGGCGATGTGGTGTTCGTGCAATTGCCGGAGCTGGGCCAATACGGTGAGGGTAATGAAGTCGCGGTGCTGGAGTCGGTCAAGGCCGCCAGCAATATCAGCATGCCGTTGACCGGCGAAGTGGTCGCGGTCAACGAAGACCTGGCCAACGACCCTGAACTGGTCAATGCCTCGCCCATGCAGGCGGGCTGGTTCTTCCGTATTCGCGTGGCCAACGTGAGTGATCTCGACAGCCTGATGGACCAGGACGGTTACGACCGTTTCCTGGCCGAAAACGCCTGACCCGAGGCCGCCGACATGACCACAGCACAGATCCCGCTGGGCACTGACAACGAGTTCATCGCCCGCCACATCGGCCCGCGCGAGGGCGATATCGACGCCATGCTGGCGTTGACCGGCCACGACTCGCTCGAGGCCCTGATCGACAGCGTCATCCCCGAGAGCATCAAGGGCACCAGCGTGCTCGAACTGTCCAAGGGGCAGGGCGAGACCGAGGCCCTGGCCGCGATCAAGGCCATTGCCGCGAAGAACGAGCTGTTTCGCAACCACATCGGCCAGGGCTATTTCCCTTGCCACACGCCGACGCCGATCCTGCGCAACCTGCTGGAGAACCCGGCCTGGTACACCGCCTACACGCCGTACCAGCCTGAAATTTCCCAGGGGCGCCTGGAAGCGTTGCTGAATTTCCAGACCCTGGTCAGCGACCTGACCGGCATGGAAATCGCCAACGCATCCTTGCTCGACGAAGCCACGGCCGCCGCCGAAGCCATGACCTTCTGCAAGCGCCTGGCCAAGAACAAGGCCCCGGCGTTTTTCGTTTCGCGCCATTGCCACCCGCAAACCCTCGACGTGCTGCGCACCCGTGCCGAGCCCTTGGGTATCGAGGTGGTGATCGGTGAAGAGGCCGAGCTTGAGCGCGAAGGCCTGGACGGCTACTTCGGCTTGCTGCTGCATTACCCGGCCAGCACCGGCGACATCGCCGACCATCGCGCCTTGGTGCAACGCGCTCATGCAGCCGGTGCCCTGGTGGCTGTGGCTGCCGACCTGCTGGCCCTGACCTTGCTGACCCCGCCTGGCGAATTTGGCGCCGACGTGGTGCTGGGCAGCGCCCAGCGCTTCGGTGTGCCGCTGGGTTTCGGCGGCCCCCATGCAGCTTTCTTTGCAACCCGCGATGCGTTCAAGCGTGACATGCCGGGCCGCCTGGTCGGCGTGTCCATCGACCGCTTCGGCAAGCCGGCCCTGCGCCTGGCCATGCAGACTCGCGAGCAGCACATCCGCCGCGAGAAGGCCACCAGCAACATCTGCACCGCGCAGGTGTTGCTGGCCAACATCGCCAGCATGTATGCCGTCTATCACGGCCCACAGGGCCTGGAACAGATCGCCCGGCGCGTGCACCGGCTGACCTCGATCCTGGTGCAGGGCCTGCAACGGCTTGGGCACAAGGTCGAGCAGGAGCATTTCTTCGATTCCGTCAGTATCGTCACCGCGCAACCGGTCAGCGCCGTACTGGCGGCTGCCAAGGCCGCGCGCCTCAACCTGCGCCTGATCGACGACGTGCGTGTGGGTGTGGCGCTGGACGAAACCTGCGAGCAGGCCAGTGTCGAGGCATTGTGGGCTGTCTTCGCAACGCAAGGGCAGGGCCTGCCGGACTTTGCCGCGCTGGCCGCCAGTACCGGCGACTGCCTGCCGCTGGC
>RCUU01001494.1_pt1 | contig 11089 bp, 6 predicted proteins | sample 2166211 | NCBI WGS metagenome assembly RCUU01 (sample SAMN09932620, study PRJNA488358) | compost metagenome | feature: garden; material: soil; isolation source: compost soil in phenylacetic acid-enriched culture | place: Germany: Experimental Botanical Garden Goettingen | collected 2016-01-27
ACATCACTAAATTCAGCTCGCAGCCAATTGAGGCTGGCATCACCCAACACATCAATTGCCATCGCTGTTGAACCTTCCGGAATATCTTTACCCGAAGTTCCATTAATTTGCGCGTAAGCAAATTTGTTTCCTGTTCCACCAGTGAGGTCATAGTCAAGCTTCAGCACTTTTGAAGAAGCACGATCATCAGTTCCTTGTACAATTGCCGCAGAACCTTTAACCTCTGCCGGCAATCCGGTAAAGCCTACTTGATAGGATACATTCTCAAAGGATTCCCAGATTTGTTCCGAAGAAGCCGATAATACGATTGGAGTACCGCTATAACCATCATATATAGGTGTAGCATAAGCTACTTTTGCTCCTGGGTTTACAGACTGAACCGTTAACACGCCATCCTTCACAGCAGCCTTCATCCCTGTAAACTCCCATTTTAGAGATGCTGCCGGAACCGCTACCGTACTTCCACTTTTCAGAGTAGCCTTAACAGAAGTAGGAATTGTTGAGCCTGCTTGAAGAGAACCGTATGTCGTATCTGGAGTCAGACCATTTATATCATTACCACCAAGCACTGTTACCTTCAAAGTATTCTTCGCATCACCGCTAATCGCTGTAATGACTGAAGTTCCAGCTTTAACAGCCTTAAATTCAGAGCCAGTCCAGGTCACATTCCCATTATCTGATTTCCATGTTGCCTGAATACCCGACGTATCTATCGGATTATAGTAGGTATCATAACCTTTCAAAGTATATGAAGCGGTCGCCCCGATCAGCAGGGTAGTTGTCCCGCTAATTTTCAAGCCCTTGAGTGTGCCTTGAGGTGCTGTTGTATATACACCTAGCCCATTTGCTACTGCACGCTGTCCTGCACTCCCGTTGGATGTCGTAAATGTAAGGGTAGTGTCTGTCTCTGCAAGCGGCCTGGTAACCATCGTGGTTGAGCCGCCGCCATCCAGATTTAATCCTTTCCAAATGCCAATGCTTGTCATGAATTTTTGCAACTCTACCAAAGTCATCCCGGAACTATTGCTATTTTTCTCAACCGTGATAATATAAGCCTTCATCCCATCCTTGGAATATCCTACTGCGGTTCGGGCTACTGCACTGCTTCCGCTGATAGAATTCGTAGAACGGGTAAAAGAAGAAGGCTTGCCTTGATCGACTAATAAGGTGTGACCCCCTATCATCATTTTAAACTCTGATGGGTCCATAGCTTGCCCACTCGTCTGGGAGATTAGTTGATAGGTAGCATCTATTTTTTGCCCTACTGACAAATGATTCGCAATATAATCTGCAGCAGTTCCATGGGCGCGCAAAATATACCCATCCTCAGGAACAGCACCAGGGATCGCGGATTTTATTGATATTTGCTGAATGATTCCGCCCTGTACAAGCACTTCTGTCGGCGTAGTTGAGCTTGCCTTTGGACGCTCCTCAGACTTCCACGCACTCGTATAAATAAACATTTTGTTCACATGACTGTACGCCTTGTCAGGCTCCGTTGTATAAGATTCCTGATTAATACCTGACAAATTAAAGGTAGATCCATCCTCTGCATATACCGTTCCAGTAAATCCAAAACGATCAATAAGAGGAGTTCCATCATTTTTCACTGCAAAAGCATACATTCCCTGAAGTTGAGCAGGACTGGTCAATAATGTTCCATTTGTTACGGCAGCTCCCATAGCTACACCTTGGCCGCCTGTTGCGAAGAAATCACCATTAACTCCAGCCACAGCACTTGTTTCCTTTGCCATACCTTGTACAGACTGTCTGGTTGTTAATTGACCGCCTTTGCCTGTCATTACATTCAGCTCAACATATGGATTGCTTAAATCTACTTCTATAACGTCTGCCAGCACCTTCACCTGCTTGCCAGAACGGGTTGTTGTATATTGATATTTTATTAATTTTGCTCCAGAGGTAATATCCTGTACATCCAGCTTAGAAGCTTGTTCTCCAGCCGCCTGTGCAATCGAAGATGCTCCCCCTAATGGACCCATGCCAACAATCGGCTGAATCCAGATCAGGCCTGCCAAAGACACAACGATCAGTTTTTTCCCCTTATCAGCTGCAAAACGCACAAGCTTAGTTCCGCCGTTCATTTCCTTTTTTCTAACAACCATGAATTTAACTTCTCTCCCATCTTTATGTCAAAAGTTTTCTGGAATAAAGACTTACCAGGTAAGCCCTTAAAGATTTTCTATACAATTTATAGACTACTTAAATCCGGAAAAGTTACGAAAAAAAGCTGAATTTACGAAATTAACTAGATTAGGATTACCTTTGGCGATGATTCATTACTCTCATAGTAGTTGATATAGTTGCACTTTTACATTTCGCCCCACTTTACGTTAAGACACCGCAAAAAAATCCCGATACTCCGTGGAGTTTCGGGATTTACCAGTGATTAACCGATTAGTTTAGCTTATCTAACACACGTTTCAACATTACTGCGGCTTGTGCACGTGTTGCGTTGCCCTGAGGCTGGAATGTTTTCGTAGTTACACCCTGAATAATACCCTCGCGTACAGCTTTAGCTACAGTTTCTTTGTTTTGAATCTTTGCGTTGTCCTTAAATTTAGACAAGTATTGAGCGGAAGTTCCGGACAATTGGGTGTTATACCCACTGTAATCCATTGCACGAACCATCATAAGCGCCATTTGTTCACGGGTAATATAGCTCCCTGGTTTAAAAGATCCATCGGTATTCCCCGTAATAATACCAGCCTTTGCTGCGGCACCGATATAAGCAGCCGTCGTTCCGGAAGTCACATCTGAGAAACGCCGTGCGTTGGCTTCATCCCCATCAAGTCCAAGTCCTTTTGCTATAAATACAGCAAATTCAGCACGAGTAATACTCTTGTCCGGGTCAAATAAGCCGCCTGAACGTGGCTCTGCAATCAACTTGCCTGTTAATTCCAAGATAGCTTCCTTGGCCCAGTGTTTGCTCACATCAGAAAAATAGCTGTATCCGATGACCGGCCCAATAATCGAGTTGCCGCTCGTTGTACCGCTAAAGAATGCATTTACCCCAGTGCCAGATACCTTAGACGGAATATATGATGCCGAGTTATTTACAAGGCTATATTTTGCTAGCATCGGATAACCTGATGATGATTGATTTGCCGCTTTAAAATAAACCTTGCCTGTATGGGCCACATCTACACCTGCTTGACTCCTGGTCGTGTCATACGCCGATACATGGATTTGAACCGGATCTGCTGCAATTGTTGTGGTCACACCATTTTGGGAGTTAGTTGACACTAATGACTTCGATATAAACTCCAGTTGCACGGTTAAGTAGGAGGAACTTAAGGTGCCTCCACCTAATGCATTAGTTATTTCAGAATAACGAAGCTTATTAATAGGCAATTCATACAGTACGTTTTTATACTTTACTGAGAATGAGGCTGTTTTTCCACTACTGTTCAGTGTACTTAAGGTATTAAGTGGAATGGCCACTTCCGCTGCAGTTTCAGAAATCGGCACTTCAAACACCAAATTTTTGGCAATGACATTGTTATTTGTTAAGTAATTAAATGCTCCTTGTACCTGTTCAGCATTTAATACATATTTTTTGATGGATTGTCCATTTTGGGAACGGCTGCTGCTAGTCTGGGCTGCACTTTGGTTCAGGATATAACCCCCCACTCCAAATTCGCCTATAGACATCAAGTTGAGGTAGCCAGGCTGTACACGACTGTCTGTTGTAGACGTTGCTGACGTCAAGTTTTGAAGCTGCATTTTACTGTAGCTCTTAATCAGATTTCCTAAATTATCATATAAAGGAACACCGCCTGAAATATATGACACTTCCACTACCTGATTTCCTGTTACAGCCGAGTCCAATTTCAAGGTCACAGTGTCCCCATTCAGCGAGGCTGATAGAATCGTACGTGCCATATTGTCAACAGCCACATAAAACTGGCTTGTCGGCAAATTAGCTACAGGTCGCAACGAAGTATTATACGAAATTGTAATCGTATCTCCTTTAATCGTAGCAAGTCTAATGCCTTCTGTTAAGGTGTTGGAGGATACTGGCTGCAAATTTATATATCCGGCTAAATTCCCGTTCAAATCAGCAATCCCACCGCTTCCCGAAACATAGGAAATCGTAACATTTTGATCTTTGTTTATCGAAGAAGCCAATGTAAGTATAACCTGATTGTTCAAGACCTCTACAGCCGTAACATACACAGGATTATTGTTAACTAGAACTGAAAACTGACTTTTTAATGGTGTATTGCTCGTTCTAAGGGCTTCATTATAAGTCAGTATGATTTTGTTGCCAGAACCTGAAGCCCCTTGAAACTCAGGAGCCTTGGTGTCATAATAATTGCGCACCTGATAGTCACTGAAGCTTGCGATATCTACACCACGGTAATCCTGAAGCGGATATGAGCCTTTGGTATAGCTTACCTTAACAATTTCACCGTCATTAATTGCTTTGGATAAATTCAAAGTAATCGAGGATCCACTGTGAGACAAGCTGGTTACTTCCTTGGAGTTCCCGTCACCAGTAACAACAAACTGTTGGTAAGCATAGCTTGATGGCGACTTCAGAGTATCGCTGAAATACAAGGTAATGGAATATCGGTTAGCATACCCCTCTCTTGGCTTCGGCAATACTGAATCTACCCCGTTTGTCACTACCTTGCCGGAGAAGTTCACAGCTGCGTTACCTGCCAAATCCTGAATAGCCCGGCTCCCACTTCCGGAGTAACTGATTCTTACATCCTGTCCAACAGCAACCCCCAAATCCAAATATACATATACATATTCCCCGGAAACTGAAGCACTGTTAACCCTTCTTGATTCACCATTCACTGTTACACTGAAATGTGATGACGATAAATAAGATGAATAGCTAAGTGATTCGTTGTATTGCAGGCGAATAACTGTATTGCTGTACATGGTGGCATTTTGGAGCACCGGGGCTACTTTATCTGCTGTCGCTGCAGTCCGGAAGCTCCATGCACTAGTTCCGCTTAATCCTGCAAAATTATTGCTACTATTTGTTGCATCATAAATTGCGTCGCTCGGTACTTCAATATAATATTGAGTATCTGCTTCCAAATTGCTGGTTGGCCTAATCGTTACGGTTCTGCCGCTAACCGACACTGACATGGCTGATGAAGCGCCGTTTGAAGTCTTCCTAAGTGTTATCCCCGCATTATTTCCCCATTTGGCAGTATTCAATGCTACATTTCGATCAAATGTAAGAGTTGGTTGAACGCTCGTGCTGACACTGCTGCTTCCTGCTGAAGGATAATACGAGGCCGTTGGTTTTGTTGTTGTTTGAACCGTAGAAAACCTCCAGCTGATCACAGATGAAGTATCTCCATTCTCATCAATAAAAGCACCCTCTGGAAAGGTTATTTTGTAGTCAACATTATATTTCAATGCCGGCGGTGTTATTTCTACCAAACCATTAGTGATAGTATAGACACCTTCAGTTACTGTAATAGGAACTGGTGTTGTATATCCTTCCGTTATCGTATAAGTTTGCAGACCGTTAAATTTTACTTTACTCGTACCAAAGTCAAGACTCAATTTAGAATTTAACGGTGCATTCAATTCTGTTGGACTAACTGTAGGTTTAACCCATGTAGAAGATGCTGCATCAACACTTGTCACAACCCCCATGAATAAATTAACTACCAGCGCCAAAACCATAATCAATGAAATCTTGCGTTTCATCCTATTTGCCCCTTTCCCACGAATCCATTCTATATGTACACCGCATCACGGTATTCATGCGCACATCTATATTTATTAACGGTTAAACCTGCCCTTTATTTTAGATGAACAGACAAAATAAATAGCCCCTGAGGTAATGATCAGCAATTGATCATTACCTCAGGGGCTGCGCAGTATTATTTAGTTTTAGATTCCTGCCTGGGTTTTCAATGCATCTGCTTTATCCATACGTTCCCACGGAAGATCGATGTCTGTACGGCCAAAGTGACCATACGCAGCCGTTTGACGATAAATAGGGCGGCGGAGATCCAACATACGAATAATACCAGCCGGACGGAGATCAAAGTTCTCACGAACAAGCTCCACAAGCTTCTCTTCGGACACTTTGCCCGTTCCGTAAGTATCTACATTGATGGATACCGGGTTTGCTACACCAATGGCGTAAGCGAGCTGTATTTCCACTTTATCTGCAAGACCGGCAGCAACCAGGTTTTTAGCAACATAACGAGCCGCATAAGCCGCTGAACGGTCCACTTTAGTGGGGTCCTTACCGGAGAAAGCGCCGCCGCCATGACGAGCATAACCACCGTATGTGTCAACGATAATTTTACGCCCAGTTAAACCTGCATCCCCTTGAGGGCCACCAATAACAAAACGACCTGTAGGGTTAATAAAATATTTAGTCTCCCCATCAAGCAATTCAGCAGGTACCACTGGAAGAATAACTTGTTCTTTAATATCCCGTTGAATCTGCTCCAGCGTAATATCTTCAGCATGCTGTGTAGATACTACTATTGTGTCCACTCGTGTTGGTTTTCCATCTACATATTCAATCGTAACTTGTGTTTTGCCATCAGGACGAAGATAGCCAAGCGTACCATTCTTGCGAACTTCTGACAGACGGCGAGCAATTCGATGGGATAATGCAATTGGAAGAGGCATCAATTCCGGTGTCTCATTCGTTGCAAAACCAAACATCAAGCCCTGGTCACCCGCACCAATGTTTTCCGTTTCCTTATCCATTTGAGCCGGGTCACGGTGTTCCAAAGCAGCATTTACACCTTGAGCGATATCAGCTGACTGCTCATTAAGTGAGGTTAATACTGCACAAGTGTTAGAATCAAAACCATATTTCGCACGCGTATAGCCGATTTCCTTCACCGTTTTACGAACGATTGCCGGAATATCAACATATTCGGATTTCGTACTGATCTCACCAATCACGAGCACAAGCCCTGTAGCTACAGATACCTCACAAGCTACTCTGGCATACGGATCGTTTTCAAGAAAAGCATCGAGCACCGCATCCGAGATTTGGTCGCAAATTTTATCCGGGTGTCCTTCAGTTACGGACTCGGAAGTAAATAAATGTCGCCCTTTTATGGACATAAAATTCACCCTTCCCATAAGGTTAGTATGGCAAAAAGCCTAAGTATCCAATCCTAGATATGATAATGTGGAACATGAGGACATAGGACATAGCTTGTATGAATCAAAAAATGAACCTTTTCCTTAGCGGAAAAGGTTGGATTGACAATCCTCAAAGTCATATTAACTTATTTGCCAAGTCATGTCAAAATAATAAGGACCAAGTCGTTAATATTTCTTATAATAAATTGCGTTGGGCTTCGGCTACAAGCCTTTTAGTTATCTCTCCACCAACAGAGCCATTTTCACGTGAAGTTAAATGACCCCAACTGCTTGTGTAACCACCGCCTGTACTTACAGAACCTAGCTCTCCTGCAAATTCAGTATCAGCTCCGGTTGATCCTGCACCATAACCTACAGGTAATCCGAATTCTGCTGCAATTTCATACTTCCATTGTTGAATTGCATGGCGGCTTTCAGGTATAATTTGACGATTGTTACGAGCCATACTGCAACACCTCCTGAATAAGTAATCTTGTTCTCAGGAGTTAGTATGGCTTCATCATATAGATCTAGCCCATATAATGATTGTTACTTTTGGTATAATGAGGACCTCTGCTATTCTTATTTAATGGAATATCCGCCCCGTACCATAACGGTCAAATTGTGCGTATTTCCCTCTTGTACCTGAATACCGCGCCCTTCTCTAGGGAAAGATAACAGATGGTTATTAGTCACTGCCCCACCATTTGTTATATCGACTCCGTCAGTTAAATCAGCTACACCATTCTTATCCTCACTATAAATAACTGCTTTTCCAGAACGAACAACAAATTCTGTACCGGCAGAAGCGATTAGTTTTTCTCCAGGTTTAACATCTACGATATTAATAGTTTCAGATGATCCCGGAGTACCCGTGTTATTGTCGGGTGTTGAAGGGGCTGGAGTTGATGGTGTTATAGGAGTAGATCCACCCGTTCCGCCATTTTTCAAAGCTTGCTGTATAGCTTGATCAACATAACTTTTCGTCACGACCGGGTCATCTGATGTTCCAGGCTGCCCTGTAACACCGGCTCCCTCTGCCTGCAGGTTAAAAGTTGCTCCTGCCCACACACTACCTCCAATTACTACTACAGCCGCTATCACTTTCCATGCTGTCTTCATCCTGTTCCTCCTCTTTAGCACTCTTTAGCACATTTCTCTATTAATCTTTATGATAGTGGTTTTGATAGAGATGGACAAGTTTAAAAAAAAGCAAAAACCCCGTGAAAGGGATTTTTGCTTTTGGAAATAAATATTTTGCAAGATTAATCGTATAGACGTCCATTATCATAAGCAGCAGCTTGAGTTGCAATTTTTACTTTTTCACCTTGGTATGAATCGTAGATAGAGAATTGGAAGGCCCCAGATCTTGAAGTTGCAAATATCAAATCATTTACTACATAGGAGAATGTTTGATTTGATCCCAGAACAAAATCCTTTTCCAGTTCAATTTCTTTCTCAAACCTTGCACCACTTGAATCCATTACTTCAAGGACAAACTTATGATTGAATTTACCCATATCAAATGCTAAATCACGACTCAAATCATATTTCAATTTAATCTCCAGGCCAGAGGAACTTGTATTTCCTTTAATCTCTTTAACTGTCAAGTTATAAGGGAAGAGTTCCACATTCTTCAGAGTACTTTGAATACTTCTACTATCCAGGTTAAGCTCCATCGCAGAAGCATTTACATATCCTGTTGGCTTACCTTCTGGTTCTGTAAACTTATTCTCTGTAATACTTTCTCCGACAACCAGATTCCAATTGGATACTGTCACACCTTTCGGTAATTTTGCAGAAAATGATACTATACTTGCTGCGTCCGGACTTACCGCATTCTGCGTTTGGTTCACTTCTGCTTTATAATATTGTCCTTTATCCGTTAAGAAATATCCTGCGAGCTGAGACGGATTCAACTGCTGTTTTTCTCTATTCTTCATAATTAATTCAGTATAGATTATATCATTTGTGGTTCCTTTATACAGGTAAGTTTTCCGTGTTTGAAGATCTGCTTTCTTCCCTGCAGTGTTCAAATCCAAATAAGATCCTTCTTTTACTACTGGTAATTCACTGGTTCCCCCATAGTTCGAGAACATGATCCAATTATTTGTTTTATCTGCTCCTACCTTTTGAAGCAACTGAACTTGTACCATAGAGAATTTCAAGTTAGATGGCACATTTCCTACAACATATACACTTGACTGTTCTCCAGCCGCAATGATCTGTGTGTTATTACTATTAATCAAATTGACAGTACTGCTTAAACCTGTCATATCCATTTTATAGGCGCCGGTGAGTTCAGGAAGCTTGGCAGCCTTAGTCCCTTTGTTCGCAATTGTAATCTTCGTAACCAACAGGTTTCCATCATTCCATGGAAGCTTTTGAATCGAATCAAGGGTTACACCAAAAGTACCATCATTATTCTTAATAATCCGTTCTTTACCCATGGCATGTTGCATTTCAGTATATTCAGGCAACTTATATGCAACTAAAGGATAGCTGCTGGTAGAGGTGGGTTTTGTGTTTTGCTCCTGTGAATTTCCTGTTGTCCCGGTTGATGTTTTAAGTATCAGCTCTAATTGATCTGCATTAACTACGACCGGAATAGTTCCATCAAGTGATATCAACTGCTCCTCGCCTGGCTCCAAAACCAACCCCTCAATCCCACTAGCAACGAGCGGATAGGATTTAGTACCCGATTGAATTTCAAATGCATAATTTGGCAAGACAATCGACTCATCGCCTTTATTTGCAACTGCAAATTGAATAGACAAGTTACTTTTACCTAAATTTTGATTTCGTAATACACTGTCTATTCTTGTAACTATATTGTTATTATCAACAGCCAGTAATTTTTCTTTGTTAATACCAATTACTGAATTTTGACCTTTTTTAGTTCCCAGCTCAAGTGAAGCAATCGGAAAATCGGTCTTGGTAGTTTCATCATTCTGAACCACAACAAGTTGTAAATTATTTAAATTTACAGCCTTAGGGATTTTAGTCACCAGATTTATTTTTTTACTTTCTTGTGGGAAGATTTGGTAGTTTGATCCAGATGCTTCAGCTGAAGTAAATGCTGTTCCACTTGATGTCTGAACTACATACTTCAAACCTGAGTTTTCTATCGTACTAGACCCCACATTATCAATTTGCAATGTTGTCTGAACATAGTTATTTTCGCCCAAACCAATTACACTAACTGAATCTACCTTTAATTTGGCCGTCAAATTATTTGACGTAATTTTTTGGGCTGTTTTCAACGGAGTCGCAACTTTATAATCTGAAGGGATACTTATTGTACCTAACTTCTCTTCATACCCTGCAACACCAAAATTCCACTTAATGATCTGGAAGCTTAGATCAGACACTTTAATACCTTTAGCAATTTTAGTTGTATATGTAATACTTGTTGTCGCACCAGGCACTACTTTCTTCTTTTCTTTATCAGAGGCAACCATAGTAACACTATACACTGTCCCGGATTTAGTCTTGACTTTTGTCCAGTAGTCAACTAAAGAAAGAGCCTTCTTATCATTGTTCTGATAAGTCAATGTGTATGTTAATAGGCTTCCATCATCTTGAGATAGAATATTAACATTCGATAGCTTGACCACACTTTTTGATGTAATCTTTACTGATTTTAAATTATTTAGAGTCTTAATCTGAGTTGTGCTTTTGTTTGTTGATGGTTTTGCCGCCGTTAATTCTGCTGCATTTATTACACCTATAAAGTTCTGACTTAGCAACGCAGTAACAGCAATTGATGCCATAGCAAATTTCGCTTTTCTCACTTTCAAACCTCCCATTATTAATGCGTATACATTATATACGTATTAGATTCAAAAAAGTTTGGAAAAAATCTCAATTTTTATAACCAAATAAGATTTTAACCATTGCCGATGGCCTCGGATCTGAGGTTCACAAAGAAAATCTACATACGGCACTAAACGTATGGTTTCCTAGAGCGCTTTATGGT
>RCUU01001495.1_pt1 | contig 11087 bp, 6 predicted proteins | sample 2166211 | NCBI WGS metagenome assembly RCUU01 (sample SAMN09932620, study PRJNA488358) | compost metagenome | feature: garden; material: soil; isolation source: compost soil in phenylacetic acid-enriched culture | place: Germany: Experimental Botanical Garden Goettingen | collected 2016-01-27
TTAATGTACTATTCAATATGGAATAGTATATATAATTTTAGAATAGCCGTATATAAATTAATAATTTAGGTTATACTAAAATAATGACATTACCCGAAAGTAACCTTCCGTAGGGGGAAGTGCGTACTTTTGGTTATTTTAGTTTAAACGAGGGGTGAAAGTTGATGGTACATCCTGTCCAAGTGGGAAAAAGAACTAGAATGAGCTTTGGAAAGGTAAAAGAAGTTGCAGAAATGCCAAATCTGATTGAGCTTCAATTAGATTCATACAACTGGTTCCTGAAAGAAGGGCTTTATGAGGTTTTTGAAGATGTAAACCCTATAACTAACTTCACGGGAAATCTAGTTTTGGAGTTTACTGACTTCAAGCTTGACAAAGATAACATTAAGTACTTAGTAGAAGAATGTAAAGAAAGAGATGCAACTTATGCTGCACCTTTAAAAGTATCTGTAAGACTTCAGAACAAGGAAACTGGAGAAATTAAAGAACAAGAGGTTTTCATGGGAGATTTCCCATTAATGACTGAGCAAGGTACTTTTGTTATAAATGGAGCAGAGAGAGTTATAGTAAGCCAATTGGTTAGATCACCAGGTGTTTATTATAATGTGTCAAGAGATAAAAGTGGTAAGAAGCTATTTTCTTCAACAGTAATACCTAATAGAGGAGCATGGTTAGAGTACGAAACAGATTCTAATGATGTAATCTATGTAAGAATTGATAAGACAAGAAAGTTACCGATAACAATCTTAGCAAGAGCTATGGGTTTCGGAACTGATACTGAACTTATTGAGTATTTTGGTGAAGACGAAAGATTCAAGGCTACTATTGAAAAAGATAATACTAAGACTAAAGAAGAAGCACTATTAGAAATTTACAAGAGATTAAGACCAGGAGAACCACCAACTGTTGATAGTGCAGTATCTCTTATTGATTCATTATTTTTTGACGCAAAAAGATATGATTTATCTAGAGTTGGAAGATATAAATTCAATAAAAAGTTAGCTATAAACTTAAGAATTGCTAATCAAATAGCAGCAGTAGATATAGTTAACCCAGAAACTGGAGAAATTCTGGTTGAGAAAAATCAAAAGATAGCGAGAACTGTAGCAAAAGAAATTCAAAATTTAGGGATAAACTCTGTAGATATATTAGTTGATGATAGAATCTTTAGAGTAATTGGAAATCACTTTGTTAAAATCCAAAATCATGTTGATTTTAATGTAGATGATTTGAATATTAAAGAAAATGTTCATTTCCCTACCCTAAAAGAAATTCTTGATACTTATTCTACTGAAAAAGAGATTAAGGATGCTATAAAGAAGAATATTAACAGACTTATACCTAAGCATATTGTTAGAGATGATATATATGCAACAATAAGTTATGAATTAGGATTACCTTATGGTATAGGAAATGTTGATGATATAGATCATTTAGGAAATAGAAGATTAAGAAGTGTTGGAGAACTTCTACAAAATCAATTTAGAATTGGTTTGTCAAGAATGGAAAGAGTAGTTAAAGAAAGAATGACTATTCAAGACCAAGAAGGAATAACTCCACAAGTATTAATTAACATAAGACCAGTAGCAGCTGCTATTAAAGAATTCTTTGGTAGTTCACAGCTTTCTCAGTTCATGGATCAAACAAATCCATTATCTGAGCTTACTCACAAAAGAAGATTATCAGCTTTAGGACCTGGAGGACTTTCAAGAGAAAGAGCTGGGTTTGAAGTTAGAGACGTTCACTACTCACATTATGGGAGAATGTGTCCGATAGAAACACCAGAAGGACCTAATATAGGACTTATAAACTCTTTAGCTACTTATGCAAGAGTTAATGAATATGGTTTTATAGAAACTCCATATAGAGTTATAGATAAAGAAACTAGTCTTGTAACAAATGAGATTAGATACTTCACAGCAGATGTTGAAGATCAATATTACGTTGCACAAGCTAAGGAACCAATAGGAGAAGATGGAAAACTATTAGATTCTAGAGTTACTGTAAGATACATGGAAGATGTTCTTGTGATTCCTAGAGAAGATGTAGATTTAATTGATATATCTCCAAGACAAATAGTTTCTGTTGCTACAGCTATGATTCCTTTCTTAGAGAACGATGATGCTTCCAGAGCACTTATGGGATCTAACATGCAACGTCAAGCAGTTCCATTATTAAAACCACAAGCACCAATTGTAGGTACTGGGATTGAATTTAAAGCGGCTGTAGATTCTGGGGTTCTACCTAAAGCAGTTAATGCAGGGGTAGTGTCTTATGTAAGTGCTAATGAAATTAGAGTTAAGAGAGATTCTGATGGAGGAACTGACACATACAGACTTCTAAAGTTCAAGAGAAGTAACCAAGGAACTTGTATTAATCAAAGACCTATAGTTTCTAAAGGCGAATATGTATCAAATGGTACTGTATTAGCTGATGGACCATCTACTGATTTAGGAGAAATAGCATTAGGTAAAAATATCAGAATGGGCTTTATAACCTGGGAAGGATATAACTACGAAGATGCTATGCTTATTTCAGAAGAACTAGTTAGAGAAGATGTGTTCACATCTATTCATATAGAAGAATATGAATGTGAAGCTAGAGACACTAAATTAGGGCCAGAAGAAATAACTAGGGATATTCCAAATGTTGGTGATGATGCAATAAGAGATCTTGACGAAAGAGGAATCATTAGAATTGGTGCTGAAGTTAGATCTGGAGATATTCTTGTAGGTAAAGTAACACCTAAAGGAGAAACTGAATTAACTGCAGAAGAAAGACTATTAAGGGCTATATTCGGAGAAAAAGCTAGAGAAGTAAGAGATACTTCTTTAAGAGTTCCTCATGGAGAAGCTGGTATAATAGTTGATGTTAAAGTGTTCACTAGAGAAAATGGTGATGAACTTACTCCAGGGGTTAATGAATTAGTTAGATGTTATATAGCTCAAAAGAGAAAGATATCTGTTGGAGATAAGATGGCGGGACGTCATGGAAACAAAGGTGTTATTTCTAGGGTTTTACCAGAAGAAGATATGCCATTTTTACCTGATGGAAGACCACTACAAATATGTCTAAATCCTCTAGGGGTTCCTTCACGTATGAATATTGGTCAGGTACTTGAAGTTCATTTAGGATGGGCAGCAAGTAAATTAGGTTGGCATATAGCTACACCAGTATTTGATGGAGCTACAGAAAAAGATATTGAAAACTGTCTTGAAGATGCAGGATATAATGCAAATGGAAAGACTGTACTTTATGATGGTAGAACTGGAGAACCGTTTGATAACTCTGTTACTGTAGGAATAATGTATATCTTAAAACTAGCCCATTTGGTTGATGATAAGATACATGCTAGATCTACAGGTCCATACTCACTAGTTACTCAACAACCACTTGGAGGTAAAGCTCAATTTGGTGGTCAAAGATTTGGTGAGATGGAAGTTTGGGCACTAGAAGCTTATGGTGCTGCTCATACATTACAGGAAATTTTAACAGTTAAATCAGATGATATTGTAGGTAGAGTTAAAACTTACGAATCAATTGTAAAAGGTGAAAATATACCTGAACCAGGCGTGCCAGAGTCATTTAAGGTTCTTATTAAAGAACTTCAAGCTCTTTGCTTAGATGTAAGAGTTCTTAATGATGAAAATCAAGAAGTTAAACTTAAAGAATTGACAGAAGATGATGACGCAGTTGAATTAGATGTAAATATAGAGGGTAATGAAGATTTCGTACCAGCAACTCCAGATGGAGATGATAGTTATTTAACTGGAGATGAGGAATTGGAAGAAGAGTTAGATTATGAATCATTCCAATTAGATGAATTCCAAGAAGATTTAGAACTTGATGATTTTAATGATGAACACTAATTTGAAGGGAGGATATACCCTTGATCGAATTAAATAATTTTGATGCATTGCAAATAGGTTTGGCTTCTCCACAACAGATAAGAGAATGGTCTAGAGGGGAAGTTAAAAAACCAGAAACTATTAACTATAGAACATTAAAGCCAGAAAGAGATGGTTTGTTCTGTGAAAGAATATTTGGGCCACAAAAGGATTGGGAATGTCATTGTGGAAAATATAAGAGAGTAAGATATAAGGGAATTGTCTGCGATAGATGTGGAGTAGAGGTAACTAAAGCTAAAGTAAGAAGAGAGAGAATGGGGCATATAGAACTTGCTGCCCCTGTATCTCACATATGGTATTTTAAAGGGATTCCGTCAAGAATGGGGCTAATATTAGATATGTCTCCAAGGGCGCTTGAGAAAATATTGTATTTTGCTTCTTATGTAGTAATAAACCCTAAAGAAACACCATTATTAAAGAAACAGTTATTAAATGAAAAAGAATATAGAGAAGCTGTAGATAAATATGGTGAGGAAAGTTTTGTAGCTGGAATGGGTGCTGAATCTATAAAAATGTTATTAGGAGAAATAGATTTAGAGAAACATTCAGTAGAGCTTAAAGAAGAATTAAAACAAAGTACAGGTCAAAAGAAAGTTAGAATAATTAGAAGATTAGAAGTTGTTGAATCTTTCAGAAAATCAGGAAACAATCCTGAATGGATGATAGTTGATGTTATACCAGTTATACCTCCAGATTTAAGACCAATGGTTCAATTAGACGGAGGAAGATTTGCAACGTCTGACTTAAATGATCTATATAGAAGAGTTATAAACAGAAATAACAGACTTAAAAAACTTTTAGATCTTGGAGCTCCTGACATAATAGTGAGAAACGAAAAAAGAATGCTTCAAGAAGCTGTAGATGCACTAATAGATAACGGTAGAAGAGGAAGACCTGTTACAGGCCCTGGAAACAGACCACTTAAATCTTTATCTGATATGCTTAAAGGTAAGCAAGGAAGATTTAGACAAAATCTTCTTGGTAAAAGAGTTGACTACTCAGGAAGATCTGTTATAGTTGTTGGACCTGAGTTAAAGATGTACCAATGTGGGCTTCCAAAGGAAATGGCTCTAGAGTTGTTTAAGCCGTTTGTTATGAAGAAGTTAGTTCAAGATGGTGTAGCTCATAATATAAAAGCTGCTAAGAGAATGGTTGAAAGAGTTAGTGCTCAGGTATGGGATATACTTGAAGAAGTAATAAGTGATCATCCTGTATTATTAAACCGTGCTCCTACTCTTCATAGATTAGGTATTCAAGCATTCCAACCAGTTTTAGTTGAAGGTAGAGCTATTAAACTTCATCCGTTAGTTTGTACAGCGTATAATGCTGACTTCGACGGTGACCAAATGGCTGTTCACGTTCCTTTATCAGTTGAAGCACAAGCAGAAGCTAGATTCTTAATGCTAGCTGCTGGAAATATACTAAAACCATCTGATGGTAAGCCAGTTTCTGTACCTACACAGGATATGGTTCTAGGTTCTTACTATCTAACTGTAGATAAAGATGGTGTTAAAGGAGAGGGATCTTACTTCTCTTCAGTCGATGAAGTGCTTATGGCATATTCATTAAAAGAAATTGATATTCATGCTAAAATAAATGTAAGATTATATAGAGAAATAGATGGTAAACTTGAAAGTGGAATAGTAAAAACTACGGTAGGAAAGATTATATTTAATGAATCAATTCCTCAAGATCTTGGATATGTAGATAGAACTAATCCTGCTGAAAGATTTAATCTAGAAGTTGATTTCTTGGTGACTAAAGGTACGCTTGGGGGAATAATTGATAGATGCTATGTTAAACATGGTCCAACTAAGACTTCTGTAATGTTAGATAATATTAAAGCTACAGGTTATCATTATTCTTCAATTGGAGCTATTACAATAGCAGCTTCAGATATGATAGTTCCTCAAAGAAAATATGAGTTACTAGAAGAAACTGATAAAACAGTTGATAGAATTGAAAAGATGTTCAGAAGAGGATTGATTTCAGAAGAAGAAAGATATGATAGAGTTATTCAAAAGTGGACCGATACTACTGAAGAAGTAGCGAATGCACTTATGGATAGTATGGATAAGTTTAATCCTATATACATGATGGCTGATTCTGGAGCCAGAGGATCTAAGTCTCAGATTAAGCAATTAGCTGGTATGAGAGGACTTATGGCAAATCCTTCAGGTAAGATTATAGAATTACCTATTAGAGCATCATTTAGAGAAGGCCTAGATGTATTAGAGTACTTTATATCAACTCATGGAGCTAGAAAAGGTAATGCTGATACAGCTCTTAAAACAGCTGACTCTGGATACTTAACAAGAAGACTTGTTGATGTATCTCAAGATGTTATAGTTAGAAGTCAGGATTGTGGAACAACTGAAGGAATAGTTGTTGCAGATATTAAAGAAGGAAATGAAGTTATCGAAGGTTTAAAGGAAAGATTAACAGGAAGATATAATGCTGAAGACATAATTAATCCAGAAACTGGAGAGGTTATACTTGCTAAAGATAACTATATGGATGTTCATATGGCTGATAAAATAGTAAAAGCTGGTGTTAAGAAAGTTAAAATTAGATCAGTATTTACATGTAAGGCTAAAGTTGGAGTTTGTGCTAAGTGTTATGGTATGAACATGGCAACTGGACAAAAGATAAATATCGGTGAAGCAGTAGGTATTATAGCAGCTCAATCTATAGGAGAACCAGGAACTCAGCTTACAATGAGAACATTCCATACAGGTGGAGTTGCTGGAGCGGATATAACTCAAGGGCTTCCTAGAGTTGAGGAGTTATTTGAAGCTAGAAAACCTAAGGGATTAGCTATAGTAAGTGAAATACACGGTACAGTTAAGTTTGAAGAGACAAAGAAAAAGAGAGTAGTTTATGTAGTATCTAACGAAGGTGCTGAGAAAACTTATGATATACCTTTTGGATCAAGACTTAAGGTTAGTGATGGAGATATAGTTTCAGCTGGAGATGAAATCACAGAAGGATCTGTAAATCCACATGATATCATGGGCATTAAGGGAGTAGATGGGGCTAGACAATATCTGCTTTCAGAAGTTCAAAAAGTTTATAGACTACAAGGTGTTGATATAAATGATAAACATCTTGAAGTAGTAGTTAGACAAATGACTAGAAAAGTTAAGATAAGCGAATCAGGTGATACTGAACTATTATCAGGAACTTTAATAGATATGTTTGATTTTGATGAAGAAAATGCTAGAGTGGAAGCTTTTGGTGGAGAACCAGCTCAAGGAGAAAAGGTACTTCTAGGTATAACTAAAGCAGCTCTTGCAACGGATAGTTTCCTTTCCGCAGCGTCATTCCAAGAAACTACAAGAGTTCTTACTGATGCAGCAATAAAAGGAAAAATAGATCCACTTCTTGGATTGAAGGAAAATGTAATTATTGGTAAACTGATTCCGGCAGGAACAGGTATGTTGAGATATAGAACAGTAAAACTCAATACTGAGGATAATATTGCAGATGAAATAGATGAAATTGCTATTGAAGATTAAACAATCAATATTATTGACATGTGTATGCTTAGATGATAAAATAAACTTTGTGTGATTTGTAAGCTACTGTATAGTATACATTTGTCTACATGATTACATGAGCAAAGTTGTGTAAACTTTGCCCATGTTCTATATAATTGGGGGGATTTCATGATAGACAGACTGATAGGGAAAAAACTTATTGGGATTAAACAATGTGCCAAAGCTATGAAAAATGGTTCCGGTACAAAGTTATATGTAGCTAAAGATTCAGATGAAAGGTTAATTTTACCTTTAATAGAATTAGCCACAGAAAAAAACATTCAAATTAATTATGTTGATACCATGAGGGATTTAGGCAAAATGTGTAGCATAGAAGTAGGTGCAACATCTGCTTTAATGCTTGAATAACGCAATTATCTAATTTATATAGATAAGTGAAAAAATCAGGAGGTGAAACCATGCCAACTATTAGCCAATTAGTAAGAAAAGGTAGAAAGACAGTTGTTACTAAATCAACTGCACCAGCACTAAAGGAATGTCCACAAAGAAGAGGAGTATGTACAGTAGTTAAAACTACAACTCCAAAGAAACCAAACTCAGCTCTAAGAAAAATAGCAAGAGTTAGATTAACTAACGGTTACGAAGTAACAGCTTATATCGGAGGAGTAGGTCACAACTTACAAGAGCACAGCGTTGTTCTTATAAGAGGTGGTAGAGTTAAGGATCTTCCAGGTGTTAGATATCATATTGTTAGAGGAGCTCTTGATTCTGCAGGAGTTGCTAACAGAATGCAAGCAAGATCAAAGTATGGTGCAAAGAGACCAAAGAAAAAATAATATGGTAATTTAGTGCAATGCCTTCAGCATTTACATAGATAAAGAAAAATCTTTAATATATACTGCAGGAGCAGCGCACTTTACGGCAAATGAGTCGAGTACCAATGAACTTAAACTAAGATTGTTAAGGAGGGAAGAAAAGTGCCAAGAAAAGGACATATATCTAAAAGAGATGTATTAGCAGATCCAGTTTACAACTCAAAGGTTGTAACAAAATTAATCAACAGTATAATGGAAGATGGTAAAAAAGGGGTAGCACAAAAAGTGTGTTACGGAGCTTTTGAAACTATTGAACAAAAAACAGGTAAAGACCCATTAGAAGTATTCGAGGCAGCAATGAATAATATAATGCCATTACTAGAAGTAAAGGCAAGAAGAATAGGTGGAGCTAACTATCAAGTTCCAATAGAAGTTAGACCAGAAAGAAGACAGACTTTAGGTTTAAGATGGTTACTTATCGCAACTAAAAAAAGAGGCGAAAAGTACATGAGAGAAAAGTTAGCTGGAGAATTAATGGATGCAGCTAATAATACTGGAGCAGCTGTTAAGAAGAGAGAAGATACTCACAAAATGGCTGAAGCTAATAAAGCATTTGCTCATTACAGATACTAATTTCAAAACTGTTTTGGCTAATGCCAAAACAGTTTTATCTAATTTAAAAAACACAATTTGAGAGGAGGAAATTTCATGGCTAGAAAATATCCTTTAGACAAATTCCGTAATTTTGGAATAATGGCTCATATAGATGCTGGTAAAACAACTACTACTGAGCGTATATTATTCTATACAGGAAGAAGCCATAAAATTGGTGAAGTTCATGAAGGAGCAGCTACTATGGACTGGATGGTTCAAGAGCAAGAAAGAGGTATAACAATTACTTCCGCTGCTACAACATGTGTATGGAAAGATCATGAATTGAATATTATAGATACACCAGGACACGTAGACTTTACGATAGAGGTTGAAAGATCACTAAGAGTACTAGACGGAGCAGTAACTGTTCTTGATGCTAAATCTGGTGTTGAACCTCAAACTGAAACTGTTTGGAGACAGGCGGATAAGTATGGTGTTCCAAGAATGATTTATGTAAATAAAATGGATGCTACTGGTGCTGATTTCTTTAGATGTATTAATACAGTTAGAGATAGATTAAAAGCTAATGCAGTTCCAATACAAATTCCAATTGGATCAGAAGAAAACTTCAAAGGTATTGTTGATCTTATTAAAAATAAAGCCGAAGTATATTATGATGATTTAGGTAAGGATGTTAGAGAAGAAGATGTACCTGCAGACTTAGCGGATCAAGCTGAAGAATATAGAGCAGCTTTAATTGAAGCAATAGCTGAAACAGATGAAGAATTAATGATGAAATACCTAGATGGTGAAGAAATAACTGTTGATGAGTTAAAAGCAGCTTTAAGAAAAGCTACTATAGCAAATGAGATAGTTCCATGTATATGTGGATCTTCATATAAAAACAAAGGTGTACAATTAATGATCGATGGAGTTGTTGATTACTTACCATCACCATTAGATATACCACCAGTTCAAGGTACTTCTTTAGATGGCGAAGAAGATTCAAGAGAGGCTTCAGACGAAGTTCCAATGTCTTCATTAGCATTTAAAATTGCTACTGACCCATTTGTTGGTAAGTTAGCATTTACAAGAATATATTCTGGAGTAATGCGTAGTGGTTCTTATGTTCTTAACTCAACTAAGGGCAAAAAAGAAAGAGTTGGAAGACTTGTAAAAATGCACGCAAATACAAGAGAAGAAGTTCAAGAGCTAGAAGCTGGTGAATTAGGAGCTGTTATTGGATTAAAGAACACTACTACAGGTGATACTTTATGTGATGAAAACAATCCAATAATACTTGAATCTATGGAATTCCCAGAACCAGTTATAAATGTAGCTATTGAACCTAAAACAAAAGCAAGCCAAGAGAAGATGGGGTTAGCGTTAGCTAAGTTAGCTGAAGAAGATCCATCATTCAGAACTTGGACTGATGAAGAAACTGGTCAAACAATTATTGCAGGTATGGGTGAATTACACTTAGAAATAATTGTTGATAGACTTACAAGAGAGTTTAAAGTTGAGTGTAACGTAGGGGCTCCACAAGTTGCTTACAAAGAAACAATTAGATCTGCTGTTAAAGCGGAAGCTAAATACGCTAAGCAATCAGGTGGTAAGGGTCAATATGGTCACTGTGTAATTGAAATGGAACCTACTGAAGGCGAATATGTATTTGAAAATGCTGTAGTTGGAGGAGCTATTCCAAGAGAATACATTCCAGCAATAGATAATGGAATACAAGAAGCTTCAAAAAATGGTATCATAGCAGGATATCCAGTTATCAACTTTAAGATTAAGTTAGTTCATGGATCTTACCATGAAGTTGACTCCTCAGAAATGGCATTTAAGATTGCAGGATCTATGGCGTTTAAAAATGCGATGTCAAAAGCAAGTCCAGTATTACTTGAACCATCAATGAAGGTTGAAGTTACTATGCCAGAAGAGTATATGGGTGACGTAATCGGAGACATAAACTCAAGAAGAGGAAGAATTGAAGGTATGGAAGCATTAAATGGTGCTCAAGTAGTAAGAGCATTCGTTCCACTTTCAGAAATGTTTGGTTATGCAACTACTTTAAGATCAAGAACTCAAGGTAGAGGAGTTTACTCAATGGTATTTGATCATTATGAGGAAGTTCCAAAGAACATTCAAGAGCAAATAGCAGGAAAAAGAGCTTAATAGCTTTTAAAATAAGTTATTCTAAATTTGACCTTATTAAGGAGGAAAATAAAAATGGCTAAGTCAAAATTCGAAAGAAATAAACCACACGT
>RCUU01001497.1_pt1 | contig 11084 bp, 9 predicted proteins | sample 2166211 | NCBI WGS metagenome assembly RCUU01 (sample SAMN09932620, study PRJNA488358) | compost metagenome | feature: garden; material: soil; isolation source: compost soil in phenylacetic acid-enriched culture | place: Germany: Experimental Botanical Garden Goettingen | collected 2016-01-27
ATTTCGACCTGAGCTTCATGGTGTGGTACCTGCTCGGCCCGCTGGCCGTGCAGATCGCCGCCGACCTGCAGCTGACCACCCAGGAACGTGCGCTGATGGTCGCCACGCCAATCCTTTCCGGCGCGGTGCTGCGCTTCCTCATGGGCCTGCTGGCCGATCGCTGGTCGCCGAAGAGCGCCGGGATATTTGGCCAGGTGATCGTCATAGCGGCGCTGATTGGTGCCTGGCAACTCGGCATTCATACTCTTGAGCAAGCCCTGCTGCTCGGCGTGCTGCTGGGCATGGCCGGCGCGTCCTTCGCTGTCGCACTGCCGCTGGCTTCACAGTGGTACCCGCCGCAACACCAGGGCAAGGCGATGGGCATCGCCGGTGCGGGCAACTCCGGCACCGTGCTCGCCGCGCTCTTCGCCCCGGCCATCGCCGCCGCCTTTGGCTGGCAGAACGTGTTCGGCTTCGCGTTGATCCCGCTGATCCTGACCCTGGCGGTATTCGCCCTGGTCGCCCGCAATGCACCGGAGCGTCCGGCCGCCAAATCGCTGGCCGACTACCTCAAGGCGCTGGGCGATCGCGACAGCTGGTGGTTCATGTTCTTCTACAGCGTGACCTTCGGCGGTTTCCTCGGTCTGGCAAGCACCCTGCCCGGCTACTTCCACGATCAGTACGGCCTCGACCCGGTAACAGCCGGCTACTACACCGCCGCCTGCGTGTTCGCCGGCAGCCTGATGCGTCCGCTCGGCGGCGCCCTCGCCGACCGTATCGGCGGCATCCGCAGTCTGCTGGCGATGTATACCGTCGCCTCGATCTGCATCGCCGCCGTGGGCTTCAATCTGCCCAGCGCGGTAGCGGCCCTGGGCCTGTTCGTGATCGCCATGCTCAGCCTCGGTGCGGGCAACGGCGCGGTGTTCCAGCTGGTGCCGCAACGCTTCCGCCAAACCATCGGTGTGATGACCGGCCTGATCGGCATGGCCGGCGGTATCGGCGGCTTCTGCCTGACCGCCGGACTCGGCGCGATCAAGCAATCCACCGGAGACTACCAGCTCGGCCTCTGGCTATTCGCCAGCCTCGGTGTACTGGCCTGGTTCGGCCTGCATGGCGTGAAGAATCGCTGGCGCACCACCTGGGGCAGCGCTGCCGTCACTGCGGCACGCGTATGAACCAGGCCGTTGCCTTCGATCAGGCGCAAAGTTCGGGCGGTCTGCGTCTGAGCTTTGCCCAGGCCAGCGCCACCGGGCCGCGGGCGGAAAACCAGGATGCCATCCGCGTGGCCACCCCGCCGCCGGCGCTGGCCGCCAGCAAGGGGCACCTGTTCGCCCTTGCCGACGGCGTCAGCCAGTGCGCCGACGGCGGCCTGGCGGCGCGACTGACACTGCAGGCTCTGGCGGTCGACTATTACGCCACACCGGAAACCTGGGCCGTAGCGCAGGCGCTGGACCGCCTGCTGCTCTCGCACAATCGCTGGCTGCAGGCCAACGGCGGCGGCCAGCCGCTGCTGACCACGCTGACGGCGCTGGTGCTGCGCGGCAGGCGCTTCACCCTCGCCCATGTCGGCGATTGTCGGCTGTATCGCTGGCATGGCGGGCAGCTGGAATGCCTGACCCAGGATCACGTCTGGGAACAGCCGGGCATGCAGCATGTGCTCAAGCGCGCCCTCGGCCTCGACCAGCATCTGGTGGTGGACTATCGAGATGGCGAACTGGAGGCCGGGCAGAGTTTCCTGCTGGTCAGCGACGGCGTCTGGGCGACCCTCGGCGACAACGGCATCCGTAACATCCTGCAAGACGCTCAAACCCTGCAGGGCTGTGTCGAAGCACTAGTCAGCGCCGCCCACCTGGCAGGCAGCCAGGACAACGCCAGCGCCCTCCTGGTACGCGTCGACGACCTCCCCGAGGCGGCGCTGGGCGATGCACTGGCGCAACTCGATCACTGGCCGGTGCCGCCGCCGCTGCGTGACGGTCAGGATTTCGAAGGCTGGCGGGTCGAGTCCAGGCTCGGTCAGTCGCGCCAGTCGCTGATCTATCGGGTACGCGATGCGCAGAATCGTCCGTGGCTGCTGAAAACGCTGCCGCCCACCGAACACGACGGCCAGCCGCTGTTGTTGGAGGAATGGTTCCTGCGCCGCGTACAGAGCCGGCACTTCCCGGAGCTGCACAGCCTGCCGCAACGGCAGCATCTCTACTACGTGATGCGCGAATACCCAGGACGAACCTTCGCGGATGAACTACGGCAGAACGGCCTGATGCCGCTGAACCAGTGGCAGCAGCATGCACCGCGGCTGCTGCGGGCAGTTGGCCAACTGCACCGGCGCAACATCCTGCACCGCGACATCAAGCCGGAGAACCTCCACCTTGGCGATGACGGCGAATTGCGCCTGCTCGACTTCGGCCTGGCCTACTGCCCGGGGCTGTCCGGCGACGAGCCGCACAGTCTCCCCGGTACGCCGAGTTACCTGGCACCGGAAGCCTTCCACGGCGCCGGACCGGATGCGCGCCAGGACCTCTATGCCGCTGGCGTAACGCTCTATCGCCTGCTCGCCGGGCACTATCCCTACGGCGAAATCGAAGCCTTCCAGCATCCCCGCTTCGGTACGCCAACGCCCGCCAGTCGCTACCGGCCAGACCTCCCGGCCTGGCTGGACGACTGGCTGCTCAAGCTGCTGGCAAGCAACCCGCAGCAACGCTTCGAGACCGCCGAGGAAGCACTGCTCGCACTGGAGCAAGGCGAACGCCAGGCCCCGCAGCACCCGCGCCCATTGCTTGAGCGTGAGCCGCTGAAAGTCTGGCGCGCCGTCGCGCTGGGCTCGTTGGCGCTGAACCTGCTCCTGCTGCTCTGGATGCTGAAGGGCTGAGCCGCACCACATCGGTCCGCCACGCATCATCACAGTGCATCCGAGGTACAGCCGCGGCCCGCGAATCGCGGCATAACCCAGGGGAAAGCGCTTTTTCGATGATTGGCACGCCGCCTGCTTTGAACACTGCAACAAGACCACAAAGCGCGAGCCTCAACGACGAGACCTGCGTATCCCGATAGAACGGGAACTGGACAAAGGCGTCCTTGCCGGGCAACCGGCGGGACGCCTTTTTTGTTTTCCGCGATTTTTCTGCAGGAGATCCCTGGCATGAAAAAACTCAAGCTGGTGTTGATCGGCAACGGCATGGCCGGTGTCCGCACCCTGGAAGAACTGCTCCAGCTCGCCCCCGATCTGTACGAAATCACGGTGTTCGGCGCCGAGCCCCATCCCAACTACAACCGCCTGCTGCTGTCTCCGTTGCTAGCCGGCGAACAGTGCTTCGAAGAAATCGTCCTCAATGACTTCGACTGGTACGCACAGAACGGCATCAGGCTGCTGTCCGGCAGCCCGGTGGTGAAGATCGATCGCCGGCAGCGCAAGGTCGTCGCCGCCGACGGCACGGTTGCGGACTATGACCGGCTGCTGATCGCTACCGGCTCCATCCCGGTAAGACTGCCCATACCTGGCAACCGCCTGCAGGGCGTGATCGGCTACCGCGACATCGCCGATGCGCGGACGATGATGGACGCGTCCTCCACGCACAGCCATGCGGTGGTCATCGGCGGCGGCCTGCTCGGGCTGGAGGCCGCCAACGGCCTGCGGCAGCGCGGCATGGACGTGACCGTGGTGCACGAGGCCGACTGGCTGCTGGAGCGCCAACTCGATCGTACCGCCGGCAAGCTGCTGCAACGGGCGCTGGAGCAACGCGGCATTCATTTCCGCATCAGTGAGCAGACCGAAGAACTGCTGGACAACGGCGATGGTCGCGTCTGCGCCCTGCAGTTCAACAGTGGCGATGCGATCCCGGCCGACCTGGTGGTCATGGCCGCCGGGATCCGGCCGAACACCAGCCTCGCCGAAAAGGCGGGAATCCCCTGCAACCAGGGCATTCTGGTCAACGACACGCTCCAAACCTACGACCCTTGCATCTATGCCCTGGGCGAATGCGCGAATCATCGCGGCACCACCTATGGCCTGCTGGCGCCGCTGCTCGAACAGGCCAGGGTCTGCGCCAATCACCTGGCCCAGTTCGGCATCGCCCGCTACAACAGCCCGCTGCCCGCGACCCGACTGAAAGTGACCGGCATCGATATGTTCTCCGCCGGGGAGTTCATGGGCGGCGCAGGCACCGAGACCTTCACCTTCTCCGATCCCGCGAACGGCACTTATCGAAAACTGGTGCTGCGCAATGACGTGCTGATCGGCGCATGCCTGTACGGCAACACCGCAAACGAAGACTGGTACTACAGCCAGATGTGCGCCGGGACGAACATCCGCGAACACCTGACATCGATGGTCATCGGTGATCCGACCTGCGTGAAGGAAAGCGCAACCCGGCCCGACTGACACATCGAACCACTGTTACTCGCGTCCGCCCCGGACGCAGGAATGCAAACCATAGCGCGGGACAGGCGGATGCACTGCCCGGCAGTCGCCCCTCCGGGGCGGTGATCGGAGGAAGAAGCATGAGCGGAAAGGTCTGGCTGATCGGCGCGGGTCCGGGCGACCCGGAACTGTTGACCCTCAAGGCAGTGCGTGCACTGCAACAGGCCGAGGTGGTCCTGATCGATGATCTGGTCAACCCGGAAGTTCTGGAACACTGCCCTTCAGCGCGGGTGATTAGCGTCGGCAAGCGCGGCGGCTGCCGCTCCACGCCGCAAGCCTTCATCCACCGGCTGATGCTGCGCTACGCCCGCCAGGGCAAATGCGTGGCGCGGCTCAAGGGTGGCGACCCGTGCATCTTCGGACGCGGTGGCGAGGAGGCCGAATGGCTGGGCGCCCGCGGTATCGATTGCGAACTGGTCAACGGTATTACCGCCGGCCTGGCCGGGGCTACGCAATGCGGCATTCCGCTGACCCTGCGCGGAATCAGTCGCGGGGTGACGCTGGTCACGGCCCACACCCAGGATGATAGCGAGCCGAACTGGGCGGCCCTGGCCCAAAGCGGAACCACCCTGGTGGTCTACATGGGCGTCGCGCGCCTGGCGGAAATCCAGCAAGGCCTGCTGGATGGCGGCATGTCGCCCGCGATGCCGGTGGCGATGATCGAGAACGCCTCCCTCCCGTGGCAGCGCGAATGTCGCAGCCATCTGACCGACATGCCTCGCGATGCCGCTCGCTTCGAACTGAAGAGCCCGGCGATTCTGGTGATTGGCGAAGTAGCCGCTGTGGGCGCCGAACAGCTGCTGGCGCGCACGGCCTGAAAAAACACCGTTCCCCAGGTGTCCCGCAGCAGGTAGGGCGGGTGCTGCACAAAACAGATACCGCTCCGCAGGTTTCCTGCAGGCAAAGAAAAACCCGACCGAAGTCGGGTTTCTCCTGGAACTCAGACCGGATTACTTGGCCTGGGCTTCCACTTCGGCTTCTACGCGACGGTTAACGGCGCGGCCTTCAGCGGTACCGTTGTCAGCAACCGGACGGCTCTCGCCGTAGCCAACTGCATCTACGCGGCCGCCTTCAACACCGTACTCGTTGACCAGGACGTCACGAACGGCATTGGCGCGACGCTCGGACAGTTTCTGGTTGTAGGCGTCGGTACCAACGGAGTCGGTGTGGCCTTCAACGGTGGTGTTGGTGGACGGGTATTGCTTCATGAAGTCAGCCAGGTTCTTGATGTCCGCGTAGCTGTTTTCCTTCACTTTCGACTTGTCGAAGTCGAATTTCACGTCCAGCTGGACGCGAACGACTTCAGCCACGGCCGGGCAGCCATTGGCATCAACGGTGACGTTGGCCGGGGTGTCCGGGCACTTGTCGACGTTGTCGCAGACGCCGTCGTTGTCGGAGTCGGCGCACACGTCAGCAACCGGTTCCGGAGCCGGAGCAGCAGCACCGCCACCGAAGTTCATACCAACGCCCAGGCCGGCCATCCCCTCGCCCTGGTGACCGTTGTCACGCTGCTCCAGACCGTACTGGCCATCGAGGCTGGCCTTGGCGAAGAAGTTCTCGGTGAAGTAGTACTTCAGACCCGCGCCGATGTTGGCCATGGTCAGGTTCTGACGGCTGCCGTTGGCGTCGTGGATGTTGGTGATGCTCTGGTGGCCCAGGCCAGCAGAGACGTAGGGACGCAGCGAGGCGGCACCCGGGGTACCGAAGTGGTAGATGGCGTCCAGGGAGCTCAGGTTGCCATGAACCTTCTTGTTACCGGTTTCGTTGGTGCCACGAATGTCGTGGTACTCACCATAGGACAGCGCCAGCTCGACGTCGTCGGTCAGGAAGTAGCCGATCGAGCCGCCATACAGATTGCCGTTCTTCATGTCACGAACGCTATCAGTGAAGTAGCGCTTGCCGAAGAGTTCCGTTTCGACCGAGCCCTGGCCTTGAGCGAAGGCATTCACAGCGGAGGCGGCGATCAACGAGCCAACAACGACGCCTAAGGTGTTCTTCAGTTTCATCCGTTAAATCCCCATCTTGGTGGTATACAAGTTGTCCGAACTATAGGACGTACAACTTGGGTTGCAAGTTTATCAGAACTTGCCATATGCAGTGACAATATTTCCCGGACTATGTTTCGGTCTCGGTGGAAAACTTTTCGCGCAACCGGTCGAGCGCTCGCTTGTAGCGCATTTTTGTCGCACTCAGGCCCATATGCATGATGTCGGCGATCTCCTGGAACTCCAGTTCCGCAACAAAGCGCAGGACCAGAATTTCCCGATCGATGGGATTGACATGAACTAGCCAACGGTCAAGCCCTCCCCGCTCTTCGACCTTGGGGGTCTTTTCCTCTGACGCCTCTTCAATCGGATCGAGGCTCAGCGCGTCAAGCAACCGTCGTTTACGCCGTTCCTTGCGGTACTGGGTAATGCACTCGTTGTAAGTGATGCTGTATAGCCATGTTTTGAACTTTGACTTCCCTTCGAAGTTCTTCAGCCCATACAGAACCTTCAGCATCACTTCCTGACATACATCATCCGCATCGCGATCATTGCCCAGATAGCGCGCACAAACGTTGAACAAGGTCCGCTGATAGCGGCGCATCAGCTCTTCATAGGCCCGCGTCACGTGGAACAATTCCTCGTGAGAGCGTTGAACCAACTCCTCATCGGTGAGCTGGCGCGGGTCATAGCGCAATGACAGTGAATGCGGCTTGTTCAAGTCGGGTCTGGCCAGGTCAGGTCGGAAACCGATGCAGCTCTACGCGAGCGACATCGGTGCGATTCGAGGTCATCTCAGCGACTGGTCACGCGCTGATCGAGCAGACTGCGGTTGGCAATGGACACCAACTCGCCGTCATCCGTCAGCAGAATAGTCTTGATAGTACCAATTTCTTCGATGATGCCTTCGACATCAGCCACTTTCACTTGCTGTCCGACCTGGTACAGCTCCCGCACATAGATGCCCGCGATGATCTGGCTGGCCACTTCTCGACTACCCAGGCCCAGCGCCAGAGCGGCCGCAAGGCCAACGGAAATCAGTACGATGGCAATGATGTTGTTCAGCAGGTCGGTCTTGACCTCCAGCTGGCCGATGGCCACCGAGATGCTGATGATGATGACCATCCATTGCGCAACCCGACCCAGCCCGCTCGCATATTCCAGGCCGACGCCATCGGCAGCGCCACGCACCAGGCTGTTCGCCAGTTGCGCCAGCAGCACACCGACGATCAGCACCAGCGCCGCGCCGAACACCTTCGGCAGGTACAGGGCGAGCATGTCCAGGGTCGCAGAAACCCGCTGCAGGCCCAGGGATTCGGCGGCGGAAACCAGGAAGATCAGCAGGACGAACCAGTAGACGATCTTGCCGACCAGCGTCGACACCGGCACCTGGATCCCTGCGCGCACCAGCAACTTGGTCAGGCCAGTGCCGGCCATCAGGCGATCCAGGCCGAGCTTGGCGAGCAGCTTGGACAACAGCGTGTCGAGCAGCTTGGCCACCACGAAGCCGAGCAGCACCACGACCAGTGCGCCGAGCAGGTTGGGAATGAAGCCGGCCAGCTTGCTCCACAGGGTGTTCATGGCTGTGAGCAGGCTTTGCGTCCAGATGTCGAATTGCATGTTCAGTCGGCCTTGTCAGCGGAGGGTGCGGAATTCTGTGTTTGACGCGATACGGGAGCAAGATGCGGGACGCCTTTGCTGATCCCGATCAGCAGCGCTTCCAGCCAGTGCCCCATCAGGCTGAACAGGTCGCCGGCGCCGACCTGGCGGTTGGCGGTCTTCAGCACCCGTCCCAGGCGCGCTTCGTCGTCCGGCTGCTCCGGAGGCATCCGCAGCAGGTCGCGCAGGGATTCTTCGAATGGATCGTGCATGCATACCTCGCCTATGTGTGGTGCTTGACGCAGCCCCTGATTCACAAGTCACATCAGAGCCAGCGCAGGCGGCGGAATACCCACCACTGGAACAGTGCGATGCCGGCGATGACCAGGCATGCGATGGCAAAGCCGTAGGGCGCGCTCGACCCGGGAATCCCGCCGACGTTGATGCCGAGTAGTCCAGTCACGAAGCTCATGGGCAGGAAGAAGCCGGTAATGATACCAAGCAGATACATCGTGCGGTTCATTCTTTCAGTCATCCGGCGATGCTCCGCCTCCTGGATCAGGCTGATTCGCTCGCGAACCAGCTCCAGCTCCTCCAGGTTGCGCGTCAGGCTGTTGTAAAGCTCGTTCCAGTAGTCGGCGTCGTCGGCTACAGTCCAGGAAAGCTTCAGCTTGACCAGTTGCGCATAGATGTCGCGCTGCGGCGCCAGGTAACGACGCAGACCGGCAGCACGGCGGCGCAAGATCCGCAGTTGGTGCTGATCGGGAATGCTGCGTTCGTCTTCCTCGATCGCCTCTTCCATGCCGTCGAGCCGATCGGCAAGCCCGCCGACCAGGGTGTCCACACGATCGGTCATGGAGTGCGCCAGGGACAGCAGGAGCTCGGAACTGGTCTTCGGCCCGCGCCCGGCGGCAAGGTCGGCACGCACCTCCTCCACCGCCTTGATCGAGCGCATGCGCAGGGAAATCAGCCGCTGCCCCTCGATATAGACCCGCAGCGAGACCATGTCCTCCGGCATCGCGCCAGGGTTCAGGTTCACCCCGCGCAGGAACACCAGCAGACGCTCAGCTCCCAGATCGACGATCCGTGGGCGGGTGGCTTCCTCGAGCAGCAGATCGCAGGCGAATTCGTTCAGGCCACTGGATTCGCGCAGCCAGACCTGGGCCTCGGGCACGCCACGATCCCAATGGACCCACAGGGTCTCTTCCGGCTTGAGGTCGAGCAGCGGCAACTCGGCGCGTGCAATCTGCCGGCCGCCACCGTGCCCATCCAGCACGTAGCCGTAGATCAGGCCACGCTCCGTAGCGCTTTCGTATTGCTGCATCCGTTCTCCCGTGGATGGTCGCGGCTGCATGTGAATACTGGGGAAAGTCCTTTGAGGAACCCCTCAGAGGATGTTGGAAGTCATTGATTTGCAACGACTCCCAACATTGACTCGAACAGCCCTCAAACGTTCGATGTCACTCCGGCATTTTCAGCGCCTGGGGCGACACGATGATGCCGTTGTTATCGGCATAGACGAATTCACCCGGGCGGAAGGTGATACCGCCAAAGGTCACCGGCACGTTGAGGTCGCCGATGCCGCGCTTGTCGGTTTTCATCGGGTGGCTGGCCAGCGCCTGCACGCCAAGGTCGGTCTGGGCGATCACGTCCACATCGCGAATGCAGCCGTAGACCACGATACCTTCCCAGCCGTTCTTCGCCGCCTTCTCGGCCAGCATGTCGCCAAGCAGCGCGCGGCGCAGCGAGCCGCCGCCGTCTACGACCATGACCTTGCCCTTGCCGTCCTTTTCCACCTGCTCCTTGACCAGGGAATTGTCCTCGAAGCACTTGATGGTGACGATTTCACCACCGAAGGAATCGCGCCCGCCGAAATTGCTGAACATCGGCTCGACGACCTGGACCAGTTCCGGGTAGGCGTCGCACAGATCAGGGGTTACGTAATGCATGGGAAGTTCCTCCAGATGAACATGACTAGCGAGTGAGCCGAACGGGCCGCCTCAGCCTGCCATAGACGCAGAAGCAGGCCAGGCACGCGCCGGGAATGACCGGAATACCTGATGGCGTCACAGTCTAGCGACTGACAGGCCGACACGAAACGTGCAGGACGCTCCTCAGGCGGAAACCTGCATATCCGCCTGCCGTGGCAACCCGCCGTGCTGCAGCCAGTGCCTGACCAGGGGCCAGACCTCACTCTGCGCAGCCTTGCTGATCAGCATTTCGGTATGTCCGAAATCCTCCGAGAAGCCTTCGCGACGGCCCAGGCAAAGGAATTCACGAACCTCGGAACCGAACTGCTCGAGCAACTGGCGGCAGTGCCATGGCGGGTCCTGGAAATCGCCTGTTGCCGCGACCGCAAGCACCGGGACACGGCATTCGGCCAGACCTGTCCACCAGTCCTTCTCGCGATCGCCGAAACGGCCGAACAGCCGATGCCAGCGTAGCGCCTCCAGGGCCACGCCCAGCGGCTCGTCCTCGGGACCGCGCCGAAGCCGGGAGCCGGACAGGCCGCCCATACGCTTGAGCAGGAAACGGCTACTCCATTCCAGCGGTGGCAGCTTGAGCGGCCAGTAGTTGCGGCTCACCTGGCTGCCGAACAGCGCCGCACTCGCCACTTGCTCAGCGCCCAGGTACTGCCCGCCAAGCGCCGCCGCAAGGGTCGTCCCACCGAGCGAATGCCCCAGCCAATGCGGAGCCTGGCCAGTCTGCTCGACGACGAAGGCGGCAATCGCCGGCAGGTCATGCCGCGCGTAGTCGGCTACCTGGTTATGGCGATACGCCTGGTTGCGCGGCGATAACCCGTGCCCACGCATTTCCGGAATCCATACATCGAAACCTTCGCGGGCAAGATACGGCCCCAGGCCGATGCATTTGGGCGAATACCAGAAGCGGCGGTTGGAGAAGCTGCCGTGCAGGAGAATCACCGGAACGCCACGACCACCCTCGCGATCGCCCCTGCCCAGGCGCGTCACCGCCAGTTCGACGCTTGGATCGGGGCTATTGCCGGGCTTGAGTCGGTAGACATCCTCGGCCAGGTCGCCGCGGAATTCAGCGCTCAACAGCGCAACGGGGAAGAGTTCACTACTGCTTTGCATAGTTCTGGTAGG
>RCUU01001498.1_pt1 | contig 11080 bp, 6 predicted proteins | sample 2166211 | NCBI WGS metagenome assembly RCUU01 (sample SAMN09932620, study PRJNA488358) | compost metagenome | feature: garden; material: soil; isolation source: compost soil in phenylacetic acid-enriched culture | place: Germany: Experimental Botanical Garden Goettingen | collected 2016-01-27
GTCGACCGGTTGGGTTGAGTCAGTCATCGGCTTGTTCCTTCGGTTCGTCGAGCAGGTCGCCCCAATCGGTTCGTTGCTGCATCTGTTGGCGCGTCGCGGGGTCGATCAGCGGCCGGTCGCTGTACCAGCCGCCGCCGAGGGCCTTGTACAGGGCAATCAGACTATTGACCGCGGTACCCCGGTTGACCAGGTAGGTATCCTGCTGGGCAAACAGGGCGCGCTGGGCGTCGAGCACCCGCTGGAAGTCCGAATAGCCTTCGCGGTACTGGGCACTGGCCAGGGTTACCGAACGTTCGGCGGCCACCGAGGCTTCGTTCAGGATACGGTCGCGTTCCAGTGCCTTGATCAGGCCGGTGGCGGCATCGTCGGCCTCGCGCGCGGCCTGGCGCACACTGTCCTGGTAGACGACGATCAATTGCTGCAGGCGCGCGTCCTGCACGCGCACGTTGTTGGTGATGCGGCCATGGTCGAAGATATCCCAGCGCAGGCTCGGCCCGCCCACCAGGTCGAGGGTGTCGGAGGCACCGCTGAGCGAGCTGGTGGACCAGACGATGCTGCCCAACAGGCTGATGGAGGGGTACAGGTCGGCTTCGGCGACGCCGATCAAGGCCGACTGCGCCGCCACTTGCAGCTCGGCGGCACGCACATCCGGGCGCCGCACCAGCAGATTGGCCGGTACGTCCTGGAGCACGGCGGTGTCGAGCAGGGGCACCAAGCCGATGTTGCGGTCCAGCTCGGGCAAGTAGCCCGGTGGCCGGCCGATCAGGGTGGCCAAGGCATTGCGCGTGCTCGCCACCTGGCTCTCGAAATCGGGAATGGTGCTCAGGGTGGCCAGGTACTGGGTCTTGGCCTGTTGCAGGTCAAGTTCGGCATCGGCGCCGCTGTTGAACAGGCGCTCGGTGATCTCGTAGCTGCGCTTCTGCAATTTGGCGTTGTTGCGGGCAATGTTCAGACGGGCTTCGGCGGTGCGCAGGGCGTAGTAGGTTTGCGCCAGTTGTGCGTGCAGCAACACCAGCACGTTTTCGTAGTTGGCCTGGGCGGCGAACCAGGCCGCATCGGCCGATTCGATGGCGCGGGAAAAACGCCCCCAGAAATCCAGTTCCCAACCGATATCGAAACCGGCGCTGTATTGCCAGAAATGCAGGTCCTGGGGGTTGTTGCCACCGGATTGGTTGCGGTCCAGGTACAGGGCGTCGGCGTTGGCTTGCTGCAGCTGCGGGTAGCGGCCACTCAGGGCGATGCCTAATTGCGCACGCGATTCCATGACCCGCAGGCCGGCGATTTCCAGATCGGCGTTATGGGCGTCGGCTTCGGCGATCAGTTGGTTCAGCACCGGGTCGGCAAACACTTGCCACCATTGGCGGCTGTCCGGTTGCACGCGCTGCTGGCTGGCCTGTTCCAGGGCCGGGCTATTCCAGTGTTCGATCCAGGCCTGGGCCGGTGACTGAAAGTCCGGGCCCAGGCGCGTACAACCGCCCAGGCCGAGGGCACCACACAGCAGCAGCCGGCTCATGCGAGCAGGACACGACATGGGGCGCACTCCTCAAACGGGTGGGTGCTCGTTCAAAGATTCAAGTTGAGGTTGCTCATCCAGCACTTCGATCTTCGGTTGGTCGTCGACCCATTGCCAGAACAACTGGTAGCCGACCGCCAATGCCACCGGCCCGATGAACAAGCCAATGAAGCCACCACTGACCATGCCGCCCAGGGCGCCGATAAGGATCACCGGCATCGGCACGTCGACGCCGCGGCCCAGCATCAAGGGCTTGAGGATGTTGTCGGACATGCCGGCAATCAGGCTGTAGATACCGAAAATCACGGTGGCCAGTGTGGTGCCTTCGGTGGCGAAGACGTAGGCGATCACCGGTATGGTTATCAGGATTACCGGCAACTGCATGATCCCCATCAACAGCGCCACCATAGCCAGCAGCCCGGCACCGGGAACCCCCATGAGCACGAAGCCGACGCCCACCAGCAGCATCTGGATGAAGGCAATACCGACCACGCCCTGGGCCACCGCGCGGATGGTGGCGGTGCACAACACGGTAATGCTCGGGCCACGCTCGGGGCCGGACAGCCGGGTAGCGATGGCCATGGCACTGCGTTCGCCGTTTTCGCCGTAGGCCATGAGCACACCGGCAATGATCAGGGCACCGATGAACAGCAGGAAGCCCACGCCCACGCCAGCCATTTTACCCAGCAGGGTCAAGCCGACGGTCTTGATGTACGGCATCAGCTTCATCAGCACGCTGCTCATGTCGGTGGCAGCCTGCATCCAGTAGGTGTAGAGCGGCTTGCCAATGAGCGGCAGGGTGGCGATTTTTTCGCTTGGCAGCGGAATTTCAAGGCTATCGGACTTGAGTACGGCCAGGGTGCCTTCGATCGACTCGCTGATCGAGGTGCCCAACAGGTAGATCGGCACCATCAGCAGGGCCAGGGAGACCACCACGATCAGGGTGGCGGCGCGACCGTCCTTGTTGCCCATCTTGGCCTTGAGCATGGTATGCAGCGGGTACATGGTAATGGCCAGGATCATTGCCCAGAGCATGAGGTTGAGGAAGGGGTGGAAGATCTGGAAACAGAACATCACCAGCACTGTAATCAGCCCGGCGCGAATCAATACATCGAGCAAACCACCGGACAGCGCCCTTGCGGAAATGTTTGTGCGCAGCATTGTCTAGCTCCTTGCGGTTCGTCAGCGGCATTGGGATACGCATTGCCCAGCATAGACGTTGATAAGACTGTTGTTTTGCTCTGGAGCAAGGAAGTTGTCAAAAACCGCTCTCGCGCAACAATACGGCCATCAAATGAGTGGCTGCGTCAGCCAGCAAACTGCGCCTTTGCCCTTCGATTTTCAGGTGGCCACGGGTTTCGCGCAGCGAGGGCACAGGCTCATCCAGTTGCACCAGTACCTGGAACACCGCGGCGGTCGGCACCAATTCGGTCTCCTGGGTCGCGACCGCCAGCGGGCCGCCGTAGCGCGAGGCCAGCATGCGGTGGCTCAGATGATTGCTGCGCGTGCTGCCGATGGCGATGACCCGGCCGGGAATCGGCGTCGGTTGGCCATCGGCATAGAAGCGTACCTGGCCGCCGACGACCAGGCGGTGCACCTTGTCCTGGTCGACATAGGCGTCGACTTGCCAGCGGCTCGGGTCGATCAACACCCCTATCGGTTCCTGGCGGCCCATCCACTGGCCGGGCTTCCAGTCCGGATTGACATCCAGCCACACGCCGTCGAAGGGGGTCTGCAGGTTCAGTCGGGCGATTTCCGAGCGTGCCGCGCGGGCCTCCTCGAACTGCACGCGCAGTCGTTCGCGGGTGGCCGCTTGCTCGGCCAGGCCAGCCGGGTCGGCCAGCAACCCGCCCAGGCGCGCTTCGTAGCTGCGCACGTTGACTTCGCTGCTGCGCAGTCGCGAGGCGATATCCGGCTCGTCGAGCACCACCAGGGTGTCGCCGGCCTTGACCGGGCCCTGCGGGCGAATCGTTTGCAAGCGCGCCGGGTAGGGCGCGTAGACCCGCAACTGGTGCTCGGCACGGGCCACGCCGACCGCGTCGATCTGCGCATGCCAGGGCACCGCAAGCAGCAATAACAGGCCCGCGCCCAGGGCATAAAACAGCACACGGCGGCGGTTGGGGATGCCCGCCCGCTGTTTGTACCAGTAACTCACTTCTCGCCAGACAGGCATCGCGATAAACCAGGAGAGTTCCACCACGAACAGGAGGATCCCCAGCAGCTTGAAGAAAAACAGGTACACCGCCAGCGCGATCCCGAGGAACAGCGCCAGGCGATAGACCCAGGTCAGTAGTGCAAAGGCCACGAGCATTCGCCGCTTGCCCGCGGCGAAGGCCTCCGGCCAGGGTTCGTCCAGGCCCAGCAAACCGCGGCGCAGGCTGACCCGCGCCAGGGCCGAGGAGCGCTCGTGCAGGTTGGGAAAATCCAGCAGGTCCGAGAGCACGAAGTAGCCATCGAAGCGCATGAACGGGCTGGCGTTGAGCGCCAGCGACAGCACCCAGCTGGTGGTCGCCAGGTACAACAAAGCATTGCGCAGCGGCCCCGGGTCGCAGAGTGCCCAGCCCAGGGTCGAGAGGCCGGCGAGCGACAGTTCGGTGATGATACCGGCGGCGGCGATGGCCAGGCGTTGCCTGGATTTGCGCAGCTTCCAGCTCTCGCCGGTGTCGGTGTAGAGCATCGGCCACAGCACCACAAAGGCGATGCCCATGTGCCCGACACGCAAGCCCAGGCGGGTCGCCACCAGCGCATGGCCGAGCTCGTGCAAGGTCTTGGCCACGATCAGGGCCAGGGCAAAGCTGAACAGGCCTTCGGCGGAGAACGACTCGACCACCGCGTGGATGAAGGTATCCCACTGGTGCAGCACCAGAATCACCCCGAGCAGGCTCAGGGCGAACACCAGCACCGCGGTAATGGGGTTGAACAGCCAGCCCAGCGCCCGCGCCAGGTGCTGCAGGTGGTGCTGCGGGCGCAGCAGCGGGATGCGGAAGAACAGGTAGTGATGCAGCCACCAGCGCCAGCTCAGCCAGCTGCGCGCTTCACCACGGGCCTGCAAGCGGGCCAGGGCTTCTGGCCCTGCCCGCAGCAGTTGGTGGTATTCGAGGAAGGCATGAAAGCCCAGGACCTGCTCGACGTCGGGCTTGAGGGCGGTCTGCTCGGCGATCTGCGCGCTGATCTGCCGGGGTGTCTGGCCCCAGCGCAGCAGGCATTCGAACTCCAGCCAGCCGATGCGGTAGAAGCGGTTGATCACGGTGTCCTGGATCACCCAGGCCGGTTCGCCGTTGCTGCCTTCGGCGGCTTCGCACAGGCGCAGGTCCTCGCGCAGGGGCGGCAGGGGCATGTCGGCGGGCTCGGGCATTTACCACCCCGTCCAGGCGCGCACCGTGGCCAGCGGGCGGCGCAACAGGTAATAGCCGAGCATCACCCGGCCGCCATAGAGCTTGGCCGTGCCATGCAAGCCGAGGCGGGCATGCTCGGGCGAGTCCTCGATGCTCGCCAGCAGCCGATAGGCCACTACATTGTCGTCGGTCGAGCGGGCCTGGTAGCTGGTTTCCAGTATCTTGCCCTTGAGCGGCGTCAATGGGTAGGCGGTGAGGAACAAGGTCACCTCGGCGCCCGGCTCCAGGGCGATGGCATCGGCCACCGGCAACTGGATCAGCATGGCCGGTTGCGCCGGGTCCGCCACCTGCAGGATGCGCTCGCCAGTAACCACCGGCTTGCCCAGCCAGTCATTGGGGTCGCTGAACACCGCCACGCCACTGCGCGGCGACAGCACCCGGGTGCGCTTGAGCTGGGCCTGCACGGCAGCCAGTTCGGCGCGGCGTTGCTTGGCCCGGCCTTCGAGCAGGGTCAGCTCGCCCTTGCTTTGCGGGTTGTCGAAAGCGCGCTGGCTGGCGGCCGAGAGCTCGGCATCGGCCACCGCCACTTCCTTGCCAAGGACTTCGGCACGGCTGCGCAGGGTGGTTTCATCCAGGGTGAACAGCGGGGTGCCGGCGTCGACCGCCTGGTTGGGGCGGACCTGCATCTGCTCGATCACCCCGTCGATGGGCGAGCTGATGATCTGCGCCTGGCGCGAGACGATTTCGGCCGGCGCCAGCGCGGTCTGGCGTACCGGCAGCAACAGCAACGCCGCCAGCCCGGCGACCGCCAGCAATGCCTGGCGCCGGCTCAGGCGCCAGCGCAACAAGCGGTGGCGGCGGGTCAGGGCAGCCCAGCAATAGGCCCAGGTCTGCAGCAGGTTGGGGATGGCTTGTTGCAGCAGGGGTGCCGGTGGCTGTTCCAACAGCAGCATGAGCAGGCCCAGGCGCTGCCCGTCACGCTCGTGCACCGGCAGGCACCACAGGCCTTGCGGCCACCATTCGTCCCAGCCCTCGGCGATTTCCTCGGGGGGCTGCAGGCTGCCACGGTCCAGCCACAGCGGGGTGCTGTCGGGCACCTGGCTGGCCACCCAGCGGCTGGCGCGGCGCAGCCACACCAGGTACGGCGAGTCTTCGCTGGGCCGGGTCAGGCCGGACACCTGCAGCAGTTCGAACCCCTGGCCACGCTGGGCGAACACCAGGGCCTGATGAAAGTGCAGCAGCGGGTAGAGGTCGTTGGCCATGGAAAACGCCAGCGCGTTCAGCGAGTCGGCCTGCAGGGCCTTATCGCGCAGGGCGGACAGCTCCAGCAGCAATTGCAGCGGCGGTGGGGTTTCACTCATGGTCATCGGGGAACCGCGCAGTGCCGCTCATTCCGGCGATCAGTTCTGGGTATTTGGCATCGAGTTGCGCCTCGAGCTCGACGGTTTGCGCCACGGCGTCCACCCGCGAGTTGACCACGCTGACGTGGGCCGGGTACTGCTTGCCGGTTTCCAGGATGGTGACCTCCAGCGGCATGCCTTTCTTGAGTGTCTTCAACAGGGTGGACGGCACGTTGAGACGCACCTTGAGCGCGCCGTCGCTGACCAGGTCGAACAGCGGCGTGCCGGCGCTGACGGTCTGGTACGGCTTGACATAGACCTTGGCCACGCGCCCGGCGAACGGCGCCAGCACCTGGCAATAGCCGCTTTGTGCCGCCGCCATGGCACGCGCGCCGTCAGCCTTTTGCACCTCGGTATTGGCCATGGAGACTTCCAGGTCACCCACCGCATCGAGCTTGCGCAGGTTCTTCTTGGCTTCCAGGTTCTGCCGGGCCATGGCCAGTTCGGCCGAGGTGACTTTGCTGCGGGCATCGGCCTCGCTGCAATTGAAGCGCGCCAGTGGGGCCGCCTTGGCCACGCTCTGGCCGAAGCTGCCGCGCAGTTCGGTGAGGGTGCCGGCCATCTGGCTGGACAAGGTGGTTTCCAGTTCCGGGGCCAGCAGCACGCGGATGGTCGAGGCTTCGTCGGCCGCGGGTGCCGGGGGGGCTTCTTCGGCTTGAGCCGGCGGTACAGCGGTGAGCAACAGCAGAATCATCACGGCGGATTCAAAGGCTCGGTTGGGCATACGGCGTTCCTTGCTGGGTGGCGAGCAAATGTTTCTGTTCCTGTTCGTGCAGGGTGCGATTGATCTCCCGGGCCAGGGTCTTGATGTCGTGCTTGTCGATCTCGGCCGGCAGGATGTCCAGGCCAATGGAGTTGTACAGCCTGCCCCAGGCGGCCTGGGCGCTGGAATACGCCGCTTCGCGCTGGTAGCGCGAGAGCAGGAAGCGGCCTTCGGCGCGGATCACTTCCAGTTCCGATCCCAGGTTGGTGCTCTCGGCGGCGTGGGCGTAGTCGAGCAGGTTCTGGTCCACGCGCAGGCTTTCGTCGGTGAACTCCACTTCCTGGCGGGCCAGTTGGTAGCGCAGGGTGCCGACCCGCACCTGGGTCAGGATCGCCATGGACAGCGCCACCCGGCGCATGTCGTCGGTTTCGCTCTGGGACGCCTGCGCGGCATTCAGTGCCGGCAATTGCAGTAGCCGCAGCAGGTTCATCGACACCTGCACGCCGGTGCTCATCCAGTCGTTGTTGTAGGCCAGCGAGTTGGAGTCGTAGCGGTAGCCGTAGTCCACGGTGACGTTCGGCCACAATTGCGCCTTGGCGATCTTCAGGTCCTTTTCGTTGACGCGCTTGCGGTACCACTCTTCCATGATTTCCGGGCGGTTCTGCAGCGACAGCAGTTCCAGCTGGTCGATGCCCGTATTCAGCGCGGGCAGGCTCGGCGCGGGCTGGTCGGCCAGGACCATGCGCGTGCCGGGCGGCAGCGACATCAAGGCCGACAGTTCGGCCTGGGCGAACTCCAGGTCCTGGCGGCGCACGGTCAGCAGGTACACCGAATCGAGCAGGGCGCGCTGGTAGGCGAGGATTTCCTGGCGCGGCAGCAGGCCGCGGGTCTCGGCTTCGCGGGCCTGGGTCAGAGCGCGGTGGGTGCGCATCAGCAACTGGTCGACCTCGGGCATCAGGCGCTGGGCCGCCAAGGCGCGCCAATAGGCGTTGCGCACATCTTGCATGACGTTCTGCGCGACCTTGCGCCGGCGTTCCTCGGCCATGAGCATCTGGTCGGCTTTCTGCTGCGTGCGGTAATAGGCCACGCCGAAGTCCAGCAGGCTCCAGCTCAGGCCCAGCCCGCTCAAGGTGCGGTAGCGGTCTTCGGAGGTCGATGGGCGCAAGCTTTCCTCGCGGTCCTCGATGCCGATCGAGGTACCGCCCGAATCGTTGTTGCGCCCGGCATAACCGGCGGAGGCGACCAGCCGGGGCAGCATTTCGTGGCTGGAGACATCGCGCAAATCCGAGGCCAGCGCGCTTTCCATCAACTTCAGTCGATAGTCCAGGTTGTATTTGAGGGCTCGGGCTGCCGCCTCGTAAAAGGTGATCGGTGCGGTGACCGGCTCCTGGTTCTGGTACATGCGCGCCTGGTCATTGACGATCCGCTGTCGATTTTCCTCTTCCGTGATGGCCTTTGGCTCCAGTTGGGAGCAGGCGCTGAGCACGATGATCGAGGTGATGGCGGTCAGCGCGAACCTCGTCTTTTGTCTAGCCATATCCAATCCTTTGAGAATGTCGAAGCTATTCGGGCTGGTTACGCCCCTGCGGATACAAGCGTTGTGCAGCAGCATGCAATTGCGCGGTAAAGCCGCGCGCGGTTCGGGCCTCCCTGGCGGGCTCGGGTTGGGCCGGGCCCAGGGTCATATGGGCGGGGTCGGTGGTAAACAGCGAAGGGTCGCTCAATAAACCGTCGGCGCTGAGGCTGGTGCGGCCCTGGCGGCCCAGGATCCAGGCCAGGTCCAGGTCGCTGGCGGCCTGGCTGCGCTGCACGGCCTGGCTGACGAATTGCCCCGGCACCTCGCCCAGGCCGGCGCCGATAGAGTCGCTTTGAAACGGCATCGCTCTTGCCAGGTACAACTGGGTACCACTGGCCCGCCAACTGGAAATTTCACTTAGCCGCGCTTCACGCTCGACCACCGGGCCGATGAACACCGCAGGCTGCACATCCGGGATCGGCAGACGGGTGAAGCTGTCGCCGCGGCCCCGATTGAAGAACGGGTCGTCATTGGGCGCAGGGATGAAGGGCTCGGCGATGTCGAGGATGATCACCAGTTCGGCCTGGTCGGTGGCACCGGCAATGTCGCTGATGGTGTAGGTGAACACGTCGCGCAGCACCTGGCCCAGGCCGGCGGCGGCCAGTACCTGCGGGTTGGTCAGGTCGATGCTGTAGGTGTAGCTGCCGTCGGCATTGATGATCAGCGTGCCGTACAACCCCTGCAGTGCCTGGCCGACTGTGCCTTGGGTGCCGCTGCCGTTCTCGGTGCCGACACGAATGCCGACCACGCGCAGGCCATCGCCGCCATCCACGTCGTTGTCGTTGGGCAGGACATTGCCGCTGGTTTGCGGTGCCGCTACCTGGTCGCTGGCCACGGCGCTGTCGTTTTGCGCCACCGGGGCATCGTCGGCACCCTGGATGACCACGGTCAAGCGCGCATCGGCGGTGGCGCCGGCGGTGTCGCGCATGCGGTAGGTGAAGGTCTCGGACAGGGTGTTGCCCGCCGTGCGCAGGGCCTGCACCGTGGGGTTGCTGTTGTCGATCGCATAGCTGTAGCTGCCATCGGCGTTGAGGGTGAGGTTGCCATAGCGGCCCACCAGCACCTGGCCGGCAGCGACCGTCAGGCCGCTCTCGCTGCTGACGCTTTGCACCTGCTTGCTTTCGCCGTTGGCCACGCTGTCGACGTCGCTGTCGTTGGCCAGCACGTTGCCCAGGGCATTGCTGCCCGGCGTGCCATTGGCCACGCCGCCGGCCTCGACCGCAACGCTGTTGTCGTCCTGCGCGTGGGGGGTGTCGTTGCGGCCATCGATGGTGATCAGCAACTGGGCGGTATCGGCGGCTCCGAACACATCGGCCAGGGTGTAGGTGAACACATCGACCAGGGTCTGCCCACTGATGCGCAGGGCCTGCACGGCGGCCAGGTTGTTGTCCACCACATAGCTCCAGCTGCCGTCGGCATTGAGGGTCAACACGCCGTAGAGGCCGCGCAAGGCGCCGCCCACGGTGCCGGCGACGCCGCTGCCGTTGCTCGGGCCGGTTCGAATGGCCGCGATATGCAGGGCTCCACCCTCCAGGTCCGAGTCGTTGTTGCTGATCACATTGCCGCTGGGGTTCACGCCCGGCTGGGTGTTGTTCAGGCCGCCGGCTTCCACGGCCGTGGCCGTGTCATCGTTGGCCACCGGCGCGTCGTTGCGCCCACGAATGACAATGGTCAGTTCGGCCAGGTCGTTCAGCCCGCCGAGGTCGCGTACTTGATAGGTGAAGGTTTCCACCAGGAACTGCAATGGCCCGAGGGCGCGCACGGTCGCGTTGTTAGTGTCGACATTGTAAATGTAGCTGCCGTCGTCGCCGATCAGCAGTTCGCCATACAGCCCGGTTACCAGGGTGCCATTGCTGTTGTCGGTGCCGGTATTGACCGGCAGCAGGGCGCCCGGGGCGGCTTCGGCGCCAGCACGCACGCCGCTGACGTGCCGCTGGTCGAGCTGGTCGACATCGGTGTCGTTGGGCAGCACGTTGCCGGTGGGGTTGATACTGTTGCCGGCGCCGTTGTCGGCGACCGCCAGGGCCACATCGTTGCGGCCTATGGGCGCATCCCAGGCGCCGAGGAGGGTAATGGTGAGCTGGGCGATATCGGGGGCACCGATACGGTCCTGCACCCGGTAGGTGAAGGTTTCGATGAGGAAGTCGCCTTGGCGCAAGGCCTGCACCGCGGTGAGGTTGTTGTTGATGATGTAGCTGTAGTCGCCGTTGCTGTTGATGATCAACGAGCCGTACAGCCCATCGACCACCAGCCGCGGGCCGACCAGGGAGAAGGTGCCGTTGCTGTTGGCGGTGCCGGTCCTGATGCCGGTGATGATCTGCTCATCGTTGGTATCGACATCGCGGTCGTTGCGCAGTACGTCGCCGGACGGGTCCTGGCCCGGTGTGGTATTGGCGGTACCGCCCGCCTCGATGGCCAGGGCAAAGTCGGGCTCGGCCCGGGGGGTGTCGTCCGTGCCATGGATGGTGATGGTCAGCACGGCCGTGCTGGTGGCACCGGCGAGGTCGCGGATGGTGTAGGTGAACGAATCGGTCAGGGTGTCGAAGAAGGTGC
>RCUU01001499.1_pt1 | contig 11077 bp, 8 predicted proteins | sample 2166211 | NCBI WGS metagenome assembly RCUU01 (sample SAMN09932620, study PRJNA488358) | compost metagenome | feature: garden; material: soil; isolation source: compost soil in phenylacetic acid-enriched culture | place: Germany: Experimental Botanical Garden Goettingen | collected 2016-01-27
AGAAGGGGGAACAAGTACAACTTCTGGCACAGCCGAACAGCTACTGGTATCAAATCCAAACCTCTGATGGCAGCATTGGATATATAAGTTCAAGTGATCAATATACTTCGTTCGCTGGTAACGGGGGGACTGGGACGGTAACCCCATCGCCATCAGTACCACCAGCACCAACACCACCAATTTCGACGCCTGGGGCTTCCGCCCAAATCGAGAGTGTAATCTCGGCAGGTATGGGCTATCTTGGGACACCTTATGAGTTTGGATCCAGTAGAAATGATACAAGGACCTTTGATTGCTCTGATTTTATCCGGCAAATTTTCATTGATGCTGTGAATCTGAAATTGCCTGCTGATTCTCGTCAACAGGGAGAATGGGTGAAATCGAATAGTACGGTGGTAACGTCAACTTCCGGTTTGAAACGTGGCGATTTAATGTTCTTTATGGATTATAAAGGAAACTCCACTTCTGCTTATGAAGGGATCGACAAATCTAAGGCAAGAATATCACATGTTGCTATATATCTGGGAGATGGACAAATTCTTCATACATATTCCGTAGCTTCAGGCGGGGTAAAAGTTGATAAGTTAAGCGCTTCTTGGATGAATCGTTTCCTCTACGGGGGCTCAGTCATCCGATAATTATATAGGTATACAGAAGCGGCAGCATCGCATGTTTGTGACGGGTGAACAAAGGCGGCGTAAGCGCAAAAGCTATCCCCTCAGTGGAATTTTTCCACTGAGGGGATAGCTTTTTGTTTTCCATCTTTTCGGAGCATTTGTACTCTCTAAAAAAAGGATGCTCTATAGGACTATAAGGGTCCCTTTGAACATCCCTTTCGTATTTAAATTATGGCGTAATTACATTAGCAGCTACAGGAACCTTTACCCATGCTTTTCCTAGCCAAGTGTAAATTTCTCTCCATTCATTGCCCCAGGTATCTGTAATCGCTTCACCTGTGGTGTCAAGCGTTTGAGCGCTAAGCCAGCCCGCAGGAATTATACTGCCAACTGAAAAGTGAAAAGCTGTTTTTTCGGTAAGAACAATTTGGGGTGTGGCTGGAGTAATATCCGATGGGGTGATGAGCGTTTCGAAAGAATTAGTGTAAGTGCTTCCAGTTACTGACGTAGAATCTGTAGATGTACCTGTTACTTCCGCGGCTGATGCTGTAGCTGCTATCGAAGCCATAAGTCCTAAGGCAACTGTAATGCTGGCGAATTTTTTCATGGTTAGTTCCTCCTTATTATGAACAAATCTTCATAGATTTTTTTATTTTCTCAAGTGACATCTGTGAGGGAATGACCTATACTTTCTGCAAGATGAATAAGATATATGGATAGATATGGGAGGAGGCTACATCGATCTACCTCTGCGTCCCGTGAAGAGGGAAACAACAAACAGAACCAAGAAGACGAAGAATAGTATCTTTGCAAGACCTGCAGCGGCTGCTACAAGATTGAAGAAACCAAAGATACCAGCGATTACAGCTACAACTAGCAGAATTGCGGACCATTTTAACATTACATATCACCTATCCTTTTTTTGATTTGTAGTCATTGTATAAACGGGGACTTTGATTCTGAAACAAAGGGGAGCAGGGAGTTTTGACAACGCTCGACAGATTGTTTCGGCATATGGTAGTAGGGGTAACTATGCAGTATACAAGGCTGATTAGCCACTATTTATGAGATTTGGAAGGGGTTATGAATATGATCATTGAACTTAGTGTAGCTCTCGTTGCTATCGCATTCGCAATACTTGTTTTCTTTCTAATTAAGACTTTGCAGTCAGCGAAGGAATCTCTCGACAAAGTAAGCCAGACCTTGGTGGAAGTGCAGAAGACGATGGATGAGCTAACTTATGAAGTGAAGACCACAGTCAGACATGCAAATGAAATTACCGCTGATGTGCAGAACAAGATTCAGAAGATTGATCCTGTCATAGATTCTGTGAAGAATCTGGGGGATGTTATGAATGAGTTAACCTTAACGGTTAAGCAAGTATCCGTAACTGTGATTGAGAGATATCGTAAATCACATGAATTGAGGGAGAAGCGTAAGGGAGTATCCATAAAAGAGGCTCCGCTGACTCCAGCCGAGGAACGAACGGTTAACTCCTATGATGCTGTTAATGCCGAGAAAGCACCGGGGAAAATAGCTACGGTGTTAAAAAGTGTAGATGTAGCTGCAACTCTTTGGAAAAAATTCCGTCATTAAGCTTAAGGCAGCAAGGCTTCTGTAAATGGCGGCTGCAGATAAGAAAGGTGGGATAACAACATGAACATTTTCATTCTTTTGTTTAGTCTACTTTCCCCATACTTTGATGCGTCTCCACAGTTGGCGTCTGTCTCTACTTTTATTGAACAACCTAAGTCTGTTCTGGCGTTTGAATATGTCTCAGAAACCAGCCCTTCTATAGATCGGTTTGATTCACTGCAAGGAGTCACTTTATACGCGACGAAGGAAGAACTGCTTCTGACCAAGGGGAATCCGCTTACGGTAACCAATGATCCATTGCAAGGAACAGAGGAGTACCAATACGTAGATGTGACAGTGGGCGTTGGCGAGGGATTTGTACTATATGTACATGTTTCACCTACTCAAGCACAGCAGTTTGGTCTTCAAGTGAATGGGGTAGGCATTGATCCCGTGAAGGATAATGTGCAATCGACCTTGGGTAAACCGTATTTTATAGCTGAAGATGGTGACGTATATATGAGAGGAAATAATGCGCTCAAAATATATCGGAATTTGGCAGGCGAGTTTGAAGGTATTGATTTATTTGATAGTATTTCATCATAATATGTTTCACTTTTGATTATTTAGGTTAATAAATAGGGGCTCTCTTTACCATAAAGTAACCTCCCGAACCACTAGGTGTAGTGGCTCGGGAGGTTACTTTGCTGAAGGCGTAAATGAACCTATTACTATATTTACATATTATAAAAATAGAAATAACACATTTAAATAGCGTATGATATAGGTAATGAGTCGCAGAATTTTACGGTCGTAATACTATTCGTGTGAGGTGAAGATGATGAGAATCTTAATCGTAGATGACAATCCGACTAATGTTATCATTATCCGTGAAATCCTGAAAAAAGAAGATTACCGAAATTTCGTAACCGCATCCTCTGCAAAAGAGATGCATACCCGGTTAGGTATCGGTTCTGTGAGTGAAGATGGACGTCCTCGGATGTCAGATATTGATCTGATTTTACTGGATATGATGATGCCAGAAATGGATGGAATCGAGGCATGTCGTGTTGTGCAGCAATACGAATACCTTAAGGATATTCCAATAATAATGGTTACAGCTGTGGGTGATTCCAAGAAGCTGGCAGAGGCGCTGGATGCAGGTGCAGTAGATTATGTTACCAAACCCATTAATAAAGTGGAGCTGATGGCTCGAATTCGACTCGCACTACGACTGAAGCGAGAGAAGGATTGGCATAAGGAACGAGATCAGCGGATTCAGGAGGAATTGAGACTGGCAGCACTGGTTCAGAATGCTGTGTTGAGCCTGCCGCTTCAGGATGAGAATTTTGAGGTCAATGCCATCTATCAGCCATCCTCTGAGCTCGCTGGTGATTTATATGCGTGGTACCCTCTTGGTGATGGCCGGTACGGCGTGATCCTACTGGACATTATGGGACACGGAATATCGTCATCTCTTTTTTGTATGTTTCTTGCTTCTGTATTAAAGGACACGGTAACTACGTATGTAGAGCCGGAAAAGGTAATACAAGAGCTCAATCGAAGGTTTAACCAGCTCTATATAGAGAAAAAGTTGATTCAATATTACTTTACGACTATTTATCTGGTGATAGATACCCGTATGAAGCGTATTGACTATGTTAACGCCGGGCATCCGCCTGCGCTGTTCTTTGAGGGCGAATCTAAGGCCCCGGTTTTGCTGGAAAGTAACTGTCACCCTGTAGGTCTTTTTGAACGGATCGATATTCAGCCACAGAGCTTAAGCTATGAAGATGAAGGGCATCTAGTTCTTTATACAGATGGTTTACTGGAACTGGTTGAGGGCGAACAAGAAGAGCAACTGAAATTTATGATTCAACATTTAAATGTTGAACATGAATGGAACGAAGAAGCTATTCGAGCGGCCTTTTTCAATGTTGAGGTTCCTAAAGAACGTGATGATGATAAATGTATTGTGTGGATCTCACTGAAGAAGGGAACAGACAGAGAATGAAAATAAAGGCTAAACTTATAATTGGCTTCAGTGCCATGTTAGCGATTATGCTTGCACTTACAATGATAGGATACGACCGCTTAAATTATATGAATACTCAACTGGAAGGGTATCAGGACAGATATATGAAGGGGCGTTCTTCTTCAGGGATGCGTGGAGAAGTCAATGATATGGCGCGAATATTAACCACGACCATGTTAAGTGCAGATGCATCATCGGTAGAAACTCAAAAGAATGAGATCGATAAAAAGATTACAAAAGCGAATGAGCATTACGAGAAAATAAAAGCGTCGATGACCAGCGCTGAAGAAATGCAAATGGTGAATCAAATTGATAATGCATATACTACCTATTTAAATTATCAGGAAAAGATATTGGAGCTGCTATCGGCTGGTTATTTTCAGAATGCTAGCACGTATTCTAACACGGAGGGACAAGCGATTCAGAGTGCCGTGTTAAACGCTCTGAACAATCTCTCTGATTATAATGCCTTTATTATGAACGAAGAGAGTACGAAGGCCAACGAAGCTTATAAAAGTTCGACTCAGATGGTAGTCTTAATGATGATTCTAGGCTTACTTCTTGGACTTGGAGTGGTTCTATGGATCATCCCAAGCATAACACGGGGGCTTAATGTCGTTTCTATGATGATTACTAGCTTTGGCAACGGCAGAGTGAGGGCCATAAGGCGTATAAAGGTTACTACTAAAGATGAAATTGGTGAGGTTGCCCTTGTCTTTAAGAAAATGGCTCTAGATCTTGAACAGAAGCAGCAGATGGAACAGGCCTATGCGCAAGCGCAGAATGATCAATCCTGGCTGAATGCGAACATTGCTCGTGTGACAGAACTATTGCGGGGGGTTAGCTCCTTAGATCAGGTCTCACAGACCTTTATCAATGAGTTTACACCTGTGCTGGGAGCCCAGTTCGGAGCTGTATATTTGAAAGATGCTAATCGTCCTGATTTTTTACGGAGCAGTGGATATTATGCAGTAGATAATGATAAGAAACCTAAGGACGGATTTGTGATTGGAGAAGGGCTCGTAGGACAAAGTGCACTTGATATGCATCCCATCCGATTGGAGCGGGCTCCAGAAGACTATTTATCCGTTAAGTCCGGATTCGTAGAAGCGCAGCCTGGATATATTTCTATCCATCCGCTTATTTTTGAAGACGAACTGCTTGGCGTAGTAGAATTTGCGTCATTCCAACCTTTTAGCAGTTTGAAAAATGATTTGCTGCAACAACTCGCGAATAATTTGAGTATTATTTTCAATAATATTAGCCGTCGTCTGATCGTGGAGAAATTGTTACGTGATTCCCAAGCGCTTACGGAAGAGCTGCAGTGTCAGTCAGAGGAATTGCAGACTCAACAAGAGGAATTGCGTCGTTCCAATGAGAATTTGGAGGAGCAGACGGATGCGCTTAAACGTTCAGAAGAACTGCTCCAGCGTCAGCAGGAAGAACTGGAGCATTATAATACGGAACTTATTTCCAAGACCCGTGCGTTAGAGGAACAAGTGCAGGAGGTTGAGGAGAAGAAGGACGAAATTGAGCATGCAAAAATTCAATTAGAGAAACAGGCCAAGCAATTATCTGTGACTAGTAAATATAAATCAGAGTTCTTGGCGAACATGTCCCATGAATTGCGAACACCACTTAACAGTCTCTTGATTCTATCGCAGCTACTTACGGAGAATAAGGATGGCAACCTGTCAGAGAAGCAGGTTGAATTTGCCCATACGATCTATATGTCGGGTGCGGACTTGCTTAAGATGATTGATGAGATTTTGGACTTGTCTAAGGTTGATGCAGGCAAGATGGAACTGAACCCGGAAGAAATTAAATTGACCGAGCTGAAGAGCTTTGTGAAGCAGAATTTTGCACCGCAAGCGCTCAAAAAAGGTCTTTCGTTACGGATTACCTTTAACGAGCCGCTTCCAGATAGCGTCATTGTCGATAATCATCGGTTGAAGCAGGTGCTAAGAAATCTGCTTTCTAATGCCTTTAAATTTACGATGGAAGGCTTTATTGAGTTCTCGGTCAGCCAAGCAGATGACAATCTTATTCCGCTAGATCTGCCAGGTGAGATTGATTATATTGCTATTGCTGTGAAGGATAGTGGAATTGGTATTCCGGCAGACAAAACTGATATTGTGTTCGAAGCTTTCCAACAGGTGGATGGAACAACCAGCCGTAAATTTGGGGGGACAGGCTTAGGCTTATCCATTAGCCGGGAGTTAGCACGTTTAATGGGTGGATCTATTGTGCTGGAATCGCGCGAGGGCCAAGGTAGTACCTTTACTATGTATTTACCGGTTAATGGAAATTATAATAGGCAACCTGCAGTAATAGAAGCTGCTGCTTCTAGAGAGGATCGGGCCTTCGACGAATATATCGGAGATATGCTGCCAACCCTTGTACCAACGCCAGTTCAAGCACCTGTCCCACAATTGGTGATCGATGATGACCGAGATCATTTGACTGCAAATGATAAGGTTCTACTTATTATTGAAGATGATGAGAGCTTTGCGAAAATATTGCTGGATATGGCTCATGGCCGCAAATTCAAAGGATTGGTAGCCCTCCAAGGGGATACTGGACTGCAGATGGCGAAGACTTATCTACCTGATGCAATTATTCTAGATATTCAGCTTCCCGTTATGGACGGCTGGACCATCCTAAGAGAGCTAAAGAGTGCATCACAGACCCGTCACATTCCTGTTCATGTCATCTCTGTAAATGATGAAGTGAAGCAGGGGCTTATGATGGGGGCTATGGCATATTTAAGAAAACCATCTTCCAGAGAGGCGCTAGAGCGGGCGTTCTCGCAAATTGAGAATTACACCTCCAGTACATTGAAGTACTTGCTGATTGTAGAGGATGATGAGATTCAACGTCGTTCTATCATGGAATTGATCGGTCACGATGATGTGGCTATAACCGCAGTTTCTACTGGCGGTGAGGCACTGAATGAGCTGCGGAAGCAGAGATATGATTGTATGGTGCTGGATCTGATGCTTGAGGATATGACAGGTTTCGATCTGCTGGATCAGATTCGTGATGATGAGGAATTAAATGATCTCCCGATTATTATTTATACGGGTAAGGATTTGGATGGCAAAGAAGAGACGCAGCTACGTAAATATGCGGAATCAATCATTATCAAGGATGTGCGTTCTCCAGAACGGTTATTGGATGAGACTACGTTGTTCTTGCACCGGGTAGAGGCCAATCTTCCGGAAGATAAACGTAAGATTCTGCAGAAGCTTCATAATAAAGAAGAATTGTTCGAAGGAAAGAAAATACTGCTCGTCGATGATGATATTCGCAATGTCTTTGCGCTCTCCAGTGTACTCGAAGAGTATCACATGGAAGTGAAGTTTGCGGAGAATGGACGCGAAGCACTGGAAATGTTGGTAGAGCAAGAAGATTTCGATCTGGTGCTAATGGATATGATGATGCCGGAGATGGACGGATATGAGGCCATGCGCCGGATTCGCGAGATGCCGCAGTATAAGAAATTGCCTATTATTGCGCTCACCGCCAAAGCTATGAAAGAGGATCGTGCCAAGTGTATTGAAGCCGGAGCTTCTGACTATATGAAGAAGCCGATCGCAACAGGTCAACTTCTATCATTAATGCGAGTCTGGCTGTATTCGTAACCGTAATATTGGGGTAATACTTAAAAGAACTAACAAAAAGCCATTCTTCAAAAGTACGGCGTGTTGATAAGGGAGTCGGGATAACAATGAAAGCAATAGAACACGGATATGAGGAGCAGCCCGTTATGGCGGGAAGTGAAGAATTAGAGCAAATTGAGATTGAGCTGCTTCTTGATGGGGTACACCGTTTATATGGCTATGATTTCCGGAATTATGCGTTGCCTTCATTGAAACGACGCATCTGGCATCATGTTCATGCGGAGAATGTACTCAGCATATCCGCGCTGCAAGAGAAGGTGCTGCATGATCGCGCCTGTTTTGAACGATTTGTCTACAGTCTCTCTATTCCTGTTACTGAAATGTTCAGGGATCCGGGATTATTTCTAACTTTTCGCCAGAAGGTAGTCCCTTTGTTAAGAACTTATCCCTATATTCGTATCTGGCATGCTGGATGCTCCACTGGGGAAGAAGTTTATTCCATGGCCATCCTGTTACATGAAGAAGGCCTTTATGATAAGGCTCGAATTTACGCCACAGATATGAATGAGCGTTCTTTACAGCAGGCTAAGGAAGGCGTTTATGATATTAGCAGAATGAAGCAATACACTAAGAATTATTTGGAGGCAGGAGGTACTCGGGCCTTTTCTGAATACTATACTGCGAAATACAACTCAGTGATTTTACAACCTTATTTACGCAAAAATATTATTTTTGCTGAGCATAACTTAGCTACAGACACTTCTTTTAATGAATTTAATGTGATTTTCTGCCGAAATGTAATGATCTACTTCAATGATGAGCTTCGTGATCATGTTCACGGGTTGTTTCATGAAAGTCTAAGTCGCTTTGGAATCCTTGTTCTGGGTTCCAAAGAGTCCATTCACTTCACGAAATATAGCGATTGTTATGAATCTTTAGACAGAGTGGAGAAAATATACCGTAACATAAAATAACGCATTAGGAGGGTGGTCCTATGGGGTTTCAAGAACCAATTCATATACTACTAGTAGACGACCGTCCTGAAAATTTGCTGGCGCTGGAGGCGGTGCTTGAGAGCCAGCAATACGAGCTAATTAAAGCTACCTCCGGTGAAGAAGCGTTGCGCTGTTTGTTAAGGTATGATTTTGCTGTCATTGTTCTAGATGTACAAATGCCGGGTATGGATGGAATTGAAACTGCAAAGTTGATCAAGGCCAGAGAAAAAACGAAGGAAATCCCGATTATTTTTATCTCTGCCAATAGCAAAGAAGCGGAGCATTTATTCGCGGGCTATTCGGCAGGGGCTATTGACTATATGGTCAAGCCGTTCATTCCACAAATTTTGAACTCTAAGATACAAGGCTTTGTCGAGATGTACATCACGAGCAAGAAGCATCAGACTCAAACCATGCTGCTGCAGCAAAAGACGAAAGAATTGGAAATCATTAATAGTGAGCTTATCAAGGCAAAAGAAGAGGCGGAGATTGCCTCGAAAGCAAAGTCGGAGTTTCTAGCCATGATGAGTCATGAGATACGTACACCTATGAACGGTGTAGTTGGTATGATTGATCTATTAATGGAGACGGATCTTACTTCAGAGCAAAAGGAGTATTCGGAGATCATTCGGAAAAGCGCGGACACTTTGATTACGGTTATTAACGATATTCTTGATTTTACTAAAATGGAATCTGGAAAAATGGAAGTCGAAGAGCATCTGTTCGAACTCCGAAATTGTATTCAAGAGGTGTTTAGTCTCTTTTCCATAGAAGCGGGAAAGAAGAATCTGGAGCTCGCGTATTTTATTGATCAGAAATTGCCTAGGCTTTTATATGGAGATATGGCTCGTTTACGCCAAGTCTTAATTAATCTGATCGCTAACGCAGTGAAATTCACAAATCAAGGCGGGGTTTATTTAGTCGCCTCGATTAAAGATACTGTCGATCATAAGATGGAAATTGAGTTCACGATCATGGATACAGGGATCGGTATTTCTCCGGAAAAATGTGATCGATTATTTAAACCTTTCTCGCAGCTTGATTCTTCCATGACACGGAAATATGGGGGAACAGGTCTAGGCTTAGCTATATGTAAATCCCTTGTCGGAATGATGGGCGGAGAAATTCGGGTAGAATCGACGGAGGAAAAAGGAGCTACCTTTATCTTTACGATTCAGGTGTCCATGCCAGGAGAAGATTTAGTAGGCGGATATCAAGAAGAGGAATCCACGCATCCTGTTCTCAATCAAGAGGGGAGAAGTAGAATCCTTGTTGTGGATGACCATCCGATTAATCAGCGTCTTATGGTCAGCATGCTGAATAAGCTGGGCTATACGGCGGATATGGCTGAAGATGGTCAACAGGCTGTGGATATGGCGATTAAACATCCTTATGATTTTATCTTTATGGACCTTCAAATGCCAGTGATGGATGGCCTGGAGGCGACCGCTCAAATTCGTCGAGAGAGTCCTGCTGCCCAGAAGACCGTTATCATTGCAATGACGGCGAACGTCATGGAGGGTATTCAGAATCGCTGCAAAGCTTCAGGAATGGATGATTACATTAGCAAACCGCTGAAGATGAGTAGTATAAAGCAAATTATTTCCCGATATTCTAGCAGCGACAATTTAATTGTCGAACCTGATATATCTATTTTCCAGACGTAATCTAGTATTTACCAACCTGTTTTTTTACTTTGTTTGATTCAAAGGTATATCATTAAGGTTATTAATATAGAAAATATTTGTTCAGGAGAGATCGTCTAATGAATACGCACAAAAGTAACAAGTTCCATGCTAAGACAGAAACCAAAGGAAATGTATGCACAGTTTTCCTAAGTGGTGAACTTGATTTATCCGTTGCTTCCGATTTCCGCCTGGTGATGGAGCCACTTGTAGGAGATACCAAACTAGATTTAGTAATTAATCTAAAAGAATTAAAATACATCGATAGCACAGGGATTGGTATTCTACTTTCGATCCTGAAATCAAGACAAGGTATGGACGTTAAGTTTATGGTTGAGGATGTTCCTCCACAAATTCAGAAGCTGTTTGACATGACAGGTATTTCCAAGTTTTTTGCCTCCCAAGAGAATTCCCACTAGGAAAGGATAGAACAAAGAATGAGTGATGATGTGCAAAAAGTAATTCTTCAGCTGCCTGCTAGCGCAGAGTATGTGGATATCGTTAGGTTGAATTTATACGGCATTGCCTCGAAAATGGGTTTCACCTA
>RCUU01001500.1_pt1 | contig 11076 bp, 20 predicted proteins | sample 2166211 | NCBI WGS metagenome assembly RCUU01 (sample SAMN09932620, study PRJNA488358) | compost metagenome | feature: garden; material: soil; isolation source: compost soil in phenylacetic acid-enriched culture | place: Germany: Experimental Botanical Garden Goettingen | collected 2016-01-27
ACCCTCTGGCGCAGACGCAGCGATGGGTGACGATTCATCGCCTGGACACGGATGGCGACATGGAGTGGGAGGAGGTGATGGGGCTGTTGGCCGAGACGCCAGAGCTTGACCTGACCTTCAATGACGATGAGAGCGTGACGGTGCGATGGGAGCTGCAGAGCGCCGGGGATCGCGACGACTTGGTCGTAGAGAAGGATTGGGAGGAGGAAAAGCTGGAGGAGGCGCCTTTTTGACACAAAAAAGCCCGCTTTTGGGAGCGGGCTTCTATGCTTTCGGAAACATAGGGAAGCTATTTTTCCAGCTGATCCTTACGATCCTTAAGCCTTCGGCTGAGATCGGCAGCCGTCGCCATGAATGCTTTAACAAACGGATCTCCTGGCTGCATCTGTGGGCGATTCGCTTCCTGAAATTTACTGCCAGTAGTCTCGACCTTCAGCTGCAGTACGTCGGTTTTAACGCTGTGCCAAAGAAAAGATTCATATCTAGAAGCTGAAACAGACAGCTCTCGTAAATGATGAATGAGCATGATCCCATCACGTGCGCTGGCCTGCTCAGGCTGAAGCCAATAGCTCATGGCATAGCTTCGAACCTCAGCCACGCTCGCTTCCAGGGATTCAATACGACTCAACTGGTAGCTGAGCTTCTGTTTCTTTGAACTCCGCCATTCGTTGACGAACTGCCAGAGCAAGCTAATACCGGCTAAGACAAACGCCCCCCAAGTGGGCCAATCCCCAATTTCAACAGCAGCAGCTTCAGGCGCGGGCATCGTCGATGTATACCCAGATTTCGTCTACCAGTGAAGGCTCATCATTCGACTTAAATCTCAGTTTCTTTCTCAGGGATTTTGGATCCATATGGTGTTTCCGGACCAAACCTCCGAATGCCTCTTCGAGAAAGGACGAGCCATAACCCATAGCTCCGTCAAGATCGATTTCAACGACGTCATGCCGCTTGAGAGACGGAGCTAAGAGATCGTCTCTGAAGACTTCGCCGGAAAATTTTCCGTCTTGACGGTAGCGCCCCGCAGGGTACTCGCTAAATTGCTTGGTGACACTGATGGAGCCCACGTTCATTTCTCCATACCTGCTTCTGTGAGTGGAATCGACCACTGAATCACTGTACCCATTATTGACCGCTTGTACGTATAGCTTTTCGATGAAACCTGACCAAACCGGAAATCTTTCCTTATGCAGCCTGCATTGCTGTGGATCGTGAGGAGTCCGCCGAGTTCCTGAGATGCCATGGCTATGTTTTTCAGGCCTTTTCCTCGGTGGCCGAGCTCTGTGCGGGTTCTGCCTACCTCGAATGCGCGCTTGATCATCCGGACATCCTTTTTGGCGCTGGAGAGGGCCAGAGTGACGATATCCCCAGCTTCCTCTGACCAGCTCTTGGGAAGGCTACGAGGAATGCCTATGCCCAGGTCGCAAAAGTTGACATGGAGCCAGTCATCAAGCACCTCTGCGAATAGCCACCATCTCCTAGCATCTGCTTCCTCACTGCCTCCACTGAGTCGATCGCCGCGCAATTCGATGTAAGCATGATGGACTGAGTTGTCCATAGCTTCCTCGACTCCGACTACCACGCGTCGGTAATTTTTGGGGATTTGTGCTTTGATGGCTTTCAGAATCGGATCTGCCTGCAGCGGAGATACATCAATCCCGCTGGCGTATTTCCAATGGAAGACATCACGGTCCTCCTCCGTGATCTCCAGACGATGATCCTTTCCTAGCAGTTTCAGCAATCCAATCTGTTGGAAGACCTTTTCTACCTTTTCATCGCCAGGGTAGGTGCATGACAGCTTGCTGTTTTCAAGAGACCTGCTGACACGATCGATTTCGGCAACCAACAAGAGCGTGCCACAGCTGTGGACTGCTTCAGTATTTTTGAAATCGATCTGGACACGCCCACCGCGCGAGGCTGCCTTCCGAAGCTCCTTCAAAAACCTTACAAGCTCATGCCGGCATTCTTGATTGAGGAGCTGAATGCGTTTGGGAGCAGTCAGCGACAGCGGCTTACTCGCTGTCAGCTTGCTTTTTGGCCTTATGCGTTTAAGCGGGCGAGCGCTCGCCAGTCGCCGCAGCTCCCTACGCTGTCTAGTCCGCCTCATTCTGACGCGCTGTGTGTAGCTAATCCTTTTCATGGCGCCTACTTCATGTGTGATTGTTGGGTGCCTTAGGGACGTCTTGTCCGGTGGACTACGAGAGATTTACCGGCCCCTTATCATTTCCATCAAACTAAAAGCGCGTTCCACACCAGCAGCACCCGGGCCTGGATGTAAGTCTCCTCCCGGCGGATCATCCGATCCTTGTGCTTCGGGTTGTCAGAGATCATCTCGAAGTACTCTTCGTCCGCGATCTGCAGCCGCTTGATGTACTCGTGGCCGCCCCAGGAGAAGTAGTAGATCCCATCCCCTACGAAATCGCGGATGCTGACGTCGACGATGAGCGGATCGCGGTTCTTGATCGTGGGGGCCATCGACTGGCCTCGACCGGTGACCAGCTTCAGATGGAAGTGCTCTTTGAACTCGATGCCCAGCTCGCGCAGATGAGTGGGGCTAACCCTCACGTCCTGCAGCATCTCTGGGAAATCGTGGGTAGTTTCCCCATCACCCATGGCCCCGCGCACGTCGTAGTGAGCAATCCATACCTCGTCACCAACCAGGCCGGGGCGGGTCAAATCGGCTTTCACCAACACTCTATCGGCAGCGCCGGCGGTCGCAGCGGGCTCTTCCGCAGCAGCCAGCAACCTCTGGCGGACTTCCTCGGGAATGCCTTTCCCACTTTTGGCCAGCATCTGCTTAACCAAATCGGCAGCCGAGAGCTTGGAGTCTGCAGTATCAGCCTCCGGCAAGGGCTCACCCTCCGCCAGCAATGAGTCAAACCAGCCGCGCGGTAAGCCTTCAATACCTTCGATTCGCCTGGCTACATCATCACCCAGGTTTTTTGCCGTTTTGTCGGAAAGGATCTGGCTCAGATGTGCAGGAGCCATCCCCCAGCGCTCCGCGCAGGATCCTTTTCTCTGGCTGCCAATCAGCTTCACCAGGTTGTGCTTGCGAATCTCGTAGATATCCATGCTGCGCAGAATGCCAGCGTTTAGCTTGATGCTAAATGTGCGCAAAGCTAAATTATCCTTGCTCGAAAATTAGCCATGAGCTAAATTTGCTCGTGTGTGTAAGGAGATCCCACATGAATGACCACCTCCGTGAATGGTTAGCCACCGCCACCAACGATCGCCGGCGGGACGTAGCAGCTGCAGCAAAGACCACAGTCGGCCACCTCTGGCAGCTCGCAGGTGGTCATCGGAAGGCCTCTGTCGATCTTGCCGAACGTTTGCAGGACGCCTCTGGCGGCGAAATCACGATTGCCGGCCTGCGGCCTGATCTGATCCCGTTTGCCCGCAAAGCGCTCAAGGGCGCCGCGTAATCGAATTCTTCAAGCAAGGAGCCACCACCCAATGAGCTACGACGATAGCCGCCATTTGAAAGACCGGGAAATTAAGTCCCGTTACGACGAGGACACCTACGAGGCTGTCAGGGCGGTTGCAAAGCTTCACCGCCTGCAGCCAGCGGTGTTCGTGCGCATGTGTGTAGAGGAGAAGCTCGCTCTGCTGATTGCTCAGGATGATAACGAGACTGCGCACACGGCCTGAAGGCCCGCAAGGGGGACTCATGGCCGAAACGATGATTTGTCACGGCCTCGAGGAGCGCTTCTACCGAAAGCTTGAAGAGATGGCGATGAAAGCCGGGATGACCCCCGAGCAGTACGCCGTCCAGTTAGTACGGGAAAGCCTCCTCGAGAAAACGAGGCCTAAAGGCGCCGGCAAGCTCCGGCACCTGCCTCGGCCTTAAAAGGCCCTGAAAAGGGAGCGCCTGGCTACGGGCAGCGCAACCGGAATGGCTTCATTTTTCCGCGCATGCGCGGATCGATGCCCATGGGCTTCGCACTATCAAGGTACGAACCCCAGGCACAAAAAAACCGCCTGGCGGGGCGGTTCTTCAACTACTGCTTCGAGGACGATTATGCATACCTCCTTCCATCATGTACAGGCCCTGTCCAGGGCCGCGCCACAACATGCGAACCACGAGTTCATGGCGCGCTTTCGAGAAGGCAAGGTTTACGCCCTTCTTTTCTCTGACGGCTGGATCAAGGTTGGCCGTGGGCGTAATCCTGAAGATCGGATTCTTGCCCACTCATCTGCCTCAAGCATGCGAAGCGCGACCCTCGTGAAAACGACGGTGTCCGGCAGCCTTATCGACTCCACCTATGCAGAGGCTGAACTTATCAAGTTCTGCTCCGATCGGGGGCGGACAGTGCATGGTCGTGAATGGTTCGTGGGGGTGGATTATGAGCAGCTAGTTGCCCTGATTGGAACTCGATTCCGGGGTGACTCTCCAGCGAGCATCGAGGCAGCAAGGCGAGCCCAATCCGATAGAACCGAGCAGACACTCTCCTCTGTCTTCGGTGGCCATAAAAAGGCCGCTGAGCCTGATCCTGCCGAGCAGAAGAAGTGGATCGAGTCACTGGCCTATGCGCGCCTGCTTGATAGGATTTTCCTGGATGACGGGTACTCAGGCTGGCTCTTTGAGCCTTCCGACTCTGGCATGTCGAACTTCGGAAACTACGCGTCTCTTGTGATCCACGAGCTCCCGGAAGATGAAGTAGCAGACCTCTTTGTCCGGGCTGGGAGGAACCCTAGCGAGGCCATTGAGCAAGTCACCTGGGCCGCACGAGAAATCATTGATGCGCACGTTAAAAGCGGAGGCGCGTAATGGCCGGAGACTGGATCAAGTTTGAACTCACCACCATGGACAAGCCCGAGGTCTGCCAGATTGCGGATCTTGCCGGCATCGACCCTGACGCGGTGGTGGGCAAGCTCATGCGTGTATGGGGCTGGTTTGACCAGCAAACCGAAGAAGGTAACGCTCCAAGCGTTAGCAAAAAATTACTCGACCGATTGGTTGGCGTTGCGGGCTTCTGCGAGCACATGAAATCGGTTGGATGGATGGCTGAGGCCGATGGCCTTATCTCTCTTCCTCACTTTGAGCGACATAACGGCAAGACCGCTAAAAACCGGGCCCTAACGGCTCGCCGCGTAGCAAATCACAAAACCGCTAACGCAGAAGGTAACGCCGCCAGCGTTAAAGGTGCGTTACCTAGAGAAGAGAAGAGAAGAGAAGATCAAAACCCTCTCTCTGCGCGGGAGGCTGTCGACCCTCGCATGCCCAGCGAGATGACCCTCGACTGGCAGCCAGGCCCGAAGCTCCTGAAAACCTATGCGGTGCACTCAGGCGTAGCGCTTGACCTGTTTACCGAGGAGGCGCGCCGCGCATTCACTGCCCACTACGAGCCCCGTGGCCAAGTGAACACCCAGGCCGAATGGGCACAGATGCTGGTCAAGTGGGTGCTTAACGACCGCAACCGCGCCGCTGCCTCGAACGTGAAGCAGTTCCCGCCACGGCAGAGTAGCGAGCCTGACTTCAACAGCACTGCATGGGCGGAGAACCTGGTGGTGCGCCCATGAAATCAGCAAACCAACTGATGGCTGCGATGCAGAATCGCCCGCCAGAGCTTCACGGCGGGCCGGTGGTGGTTTCCCTGGAGACTGCCGAGGTGGTGAACGACCTGTTCCGCCGCCTGCGCGGCATCTTCCCGGCCTGGCGCCAAGCGTGGCCTTCCACCGAGGCCCTGGCCGCTGCCAAGGAGGAGTGGATCAAGGAGTTCGCCTCCGAGGGCATCCGCACGCTCGAGCAGATCGAGTTCGGCATCGAGAAGTGCCGCAAGCTCAAGAAGCCTTTCGCGCCGAGCGTGGGCGAGTTCATCGCCATGTGCCAGCCGACGCCTGAGGACTTCGGGATGCCGGCGCCGGCCGATGCTTGGATCGAGGCCCTGATGGGCGTGTGCAGCCACGAGGGCGTGAAGATCGCCGCGGTGGCCACCGGCCTTTTCGACCTGCGCTCAGCCCAGCAGAACGACAAGGGCCTGCAAGCTCGCTTCGATCGTGCCTACCAGATCGTCCTGCGGCGCGCTCAGGAAGGCGAGCCGCTCGACGGGAGGATCGCCACGGGCATCGGCCACGACAGCCAAAAAAGCCTGCTGGAGCTCGCAGACGAGCACGCCAAGCAGAAGCAGGACCGCCTGCTGGAGATCCAGCAGATCCCAACCACAGCCGCAGCCTGCCGTGCGCAGCTGATGGCCAAGTTGAACATCAAGCGCGCCGGGCAGCCGGCCGGGGAGGGGGTGTGAGCATGTCAGATCAACAACTGCTGGAACTGGCGGCAAAGGCTGCCGGTATCGGTCCGGTGCTCTGCTACGAGTCTGCACGCAACTGCCTGCGCATCGGGCCTCGATCCAGCTACCGGCTGTGGAATCCCCTTGATGACGACAGCGCCGCGTTGAGCCTCGCAAGGAGCCTCGGCATCTGCATCCAGTTCATCCCGGATTGCGACACGGTCCAGGTGTACCAGGAGCGCGAGTTCACTGCCGAGCCTTTCAACGTGCACGTTGCTGGCCTGGGCGATATCGAAACGCGCCGCGTCATCACCCAGGCGGCCGCCGAGATCGGCAAAGCCATGCAGGAGCAGCACTGATGGAAACCAACAAGATGCGCGAGCAGTTCGAAGTGGCCTATCTCGCTGAAATGAAGCGGCTGTATGGCATTACCGGGGCTGCCGAGAACAACCTGGCCTGGCGCCGGCCAGATGGTGACTATGTTGACCCGATGCTCAGGCTTGCATTTTGGGCCTGGCAGGCCTCCCGCGAGGCTGTGGTGGTGGAGCTGCCTGTTGAGCCCTATGCATCGCAAGGGATGTCGCAGCCGAGCTATGGCGACGCACTGAAGGATTGCCGTGTAGCCATCAAGGCCCAGGGCCTGAAGGTGTCGCCATGACCGAAGTCCATCGCTACAAAGTCGTCAAGATGCTTTCCGAGGGCGGCAACCGGATCAGCTACGACCCACGCGGACCCGAGGTGGTAATGGCAGAAGCCTATGACCAGCTCAAGGCCGAGAACGAGGCGCTGCGCAAGGATGCCGAGCGGTATCGCTGGCTGCGCGATGACGAGTATCTGCACGCATGGGCCGATTTGCATGTCTGCGATGAGCATCGCCGCGCCGAGGTGACCGACAAAGCCATTGATGCCGCCATGGCCAAGGAGGCGAGCCATGGCTGAGCTCGCATTGATCCGCACCCCGCAAGGCCTGGTCCCGGCCACCGACGCCGACCGTGAAACAATCCTGCACTGGAAGGCTGGCCAGGTCATCCACGGCAAGTTCACCAAGATGCGCAATGCCAAGTTCCACCGCAAGTTCTTCTCGATGCTGGATCTGGCGTGGGAGTACTGGGAGCCCTCTGGCGGCTTGGTGCCTCGGCAGGAGCTGCGGGGAATCTGGGGCTTGGCCAAGTACTTCGAAGAGCTCAACAAGCGCCCAGGCCAGCTCACAAGTGCAGTGGAGGGATACATCGCCAAGCTGGAGGCCGACCGCGCCGACCGCTTCCCGGTGGTGGACAAGAGCCGGGAGGCCTTCCGCGAGTGGGTAACCATCGAGGCTGGCCACTTCCACCTGGTGCAGACGCCAGATGGCGTGCGCAGGGAAGCCAAGTCCATCAGCTGGGCGAACATGGATGACACGGCATTCGAGCCGCTGTACCGCGACGTTTTCAACGCCTGTTGGCGGCTGGTGCTGTCGGCTCACTTCGAAACCGAGGCTGCTGCGCTGGCTGCTGCCGACATCATGGGGAGCTACGCATGAGCCATCAATTCAAGCCGGGCGACCTGGCGCTTGTCACCAACCATACCTACCCGGCAGCCATCGGCCTGTGCGTAGAGCTGGTTTCCCGACACCTTGTCGGCCCGGTCGATCGTCGTGACCCAATGGACCCTGGCGTCTATGAGCAGGGGGAGGGTGATCCGGTGTGGGTGGTTGCAGAAATTGAAGGCGAGTCGGACTGCATCGTTTGGGAAAAAAGGATCATGCCCCTGCGCGGTGACTTCGCCCCCGAGCAGCAGAAAGCAAAGGAGGCCGAGCCATGCGCGTAGCCGAGATCAAGCCGAAAAAGTGCAAGGCACCAGGTTGCGGCCAGCGCTTCAAGCCGTCCATGACCACGCAGAAGGTGTGCAGCATCACCTGTGCGCTGGCCATGTCGAAGGATTCGAAGGTGCAGAAGGTCGCGGCCAGGGCCATCACCAAGCAGGCGCGCCAAGAGCTCCAGGAGCGCCGGGAGAAGCTGAAGACAAAGGGTGACCACCTACGGGAGGCCCAACAGGCGTTCAACGCGTATATCCGCGAGCGGGACCGTTTGGCGGGGTATCGCTGCATCTCCAGCGGGCGACCGCTCGACTGGAACGGCAACGCGGTCGACGCTGGCCACTATCGCAGCACAGGTGCCGCGCCACACCTCCGCTTCGACGAGAACAATTGCCACGCCCAAAGTAAGCACGACAACCGATACCTGTCCGGGAACGTGGCGGACTACCGGATCGGACTCATCAAGCGCATCGGCCTGGAAGCTGTAGGGACCCTGGAAAGGGACCAATCAGCTCGCCGCTACACCATCGAAGACCTGCAGGCCATCAAGGCCCTGTACAGGCAGAAGCTCAAAGACCTGAGGAGGGCAGCAGCATGAACTGGACTATCGCGGATACCGCGGGCGCGCTGTTGCTGGCCATGACCATCGCTTCCACCTGGTGCGTAGTGCGCGCCAAGGGCATCGAAAGTCGCCGCAAGAAGGAGAACGGCCCATGCAACTGAACAGCGCACGCCAAGCGTGGCACGACTGCCTCTACACGGCGTGGGATAGCCAAGGCGCATTCATCGAACAGCTGGGCCTATTGGGCACCATGGTCCAGACCACGGAGAAGCAGCGGAAGGCGAGCCATGCTGTGCACCAGGCCCTCGCCGGCGGTGTGCAGGCGGCCATCTTCAAACTGCCCGGCAGTCTGCGCGCCTTCGGCAACTTCATGTACGCCCCGGAGAGCGGGGATAACGAGCGCGAGGTAGCCGAGGAGTGCGTGTTTTCGTTGGCCATGGCCAGGTCCGGGCGGATGACCGCGGCCAAGCGCGAGCGCTGCGAGTACGTGGCCAAGGGCGTAATGTTCCGGTACCGGCGCATGCACCAGGGCGGGCAATCGTCAGCGCAGGACCCGTTCGAAAGCCCGGAGTGGTTCAAGCGCTGGATTGACGATGTGTACGGCGTGACGCTTCCCTCATGTGCCTGGGCCAGGGACTGGGAGCCATTCGTGAAGATCTGCTTCGAGGTCTGCGAGGACCTGGACAAGCGCGCACTCTCGCCGGTGGCAGCCGCAATCTACGAAATGAAGGAGGCCGCTTGAGGGCCTATTGCGTTCCCGCACGCGTGATGGCACTATTTGTCCATTGTTAGAGTTTTGCCTTCGGCAAGCTCATCCAGAAACCGGCCTTGGCGCCGGTTTTTTTGTGCCCGCAGAAACGCAAAAGCCCCGAACTAATCGGGGCTTTGTCATTTGTGCGGCGAGAAAAAAGAGAGGGCGACTCCAGCGGGTGCTGTAACACCCAAGGGAGACGCCAGATCGCAGATTATGCCTGCAAGCCAGCCAAGGCCCTCACTGCTCGCGCGAGCGGGGCGGAGCCTAGCAGAAAAACTTAAGGCTTTGCAGATGCTTAGAGACATTCGTTGCGGAAAATGCAACCGACTGCTCGCCCGAGCGGGCGGGGTTACCCAGCTCCAGATCAAGTGCTCCCGGTGCGGTGCACTTAACCATGTGAAGACCTCGAGTCTCGAGCCATCGTCATTGCACGACAAAGAGAGCGACTTGATCGCCTCACTCTCTACTCGAACAAGGTAATTACATGAATATTGTAACTAAGCCAATTAAAAGTGCAGATGAGAATATCTGCGGGGCTGAGTTCTCAGTTGTAAGTAATGGCAGCGGAATGGAATACGGCACGGCCAGCCAGAAGCTGACATTTAACGCTTTCACAGGTGGTGATAGCGGTAGCTCTGCATCTGGACAGTTCGTTTTTAACAGTGGAATCGCCAGTGCTACGATCCAGCTAGACTACGAGCTTGCTGCTCATGTTTCTGTTCGCGAATTTAAACAGGCAACTGTTAAGAAGCCAGAGCCGGGAGCGAACGAGCCTGTGGCGGAAATTGTATATCAGGATAATGCGTACGTCAGCCTAGAGGTGATTCGTAACGGTGTAGTCCAGTTCAACAAGGCGTACAACCTGAAGGAAGAAGATGCGGAGGGTAATTGGGTTAGCACCAAGGAAACTGGTGCTTACTTCGGCGGCGGCTTCTCGATTAGCATGCCTACCGCTATGGGTGCCCCGTACAAAACTACCCTGCAACGGTTAGACGTTCAGTCGGCAGTGCCGGCAGTGTTTCGAATCGCTGCTTCTGCACGTTCAATTACTGCTTCCGTCAAGTTGTCGTTTGCACTAGAAGACAAAGCCAGTGGTTTTACGACCCGTGAAAGGGAAGCTATTGATGCGGCTTTGCGGCACTATGAGGGTTATACAGACTTCATGTATCGCGACAACCAGGGCTTCGTGACTGCTGGCGTCGGATTCATGATGCTAGATGAAGACTCAGCACTGGCTTATCCTTTTCTAGATGATTCCGACAATCCGGCATCAGACGAGCAGAAGCGCGCAGAGTGGCGACTTATCCACTCTCTTCCTCAAAACCATATTGCCGACTGGTACGAAGATCACGCTAGTCTTTATTTGACGGATGAATTCATCAATTCCAAGCTAAGTAGCACGATTGATGACAACTTTAGCGCCCTGTCCCGGATTTTCCCTGATATTGAAGAATTTCCGTCCGCAGCGCGGGTCGCTCTCCAGGATATGGTGTATAACACGGGAGAAGGTGGGCTTCGAGCGTTTGTGCTATTAAGAGCTGCCATCGAGCGTCGTGACTGGCAGACTGCCGCTGGTGAGTCCCATCGAGTTGGACCTGGTCCAGAGCGGAATAACGCGATTAGGGATTTGTTTTTGAGTGCAGCAGGCAACGGCGATTTCTGATAAAGCTGCATGATGAGAAACACAGTCGCGCTAAATCGCGGCTGTGCTTCTCAATCGGCTAATCGATTGTTCAGG
>RCUU01001503.1_pt1 | contig 11064 bp, 8 predicted proteins | sample 2166211 | NCBI WGS metagenome assembly RCUU01 (sample SAMN09932620, study PRJNA488358) | compost metagenome | feature: garden; material: soil; isolation source: compost soil in phenylacetic acid-enriched culture | place: Germany: Experimental Botanical Garden Goettingen | collected 2016-01-27
GTCGCTCCTTACGCAGGAGCGTGGATTGAAATTTCTATATCCGTATAGGGGCTAACCCTTTAGTGTGTCGCTCCTTACGCAGGAGCGTGAATTGAACAGGTCAGCTGTCCTATTTGTATAACGTTATGGAGATCTGGTTGTTTTTTTACATATTTACTTACTTAATAATGGCCCCCATCCTTTCAATGCTACTCATTAATTAAACTCCCCCATTCCATATTTTTACTTATGGCTTAGAACTGAAAAAATACTTATGTTCTTTTAATGGCTTCTGTTCCCGGATAATTATAGTTAAACTAACTCTAAATTCAGTAGATTTCAGGGAGTCTTAGCAGAATCCCTTTTTTCTTTCTGTCCGTTTCATTTTGTTCAACGTAGAACGTTTGTAGTTTGGATTAAAATGATAGAGTCATCAATTATGATTCATTAGGGTCGAATATAGCTCTCCGAGTTGTGATATGATATTGAAAGAGTGAATATTCCATAATTATGCACCGGAGGGTAATGATGCTAGAGCATGTTCAAACTTTAACATTACGAGCTACGTTTGCAGCAACTGGAGAAGGTAGGCTTCCACCTTACTTGGGGTCGACCATTCGAGGGCTCTTGGGGCACTGTATTCGCGACTTCGTATGTCCGCACCCCCAAGTGAAATGCCACATGTGTAAGATTTCAAAAAATTGTGATTACGCCCAAAACTTTTGTTCTCCAGGAAATGATGCAGGAGCCGTGAATCCATTTGTAATTAAAGCCTTAACTAAGGACAAGGTGGATTGGAATCCCCTTGATACCTGTCAATTTGATATTACTTTAATAGGAAGATCGAGTGAGCAAGCGGGATTATTTATTGATGCATTACAAGAAATGCAGTCGAGAGGGTGGGGGGCATCTAGAATCCCCTTTGAGCTTCAGCAAATTACAGATCCTATACATAACACTTTAATCTGGAATAACGGAAAGGTTTGGATGCGAAACTGCCAGCCTCAACCCTTGATTTGCGAGTCTAGACGAGCACGTGCAGTATTAGTGTGCTTTCAATCGCCGGTTCGAATTTTGAAAAGCAGGAAGCTACAACACAAACTATCGTTTGCAGATGTTATTCAGTCAGCTAGTCGACGCATATCACTATTGTCTCATGCCTATACAGGAAAACTGTTGCAATGGGATGAGGACATGATGCTGGCCGATGCTCAAAATATTAAAACAGCTGCTGAAAGCTGGAAGCCGGTTGATTTCTCACGTTATTCTATGACACATCATGGAAAGTTGGAGCTTCCGGCAATTATGGGTTGGGCCAGGTATGAAGGTGATTTAACACCCTTTACTCCAATTCTTGCGGCAGGCGAATGTTTACATGTTGGAAAGAATGCTACGATTGGTTTCGGAAACTATCAGCTTAGTTATGATCAATAGATTATTGGCTTTCAATATTGAGAGGAGATTGAAGATGAGTAGCGATAATAAGCAGGCGGAAACAAAATCGAAATCTACTGAAAAGGGAACTTTCTCTAAAATTTTTGAAAATTACAATTTTATGAATCAAATGATGGCGAATGAACTCAAACTTGCTTCTGAACATTCAGGTTTAACGGGAAACTTCCGTGAAGAAATGTGGTTGAAATTTTTTCGCAGTATTGTTCCGATGAAATATTCTTTGGCTCAGGGAGTTATGATTATTGATTCAGAAGGTAACGTATCAAAGGAAGTTGATATCGCTGTATATGACGAGCAATACACCCCTTATGTCTTTCAATACAATACATTGAAGTTTATCCCTATTGAAGCGGTTGTGATTGTAATAGAGTGTAAAAGTAAGAATTATGAACGGGAGGCTTTAAGAGTTTGGGTTAATAGTATAGAGACATTGAAACCAAGACCGACGGGCATCGCCAGAACCGTTCAGGGATATGCAGTTGGTTTCACAAATAATAGTCAGACATCAACCAGACCAATTCGAATTTTAGCATCATTAAAGAAGTTTGTTGATATCTCAACAATGGAAAAGCTGTCTGAAGAATTAAAAGATCTTTTTGATTTTGTCATTATGGACAATGGAAACACATCAGGATTTGAAGTGACTCTCATTAATAAGGAAAAATCGTTGCAATGGTGGGGAGATACTCTTAATAAGAGTACAAAAAAATCAACTGCCCCAGAATCATCTCAAAATATGGAAAAATCGGGTGGCAATGAGAAATATTTAGAAGATCAAGGTGGTCTTCAAATTTTGCATTTACCAGATAATGTTACTGATGAGGAATTACAAAAGAGGTACTCTGAACTATCTTTTAGCGAAAAATCAATGACTAAAACGCTTAAAGATTTGGAGGTCGAAGAAAACCCGCTGCTTACTCTGAATCTACAGCTAAATCAATTGCTGATGTTAATTAATAACCCGATGATGTTTCCGCATTTTGCATATGCGAATGCTTTTAATAAAGGAGTCACTGCCAAAGATTAGCTTAGAACGGTCCGTTGAATTAGTAAATAAATATGAAGGAGCCATGGAGGAGGTTGAAACATAATGACGTCATATGCTTATATAGATGTTTCTCGTAAACAAGAGTTTATTTATCGCCATAATAGGCTAAGTGACAATTTGAAGAATTCTAATATTATCAGAACAGTAACTGAAGAGATAGGGATTGCGGCTGCTCCACCAGAATCATTGAGTGGATTTTTGGAAGCATACTGTAAGGATAAGTATGAATTTATTTACTCCGGGGGCGGCAATAGTATTATTAAATTCAAACAAGGTCAACCGTCCGCCGAACAGTTTGCTAGAGAGTACTCTACGCTGATTTTAAGGCTTTATCCTGAGCTTGAAGTGTATATCAGTACTATTGATGAAGGTGAAGTAATAACCAAGCAGGAAAATGATGAAATGCAAATTCGTCAGGAATTGATCAAACGATCAGATAGATTAAAAGATAAGCGACGTGCTGCATTTCGTCGATGGACTTACGGAATTGAAAAGCTAGATGAAACAGGAAAGCCACTTGCCCAAAGTCCTGCTCGTAAAAATTTTTCACATGATATGCAGGCTGCAAGAGACGCGGTATCCAATAAATTAAAGTTAACAGAATCTTACATAATAGACACTAACGAACTGCAGAATTATAAACAGGAGAACGGAAAGAGCTATATCGGCATAATAGCTATAGATGGAAATAAGATGGGCGAAATGGTTGAAAAACTGAAAAATTTCCAACAACTACGTGATTTTAGTAACATGATAGAAAATATTTATATCAAAGCTGTTAGAAAAGCAATTCAGGAAATAGGGGAGCAGAAAAATAAGAAAACTCAAGCCAATTCGACTAATAACTCTTCATTATTGTATACACCGATTGTCCTTGCCGGGGATGATATATGCCTGATTACTGAAGGTGAATATGCTATTAAAATGGCTGTGCGTATAGTCGAGAACATTAGAACGATTTCAGAGAGTGATGAATATAAGGAGCGGTGGAGCGATTTACAATTTGAGGATGTTTCATTAAGTGCATGCGCAGGCGTGGTTATCACTCGAGCTACGTACCCTTTCTTTGAAGCAGTAAAAGAAGCAGAGGCCATTTGTGCAAAGGCTAAGGAAACCGTTCATAAAGTGGCTGATAAAGATACTGCAGCCGCTTCTTTTATCGATTGGCACATTGTTGAGGGACAGGTGATGGCGGAGGATTTTTACGAGGATCATGTACGTCATCAGCGGGACAATGAATATTTTCATATTAAACCACTTCGGATTGACCAGAAGCAAGCGTGGGTGGATGGAGTTTTCGGTTTTCCTGCATTTGAACGATTAGTAGCTCGAATGAAGCGGGAAGAAAATCAAAAATCTTTCCTGGAACAAGTTAGAAAAGAAATGTACAGTGGTTGGAATTCATACAAACTGCTATTTGAAAGTAATAAAACGAAAATCGCGCATAAAGTTGCTGATATTGTGAAAGAACATCTGGTTGATGATTGTAAGAACAGTACGTCTGAAGAGAATATCGAAGTAAAGCATGCAGCAATTATTGAATCTAACCCGGCTGGACCATGTTCTTATACCTATGTGCTACATGATGTACTTGAGACGATGGGGTTCCTTGTGACTGAGGAGGATGAAGCAAGTGAAGCTACAGAATAGGGAAAATTACCGTATAAGAATTACTTTGCTTAGTGAGGCTATATTCAGCAGTGGAGCAAAGGAACCTAATCTGGTGCAGTCCAGGGTGTTGACGGATCAGGATGGATTTGTTTATTTCCACGCTAAGACCTTGAAGGGACAAATGAAACGCAGCGCGATGTGGATTCTAAGACAGTATGCTGAGCTTGATAGTGATAGAGCAATACAGTTCTTTCAATCTATTGTGAAGATATTTGGATTCAATCGCGAAGAACTAGAAAACTTGCAAGAAGATTATAGTGGAGCTACGCAAGGAACCGAGCCGTGCAAATTCATCGATGCTGTTAAATTGGAAAATAATCCAATTCTATCTCAGCAGGGCATGATGAAGCTTGGTCATTTGGAACTCCCGCGTAAAGTAAGAGATTATTTCAAAAATCTGTACGATGAACAGCTTAAGAGCGATGATCAAAATATATATTTGTCACGTCATGATTTAATCGAGGCGCAGACACATATCCGGACAGGAATTCAACTCGATGATGGTGTTGTAAAAGATGGAATGTTCACGAGTTATCATACAGTTCGTCAAGGACTAATCTTTTATGCCCCTATCATTTTTGAACAAAGTCCGGAAGAAGAGGTGCTTTGGGAACTGGCGAGAATCGTCCGTGCCATGGATTGGATTGGAGCAGGTGTACATCGGGGACGGGGAGAGATAAAGGCACAGTTGTTGGCCTTATCAGAAGACGGTGAGAAAGGAGATGTAAAGTGGGATGAAGTATCTAATAATCCGAATTTCAAATAAAGAACCGCTTAAGATTGGTTCAGGTGGAACTAAGGAAGGCCAGAAAGAACCTTGTAAAGACTATATTCCTGGCTCTACACTTCGTGGGGCAGTGATTGGTCAACTACTGCGCTTAAATATTTGTAAGGAAGACGAGTTACCACCAATACTGGACCAAATGATTTGTTATAACGCATATCCCTATCGCCATAACAGACTGTATACGCCGACTCCGCTTCATTTACGCCTTAATAAACATGAATGGAGAAAGCAACGTGCTCTATCCTCTAATTTAGATAATAAGAAGGTAGAACTCTATAATTTGCCGACGGATCATTCAATAGACGCAAAGAATAATATTCCGTTTCAGTTTGTAGCACGGAAAGATGGCTATTTACAGGGAATACGTGTTGCCAAAGCATATACCCAGCATCACAGTCAAGTTCGAAATCGTGATAGTAAAGAAAAAGCAAATTTATTCAATTATCAGGCAATTTTACCGGATCAGATGTTTCAGGCTATTATTGCTTATTCGGAAGATATCGAAAAGTCGATAACAGCGATGTTTGAGCAAGCGAGTATTTGGTACTTGGGAGGCTCCAAAGGGTCTGGTTATGGACGATGCGAAATTGAGATTGTTGGAGAAGCGACTTCTGATTTTATTAAAGCGAAGGAACTTCTGGGATTTGTTCCATCTCCTGCTTTGACAGATTTGGATGATCCGTCTTTAATGAAGGATACGATTGAATCTGATTTATCGAAACATGTAAATAGGATTGTAATTACATGTTTATCAGACTGCTTATTTCGTAATGAATTTGGACAGCCGGTTCCTTATATACCGATTGCTGAACTGCAGCAGCTTGTGGATGCACCAATTACGCTTCAATTGGTTCATCAGTACGTACTTACAGGAATTAGTGCTGGATACAATGCCAAGTGGCAAGCTCGTTATCCGAAAGAATCGGTATTAAAAGCGGGATCGATATTGGTGTATGAGATTGAGGGTATTGAATCGTCTGTATCCGTAGAGGTTGTGAATCAATTGATCCGTCGATTGGAACAGCAACCTGTGGGTTATCGAATTCAGGATGGTTATGGCTGGCTAGCGGTAAATGTTTCATATCCAAGTCAGCTACAAGTTAGCGAAGCCTCAGAAGAGAGCATTGATTCATGGGATCGCAGATTAGATAAGACAGAGCTGTCGTTCAAGGCCATGCAAGAGGATCCTGACAGCCAGATTGTTTTTCAGATCCTTAACAAGGGCTTAGATCGTAAGCGAGTACGTTGGTTGCAATTTATATTCGAGCGTTCGTCTCAGAAAGATGGGCATCAGTCCATAGTCGTTAACATTCAAAGTAGACACCATTATAACAACATGGTGGCCGTAATCAGAAGTGGGAGTTTTGATGCTGATCATTATTTGGATCGAGATTATATGAAGAATAATGCTAAATTCTCTATTGAAGGGTGCAATTTTAGTGAAATATGTCAATTTATAAATAACAAAGAGAACTCAACACAGAATGAAAAGTTGAATAGCTTTGTTAAGAGAATGCTAGGAACTAAGAGCGGCAGATTGCATTATGGTGATCCTGCTGTATTCGAAAACCGACAAAAATTTGTGAAGGAAATTCTTGAGGAAGGTCTGTTACTTTCTGCAAGGAGGCATGAAAAATGAACGCGAAGCATGTTTACTATATCGATTTAGTGGCTGAATCGCCTGCGTTTTTTGGCGGAAATGAGCAGGGGGAATTGTTGAAGAACGGCCAGGGAGAGTTATTTCTAACAGGGAATTCTATTGGTGGAGCTCTAAGAGAATATCTTATTCGAATTCAAGTTGCCCCCGAGCTTATTATCAAGGCTATGGGTGGAGTTGTTGAACAAGAAAGGGTAGATAAATTGGAATCGTTAGAAGAAGATCCGAGTTCTGATTTTACTTTTCAAGAGAGTAAACTTTATATAAGTGATGGGATGATAACTGCTGCAGAAAAAGGAGTAACCGAGTTTCCAGTTAAGCATGGTACTTCTGTTGATGCGGCTTGGGGAGCAGCAAAGGAGCATCATAAATATAATTTAGAATATATGGAAGCCGGATGCTTGCTATCTTTTCGAATAGAATGCAATTTTGAAGAGACTAATCGAAGGGACCTAAAGGAAAAGCAGCTTCAACCAGATGAATTGGAATTGTTAATTCGAACATGGGTTGCCGGCATACAGGAAGGTGCTCTCCGGCTTGGAGGACAAAAAAGCAACGGGTTTGGTAAATTTTTCAACAAGGTTTTGGGACGGTCGGTCTTTTCATTTGATAGTGTCGCAGAGATTGAGAAATATATTTTTGATCGGCACAAGGAAACTGATCCGAAGGAGCTACTAAATCATTGGATCCAGGAAAAAAGAGAAACTTTTCCAACCATTACTTTTACACAAGAAGGCATCTTTCCTTATGGAGTTTATCAATCTTTTGAGGATTTGGAATTGACCAAGCAGTTAAAGAAGCAGATCAGCGGCTTACAAAAAAATAAGGCTGGAATCTCCTATATTCCAGCATCTAGTCTGAAAGGCTTACTTCGTTATGAGTTTGAGACATTGCTCAGACGAATGGTAGCTAGCAAACGCTTTGAAAACATCTCGCAAAAGGATTTTGTTGAAAACCTATGTGAACAGTGGCTAGGTAGCACACAACGTAAGGGGAAGCTTATTGTTAATGATCTTGTCTTTACCGAGGAACAATCCGTAAAGGTTGATCGTCCAAGAGAAAAAAATGATCTACCTGTCTATGTGAAGATTGATCGTTTGACAGGAGGAGTTATGGAAGGGGCTCTGAAACATCAGAATGAAATCCAGGGTAAAGCGCGGTGGAGCTTGGATTTTTATACTGAGAAATCAATTTCCAATAAAACGGAAATATCCCCATTTCTATTTCCATTAATTTATATGATGCGTAGAATAGGTTCGGGTAAAGTGCCTGTTGGGGGTCGAACTACGATTGGATTGGGAGAGTTTAAAGCTGAATATACGAAAGTCCATGATAATGGATTGGACTATGAAATTAGCAACAATGAAAACATCAAAAGTGATACCCATAGCTATGAATGGATGAGAGAATGCTATGCTGAATTTACAAGATGGATAGAGAGCGAATATAAGTGTGCGGAGGGGATGAACAGCAATGACAGCCATTCTGCCATTGAAGCTTGAACAATTTAATACTCAATGCTATTTCTTTATTGCTCATCTGTATGACCGCGTTCTGGTTGGTACAACTTTGGACACAGAGCAAGAGCAAACGGGCCACTATGAAGAACTTCAAAAAGCGCTTAAACAAAACCTTGTATTAGAAGTGCATTTTTTCAATCATGATGAGGAGGTATATGCAGCTCAAAAAGGAGGAAAACTGGTTGTTTATGAACCATTAAGACATAATACAGATGAACAAGCTGAGGTCATTACTCGGTCTTATGTAATAGAATCCCAATACTCTAGTTTGTATAAGACGTTAGTTATCAAAGAATACATCGATTATGAAGATAATCTTGCTTATGTTAAACAAACAATACTTTATGAATTAAGGAAGGAGGATCTTGCTATATGAAACGGAGTGGCTCTAGTGATAATAAGCATCATAAACAAGTTGACAATAGTGCGGAAGGAATTACTCTCCCCTATGATTTTCTTCCTTTTGCCGCGGATCGAGATGGAGGGTCATATAAATATCCTTATGCGGTAAGTGATGTTCCAAAACATAATGAACAGAATCAGGATCGCTTAAGTGGCGCGTTATTATATACGATAACTCCGTATTCAGATGTATCATTAGAACTTAGGACAAGCTATGAGGGTATACCCTTCATTAGCGGCAGTCAGCTTCGTGGCAGAGTGAGAGCTAATCTGGAAATATTAAGTGATAGCTACCCGGAATTTGTGGATCGGTCTGAAATGCTGTATAGAAATGTTACAAAGAATAGTTATCGTGATAAACTATTTGCCTATAATTCCAAGGAAGATAAATCGGTAGAAAAAGTTGTCCGTGCGGGATATTTGACAAAAGAAGGAACCGAGTTTTATATTATTCCGGCTAAGCCAATAGGTTATAACAATTTCCTGTCTATTAAAGAGCATGTGCTGGTTCACAATGGAGTTTTGAATAATAAGAATCAGCTTTTTCATTGGGAAATGAAAGAAACAAAAAAACTCTACGACTTAGAGTGTGCAATTAATAAACTGACTACAAGAATTAGAAATGAGAAAGCAAGATTAGGGGATAAATGGAATGAAAGTACTAAGAAAGCCTATTCAAGACTATTTATAAAAGAGTATAATTTTTCAAAAAAACTGAGCCCACCAAGGTGGAAAACGGACGATCAGATTAATAGAGAGATACAAGGGCTAAAGAATAAACTGTTAGAAGATTTAAATAAAAGTGTCTCATCTGATCAGGAGTTTACTTCATTGTATGAGATGAGCGTTGAGCGGTGGGGATTAAAGGCAGAGGTATACCTCTCTTATCAGAAAAAGATTAAGATAAAGCAAAGAATTTTTATGCCTTATCAGCAAGGAATAGGATATAAGTTATCCGCAAGCCATGGAGTTATGGAGGTTTCCAGAAGTATTAGCGAGGAATATCCGATCAAAGGTTATCTCTATAATTCAACAAATGCCAGTTCAAAGAGGAGTCATTATTTGATTAATGCTGAATGTACTAACGAGCTGATTCATGTCCCACAAGATGTTATTAATAGCTATAATGTTGTACATAAACGCATGCGGTTTAATACAAAATCGGATGATACAGCAAGTTCTAACGATAAAGCAAAACCTAATGATAAAGCAAAACCTAATGATATAGAACAAATGCTAAAGGGATTTTATGATATATTTAACGGATATGATCATCTCAAGCAGCAGGCTAAGGGAAATCCAATCGTATTTTTTGTGTATGATGAAACGAAAGATTCTCTCCGATTGATCGGACGTACACCGTATTTTAAAGTTCCTTATCATTATCAGCCGTCTGAACTTATGGGGGTAAGTGATCATTATCGTTTAGATTATGCGAACGCCTTGTTTGGATATATTGCTGAGAAAAATGACGTGAATGAAGTCCCCAGCTATAAGTCTCGAGTTCGCTTCAGTCCAGTAAATATTGTCGGAGATATGCGAGTTTTTAATCCGACAGAAAAAGCGTTTCTTTTGCCAAGCCCGTCAGCTAGCGCCGCAGGAATGTATCTTAAATATGATGGGATAAATCTTCCGTCCTATGAAGAGGATAATAGTGACAAGACTAGAAAATTGAACGGATACAAATACTACCACGCACTTAATAAAACGATTCCATACAGCGAGCAGAAAACAGCAATGGAAAGTAAGCGGAAAGTCATCGAACAAAGTGAAAACATTACACTGGTAGGTAAAGTTTACTTCTCTAATTTATCGAAAGACGAGTTGGGTTTACTTATCTTATCTTTAGATATAACCAAGTTACAGACAAGTTCTGAGTATCGTGTGCAGGTTGAGAAAATTCAGAATCTTGATCAAGCTTATGAATTAATTGGTGGAGCCAAACCTTACGGATACGGTAAGGTTAAAATTAGTATTGATGAGGTTCACTTAGAACAGAAAGAAACTATAGATTTTGAATCATTGGTTTTAGATCAACAGGTAATGCTGAAGGGTGAGGAAATTGCATCGTATATAGATGCATTTATTAATCACATGGGTAAGGAGAATTATTTTAATTTACAACAAGCTCCCTTATATGATTATATTCATAGTAAGCAGATTTTTAATAATTATGATCCAGATACACACTTCAATTGGACGTCCAGTAATTTTTCTATAAACAAAGATGATTCAACTAAGAAGTCTGAAGTAGGATATAATAAGAATTACTATTTAAAGACAACAACTCCTTCTCAAAAAAATCAGCAAAAGTAAGAGCAAAATAACCAGCGGACGAAGTAAGTGGTGCGAACCCCAAGCTAACATAAAATCCCTGGGAGATTCGCACCTCGCGTCTGGCGTGCGTTTTCGAGATTTTATTAACATGTTTTTACATATTTTTCGTAGAAAAAATGAGATCCTTATTAAAGCGTTTGCAATCCTGCATGGTACAAGGACTGAAATTGCCCGGAGTCGCTCCTTACGCAGGAGCGTGGATTGAAAT
>RCUU01001504.1_pt1 | contig 11058 bp, 9 predicted proteins | sample 2166211 | NCBI WGS metagenome assembly RCUU01 (sample SAMN09932620, study PRJNA488358) | compost metagenome | feature: garden; material: soil; isolation source: compost soil in phenylacetic acid-enriched culture | place: Germany: Experimental Botanical Garden Goettingen | collected 2016-01-27
CGGCAACCCGGCTCTCCTCCAGTTCCAGCTGCAACAACTGCTTGTCGGCCTGCATACCGGACCAGATGTCACGCATCACCGGTGTCGCCATCACGATCTCGTAATACTGATCGAGCAACTGCGAATAGGCGGCGCGCAAACCCCGGGCATCCTCGACAGCCTCCATTGCCTCGGCAATGCAACGACGGCTTTCAGCGTTATAGCGCTCGGCCAGCGTACGGATCACGGAACTCTTGTCAGGGAAATACTGATAAAGGGAACCGATCGAGATCTCGGAGCGCTCGGCGATTTCACTCATCTTGAGTTGATCGCTGCCCTTGTCCGCGATCAATTGAGTGGCCATGGCCAGAATCCGCTCCTGACGATCGCGGCTGCGCTGTTGCGTGGGTTTGCGTCGAACCGCTTCTGCAGCAGGCTGTTCGAGGGTTTCAGAGGTTTTTTTGCGCACGAGTGAGTTCCCGATCAAAAACGTGACATGTACTCACCTTAGCATCGCCATTCCCTACGCCCAACAACAGATGCCGCACGTCGGGGAATTCGATCTGATGGGTTGACGGCGAAACATGAGCATCTATCATCTTTTAAACATGAGCATCACTCACATTAATCGATGGAGATGAACGCGATGAAAACGGCCCAACCCATCACGCTGGTCCTCGGCGCCACCGGCAAAACCGGACGGCGCATCACACAACGGCTCGAGGCTGCCGGCCTGCCCGTTCGCCGGGGTTCGCGCGATGCCAATCCGCCCTTCGACTGGGAAGATCGATCGACCTGGGACGCCGTGATCGATGGCGTTCATTGCGTCTACATTTCCTTTCAACCGGACCTCGCCGTTCCAGGCGCCGTTGAAACCATCCAGGCGTTCACCGACCTGGCGGTGAAAAGCGGCGTCCGCAAACTGGTCTTGTTATCCGGGCGCGGCGAAGTTGAAGCGCAACAGGCCGAACGTGTCGTACAGGACAGCGGGATTGACTGGACGATTCTGCGGGCCAGTTGGTTCTGCCAGAATTTCAGCGAGGCACACTTTCTTGAACCCATTGTGCAAGGTGAGCTTGCACTCCCCGTCGGCCAGGTCGCCGAGCCCTTTGTCGATGCAGAAGACATCGCCGAGTGTGCCGTCGCGGCACTGACCCAACCCGGACACACCAACCAGCTCTATGAACTGACCGGCCCTCGGGCGTTGACCTTTGCCCAGGCCGTGACCGAGATTGCTTGCGCCACCGGTCGCAAGATCGAATTCGTGGCCGTACCTCGGGACGCCTATCGACAGGCAATGGAACAGGAACAGCTTCCCCCGGCGTTGATCGACCTGGTGTTGTATCTCTTCACGACTGTGCTGGACGGGCGCAACACACCCGTGGCCGATGGTGTACAGCGGGCGCTGGGCCGGCCGGCGCGCGACTTTGGCGACTACGTACGGCGCACTGCCGCTACGGGCATCTGGGGCAATGGCCGTCCGACGTAAAGCAGTGGCGGGAACAGGCTTCGTCGACTAGGGTTTTTGGCGTATCGAAGTGCGGCGCCTTTATTGGCAGGAGCCTGATCAAGGAGGAACCCATGTCACTCAATCGTAGTGCTGAACAAACCTACCGCCAGTGGTCGACCCCGATCCTGTTGGAACTCAAGGAGCGAGAACATCAGATGAACCCGTCAGACCGCCAGGCCCTGGAAAACGTACTGCTGGAAAGAAGGCTGATCGATACCGGCAACCCGGCCGGCAGCGATCGCCGCAAGGCAGATCCGACGTCCTGAAAAACATCAGGCAATCACGATCAGGATAGAAATAACGGAACAGAAAAAACCAAGGGCTTGCATCCGCTTTCGCTTGCAAGCCCTTGCTTTAGAGAATGCCCAATCGAACGCAAATACGGTTCCAACGTCTGAATCCCCCCGCCGCCGTAAATCCATTTTTGATAATTATTAATTTCCAAACACTCCCCTCTATCGGCTTTAAATGTGCCAAGAGGAGGGTTAGCCATGGCAGGGCCTGCAGGTGACGTTTTTGACGAAAGCTTCGACTGCCATCAAAACCGCATTTGCAGAGGCTGACTTTCCTGAGCAGATTCACTGTTTTGTCCCGCGTCGTCACCCAGGCCACGCAGACAAACATTCACACACCGCACTTCGGTTTCCCCGGTTCGAGACCAGGCTAAACCACCACATGGAGGGATTCCAGGATGCTGATAAAAATCGAGAAAGCGAGCAAACCGGAAGGCTGGAATGTATGGATGAACGCGTGGTGCGTTGAGTTTCGCAGCTACGCAGAGGCCTTGGCGTTCGTGATCAGATTGGAAGGCCGGATCAATGCACCTCACCCCTTGCCTATCAGCACCGCCAGACTTCTTTTGGAACAGGCTTGACCTCGCGACGCCATCACCGAGAAGCTATCCACGACGTCATATCCGTATTTATTAATCTGTCTTTGATAATTATTGATTTCGCTCGCCCCTCTCCCTCGACTTTAAATATGCGTCGAGGGGGCGTTGGCCAAGGTGAGGTTTACAGGTGACACCTTTAACGGACGCTTCGAATACAGCCAGTCTGCATTTGAGGAGGCCGACCTTCCTCACCATGTGTAATACCTTGCCCCGCATCTTCCCCCAGGAGGTGCGGGGTTTTTTTCGTAAATGCGTTAAAACCACCCGCTACGATCATCTTCCAACTCTTGGCGACACACTTTAAGTTGAGCGTTGTAAATCTCTGACTGCTTTTGCACTTTCTGGGCAACCTGCATCAGCCACGGTTTACTGCGATAGGTATTGCGGCTAAAGCCCCCGCGCCCCTCGTGATAAGCCAGGTACTGATTGTAGGTGTCCCATTTGGAGATTCCGAGCTGACGTTGGGTGCCAGTGGTGTACCAACCGATAAACATGATCGCGTCGTCAAAACTGTCACGCGAACCACCGTTGCCTGTACTGTCCTTGTACTCACCCCACACAGGGTCTTGAGCCTGCGCATAACCGTAGGCCGAACTGACTCGCCCCCAGGGGATCACCCAGAGCAGGTAGTCACGAGGCGGCAATGCGTCCGCCACGTAACTGCTTTCCTGCTTCATGATCGCCATGGCCACATGCAGAGGCGTCCCATATTCACTCTGCATTTGCAGCGAATCCTCATACCAGTCGGGATACTCACGGTAAATACTGCAGAGATTGCCTTGGTCTTTTGGCGGCGTAGTCGTGCACCCCGTTAAAAACAGCATCAACAAAGCCAACAGCAGAACCTGTCCTTGTTTCATTCATTACCCTCAAAAATAAGGGCATAAGGTACCCTCCGTTTACTGCAAGGCGCCTGAGTCAGGCAGGTGCAGACAAAAACGTCAGAAGACATCCAGCTTGATCGCGTCACCCTTATCGAGAGGCTTCTTTGTAAGTCCCTATTGCACGGCGGCCTGACGCAAGCCCTGCGCTCTGATTGAATGCTCACACGTGGGCGTGAGGCCAGTGGGTGTACTCCGGGTTTCGATCTAGAGCATTTTCTCCAGGCCGATCTTGTCGCTGAGCCAGGCCTTGAAGCTGCGCCACTTGCCGCCGGGCTCCTTGCGCAAGGTATGCAGGCGGTCGTCGTCCTCGGTGAGCCAGACAATTTCGCCGTTTTCCAGTCGGGCCTGGTAACTCCGGGCCGGCGCCATGCCCTCAAGCGCCAGCTGGCGTACGTAGCCGGCCAGTTCGGGACTATCGACCAGCACCCCGACTTCAGTGTTCCAGAACACTGAACGCGGGTCGAAATTGTACGAGCCAACGAACACTTTCTGTCTGTCCAGGATCATGGCCTTGGTGTGCAGGCTGGAGTCAGAGCCACCACTGAAACCAAACGAGGAGCTACGACCGGGATCGTCCGGCTGGCGCCGCAGCTCATAGAGTTTCACGCCATGTTCGAGCAGAGTCTTGCGATACGGTGCATAGCCGCCATGCACCGCCGGCACATCGGTGGCTTCCAGTGAGTTGGTCAGCAGGCGCACATCAACGCCGGCATCGGCACGACCCAGCAGATAGTCCATGCCCGGCTTTTGCGGGACGAAATAGGCCGAGATCATGATCAGCTCGCTATTGACGCTATCGAGTTCAGGCCGCAGCTGTGTGGCCATCAATAGCGCGCGGGCCGGTTCGCCGCTGGCCAGGACCTTGCTTGGAGCGTCCCACATCGCCTTGCTATGGGCCCAGATCAGCTGCTTGCGCCAGGTCTCGAGTTGCGGTTGAGTCTGGTAGGTCATGAGATGGTTGTACAACGCCTTGCTCTCGATACGTGAGGTCTGGAGCGATTGCTCCAGGCGTTGGCGGCTTTCGAGCAAGTCTTGCGCTGTTGGCTTGTTGAGCTGGAAGTCACTGATCGACTGGCTCAAGGCGCTGTTCCAGTACTGATCGAAGCTGTGCCCCAATTGCTCGGCGACCGGGCCGATGCCCAGCAGGTCCATGTCGGTGAAGTTGAGGTCGGGCCTGGCGTCGAAATATTCATCCCCCAGGTTGCGTCCGCCGACGATGGCTGCGCTGTTGTCGGCCAGCCACAGTTTGTTGTGCATGCGTCGGTGTTGTTGGGAAAGATCAAGCAGGCGGCCCATGGTTCGAGTGACCACGGTGCTGCGCCCCAGATGCAAAGGGTTGAAGACGCGGATATGGATGTTCGGGTGCACCGCCAGGGTAGCGATGACTTCTTCCTGGCCGTCGCTGGCAGTGTCATCGAGCAAGATGCGTACCCGTACGCCGCGATCTGCTGCCAGCAGCATTTCATGCACCAGCGCCCGAGTGCTGAAACCGTTATGCACGATGTAGTACTGCAGATCGACGGCTTTCTGCGCATTGCGGATCAACTCGGCGCGCGCCCGGAATGCTTCACTGCTGTTGGGCAGCAAGCGAAAACCCGAGCGCCCCTCATGCTCGGCGGCCTGAGCCTGGATCGAGCGCCCGAACGCCGAATCGCTGGCGGGTATCGCCTCGCTGAATTCGTGAGGCAAGCGCGTGGTGGCGCAGCCGACGAGCAGCAGCGCGAACAGCATGGCGCAGAGAAACCGGGACATGGGCAAGGACTGCTCCTCAACCACAACGGGTGTAGTTTTTGAACTCAACATCCAGCCAGTACTGGCTGCCGAGCACATGCAGCCCTCGATAATCCGCACGACTTGTTCCAGTAAAGCCCGTTTCAAGCAGTGTGTCGAAATATTCCAGCAGCTGCGCCCAGAGCATGAAACCGCCCTGGGCCGGGTGCAGGCCCGCCCTCCGCTGTAGCGCCGGGCTGGGTCGAGCAGTTTGGGTCAGCCGGTGTCTCTAACAACGTACGCGGTGCCCTGGAAGCCATCGATAAGATTGAAGAACTCATCAAGATGACGCTTGTGGTGATGATGGCACCGGAGTGACTGAGTCGTTTTCGGCCCTTCGCGACAGGCAGCAGTCAGCCAAAAGCGGGCGCTCACAGCGGATGTCGATATCAGACTTGTTCAGTAGAGGATAAGAATCCAGTTTAGATTTTGACGTGTGCCCACTCTATAAAACGGCTCTGGAAAAACGACGGCAGCAAAGTAGTCGCCTAACCTGGGCGCTGGGCTCGTTCCGATTCATCCAGGTGCTCTAGCAGCACCGCTATCGTCGCATCCCGCAGCTTGATTGCCTCCATCCAGTCCGGCCCGTCTGCCAACAGCGGAGGACAGACGTTGACGTGGATTGCACCATGGCGCGGGTACCACTGACCGTCGCGCAGCACCTTGCGCGTGCCGCAAATTGCGACCGGCAGCAGCGGCACGCCGGCACGCGCAGCTAGCACGAAGGCGCCCATGTGGAACGTTCGCAATCCTGGCTCGCGGGTGAAGGTTCCCTCGGGAAAGAACACCAGGGGCTGGCCAGCCTGCAGCGCCTCGGCCAGGGGCTCGGTGTCTGCGGCGCTGCGCTGCAGGTCGAAGCGTTCGACAAAGCGGGCGCCGAGCTTGCGCAGGAACCGGCCGGCGATCCACTGGCCAGCCAATTCGCGCTTGGCAACGAAGCTGAACTGCGGCGGTAGGGCCGCGCTGAGAATGACGCCGTCGAGGTAGCTGGCATGGTTTGCGGCCAGCACGCTCACCGAGGAGGAAGGCAGGCGCTCGAGTCCCGTGACACTGAACGGAACACCCGCCAGGCGCAGAAACAGCCGGGAGGCCCCACGGGTAAAGCTGCGACACCAACGCTGGCGCGGCAGGATCGCAACGACCAGCCAGGTCAGCGGTGTGACCAGCCAGAACAGCAGCCAGATGTAAGTGGCATACAACGCGGCGCGGCAGGTCTGCCAGCTGCGACCGAAATGCCCGCGCAAGGCCTGCAACACCAGGCGCAGCAGCTGGCGCCAAACGGCCAGGTGCGGCCGCCCCACTTCGCCGCGCTCATACAGTTCACGACTGGCAGCACGGCGAAGCTTTCCGCTGGAGGTTTTCAGTACGCTATGCGGTGGCGCCAGAACGATATCGTCGGGCGCCACACCGGTGAGGTCGAACACGATACGGTTGACCTCCTGCTGCAGCTGTTGCCGCGCAGCAGCGTCCTTCTCGTAGCTTTCCGCCAACACCACCAGGCGCTCGGTGCCGGTGGCCGGCTCCGGACTGCCGAACACCGCGATGCAGCCTTTGCGCAGACCGGGCAAATTGCCGACCGCCGCTTCGACATCGTAGGGGTAGATGTTGCGCCCGGCACGGATGATCAAGTCCTTGGCGCGGCCGGTCAGGTAGACCTCGCCGCCGGCCATGTAGGCGAAGTCGAGCGAGTCGAACCAGCCATCGCGCAGCACCCGGCGGGTCTCTTCGGGGTTGCGGTAGTAGCCTGCCGAGGTAGACGGCCCGCGAAATTGCAGGTGCCCTTCGCTGCGTTCGGGCAGTTCGATTCCACTGCCATCGACAATACGAATCTGATGGCCCGGCAGTGGTCGACCGCTGGAGACGAAGCGCAGCGTTGCGCTGGCATCCGCTTCGACGGGCAGTGCATTGCCACGGGCCTGGAACGCGTCGCGCTGTACCCGGTCGATCAGCGGTCCTCGGTCCAGGGGAGGAAAGGCCACGCCCAGCGTAGCCTCGGCCAACCCATAGACCGGCGCCAACGCGGTAGGGGCCAAGCCGTAGCGTACGAAACGTTCGGCGAAGCGCTGCAAGGTCTGCGGGCTGACCGGTTCGGCACCGTTGAAGGCCAGGCGCCAACTGCTCAGGTCCAGACCCTCGAGATCGTCGTCAGCGAGTTTGTTCAGACACAGCTCGTAGGCGAAGTTGGGCGCCGCCGACATCGTGCCGCGGAAGCGGTCGATGGCCCATAGCCAACGCGCCGGCCGTGCCAGGAAAGCCAGCGGCGACATCAGCATCAGGCTGTAGCCGTAGTACAGGCTGCCCAGCCAGGCACCGATCAATCCCATGTCGTGGTACATGGGCAGCCAGCTGACGAACACGTCTTGCGGTCCCACCTTCAGAGCCCTCCCCATGGCGCGCAGATTGGCCAGCAGATTGGCGTGGCTGACCATCACACCCTTGGGCTGGCCAGTACTGCCCGAGGTGTACTGCAGGAAGGCGATGTCATCCGGTTGCCGCGGTGGTGTGATGCACTCGCCCCCCTCGCCTGTCAGCTCGGCCACGCTGGCAATGCGCGTCAGGCTCGGGACCTGCGGCTGGAGCAACCGGGCGAGCAGCTTCGCTTGCGTCACGGTAATCAGCACTTTGGCCTCGGCGTTGCGCAGAATGCCGGCCTGGCGGCGCAGATGATCCTCTATCTGCGACAGGCGCAGCGGTGGGTAGATGGGCACCGGCACACCACCGGCCAACAGGATGCCGAAAAAGCCCTGGAGAAAGTCGCGGCCTGTGGGCAGCATCAGGGCCACGGTCTGACCGGCGTGCAAGCCACTGCGTTGCAGCCCTGCGGCAACGGCCAAGGCCCCCTGGTGCAAGGCGCCATAGCTGATATCTTCCTGCTGGTCACTTTCACCTAGCAGGCGCACGTGGAGATGCTGCGGCTGCTGGCGCACATGCCAGTCCAGTACCTCGATCAAGGTCCGCGCGGCGTCTGGCGGCTGCCCCGTTGCTATCAGGGTCTCGCTGGAGTTGCTGGAGGGCAACGGACGTACGGCCTCGGCGCCATGCCTGCTGTGCAGCACGCGCAGTATGTCGGTGGGGGTGTCTGCCGAGGCGAACAGGTTTTCTGGCAAGCGCACACCGAATTCGTGCTCGATACGTGACCAGAGCTCGACTCGAGCCAGGCTGTCTACGCCCAGATCCCGATCCAGCACGCTGTGCAAGGTGACTTGCAAACCTTCTGCCGCTTGCGGGCGCAGCTCGACCACGGTACGCCGGACAATTTCGAGCAATTTTTCCGCGTCCCCATCGCAACGGGGAACGGCACGGGTTTCTGGAGGCGGACGAGGCATCGGCAGCCCCTCATGACAGAACACTCTGTGTGTAGATCCTTGCCAACTGCCATTATGCGCCTACGGAGGCGACTGGGAATGCCATCATCAGCTGCAGCGCTCGCAGGATGGGTGAGCCGGGGCTAGGCTTCTGAAGAACGCAGCCCCTGCAGAGAGATCTGCCATGCCAGCCAGCCTTGCCCCCGGAGTGACACGCCGAGAAATCTGGGCCTGGGCGATGTTCGATTTCGCCAACTCCGGCTACACGACCGTGGTGATCACCGCCGTGTTCAACGCCTACTTCGTCGCGGTGGTCACCAAGGGCGAGGCCTGGGGGACGCTGGCCTGGACCAGCGCCATATCCCTCTCTTACGCCCTGATCATCCTGACCGCTCCGCTGATCGGTGCCTACGCCGACGCCTTCGCCTGCAAGAAACGCCTGCTGCTGTTCAGCACGATCGGTTGCGTCGTCTTTACCGCTGGACTGGCGTTGGCCGGGCCGGGAGAGCTTGGCGTTGCGATTCTGTTCATCGTGCTATCCAACTACTGCTTCGGCAGCGGCGAGAACCTGATTGCCGCCTTCCTGCCCCAGCTCGCCCGTGCGGATGCCTTGGGCAAGGTGTCCGGCTGGGGCTGGGGGTTGGGTTACATTGGCGGTTTGGTCAGCCTGGGCGCCTGCCTGGCCTTCGTCAGCTGGGCCCAGGCGCAAGGCCAGACGGCGGCGCAGTTCGTGCCGGTGTGCATGCTGATCACTGCGGTCTTGTTCGCGTTGGCCAGCGTACCGACCTTCCTGTTCTTGCGTGAACGCAGCCTGCCGCAGACAGGGAACAGCGACAGGCCTATCCCGCAAGCGGTGCTGGCGCGCTTCGCGCAGACGCTGCGCGAAGCCGACCGCTATCGTGACCTGCTGCGCTTCCTTGCCTGCACCGTCTGCTACCAGGCCGGTATCTCGGCGGTGATCACCCTGGCTGCCATCTATGCCAATCAGGTCATGGGCTTCAATACCCAGGACACGCTGCTGCTGATCTTCGTGGTGAATATCACGGCCTCCATCGGTGCCGTGCTGTTCGGTTGGCTGCAGGATCGCCTCGGCCATCGCACCACGCTGGCGCTGACCCTGCTGGGCTGGCTCGGCATGGTCGGTCTGGTCTGGGTCGCGCGCGGCCCCGGGCTGTTCTGGCTGGCGGCCAACCTCGCCGGTCTGTGCATGGGCGCCAGCCAATCGGCCGGACGTGCGATAGTCGGTCTGCTCGCGCCGCCGACGCGGCTGGCGGAGTTCTTCGGCCTCTGGGGGCTGGCGGTCAAACTGTCGGCAATCCTCGGCCCCATGACTTACGGCCTGACCAGTTGGCTGTCCGGAGGCGATCACCGCCTGGCGATGCTGATTACCGGCAGCTATTTCGTTGTCGGCCTGCTGATCCTGGCCGGCGTCAACCTGGAGCGCGGGCGGCAGGTAGCTGTCAGCCATACCGAGAGTCTCGAAAAGTGAGAGGGACTCCCTGCATCGGGTCGGTCTTCGCCTGTCGAAACTGACCTAATTCGGCCAAAAGCAGCCGGTGACGAATCAAACACAACGATGTGTCCGGTCTGCCAAACACATTCGCCTCATGAGTTTTCACATAGCTTGAAAAAATCATGCGAATAGGGATAGATCGCTTTGAAACGTCAACTCATCACATGTCCCGCTGCCAGGTCTATTTATGCCGCTCAGCTTTCATAAAATGCACGCCAATGGCGATGATTTCGTTATCGTCGACTCGCGAAAATCACCGAATCCAATCACCAGCAATATGGCTCGTCTAATGGGAGATCGGAACCGAGGAGTCGGCTTCAATCAACTCGCGGTGGTGTTTGATTGCGATGATGCAGATGCGCGTTTGATGTTCTGGAATGCAGATGGCTCAACGCTGGATGCTTGTGGCAGCGCAACGCGCGGGGCCGCTGATATGCTGATGCGTGAATCCAATATGACTTCGGCAGCACTGCGAACCAACCGTGGCCTGCTGACTTGCGAACGAACTTCAACCGGCGCCATTTCTGTAAACATGGGAAAGCCACTTTTGGGTTGGTCGGATGTTCCTCTGGCTTTGGAAATGGACACTTTAGTGATGCCACTTGCCGGTCACCCAACAGCTTGCAGCATGGGAAATCCGCACTGCACCTATTTTGTGGATGATCTGACAGCCGTTGAGATTGCAACGATTGGACCGGGAGTTGAAACCAACCCCTTGTTTCCCCTCAGGACGAACGTGCATTTCGTCCAGATCATTGACCGAAAGCACATCCGGTTGCGAATTTGGGAGCGCGGGGGCGGTATCCCGCTGGGTTCAGGCTCCTGCTCTTGCGGCGCCGCAGTTAACGGAATTCGTCGTGGCTTGTTAGACAATTGCGTTGAGGTCGAATGTGACGGCGGAGCTGTAACGGTTCAATGGGATGGCGAGGGATCAGTTTTTCTCACCGGGCCGGTAGAGACGACTTTTTCAGGAACAATCGCGGATGCTTTGTTGAAAGCTTGATTTTCAGGTAGGCCGCTATTGGCCGACTTTTGCCTGTCGCCACCGTCTGCTTTGGGTTGTGGATTCAACCGGTCGATGACTATGCCGATCAGTCGACCATCACTGTCGCGCTCAGCTAGCGTCGGTGCCGCCATCGCCCGTTCTTGTCTCAAATTCATCATTGTTCTCCCGTAACCCGTGTTTTGCTCTTCGTCAAAGTCAG
>RCUU01001506.1_pt1 | contig 11055 bp, 9 predicted proteins | sample 2166211 | NCBI WGS metagenome assembly RCUU01 (sample SAMN09932620, study PRJNA488358) | compost metagenome | feature: garden; material: soil; isolation source: compost soil in phenylacetic acid-enriched culture | place: Germany: Experimental Botanical Garden Goettingen | collected 2016-01-27
CCTTGCTCGACAAGAACGAGCACATCGGCGAGATGATCTACGACTGGAACGAGCCCGGCAAAGTCCTGCGCATCGACATCGCCCAGGACAAGGCGCGCCAGTTGGGCCTGTCTTCCGAAGACGTGGCCGAGCTGATGAACAGCATCGTCAGTGGTGCGGTCGTCACCCAGGTGCACGACTACATCTACCTGATCAATGTGGTCGGCCGCGCCGTGGACAGCGAGCGGGGTACGCCGGAGACCCTGCAGAACCTGCAGATCGTCACCCCGAGTGGAATCTCGATTCCATTGCTGTCGTTCGCCACCGTGCGTTACGAGCTGGAGCAGCCACTGGTGTGGCGCCGTGATCGCAAGCCGACCATTACCATCAAGGCAGGCGTGCGCGACGCGATTCAGCCCACCGACCTGGTACGGCTGCTCAAGCCTGAGATCGACCAGTTCAACGCCGAGTTACCAGCGGGCTATAGCGTCGCCACCGGTGGTACTGTCGAATCCAGCGGCAAGGCCCAGGGGCCGATCGCCAAGGTCGTGCCCTTGATGCTGTTCCTCATGGCAACCTTCCTGATGATCCAGTTGCATAGCGTGCAGAAGCTGTTCCTGGTGGCGAGTGTCGCGCCATTGGGGCTGATCGGCGTGGTGCTGGCGCTGATACCGACAGGAACGCCAATGGGCTTCGTGGCAATCCTGGGCATCCTGGCGCTGATCGGCATCATCATCCGTAACTCGGTGATCCTGGTGACCCAGATCGATGCCTATGAAAAAAGTGGGTTTGTGCCCTGGGACGCAGTGGTGCAGGCCACCGAACACCGGCGCCGGCCGATTCTGTTGACGGCCGCGGCGGCCAGCATGGGCATGATCCCCATTGCCCGGGAAGTGTTCTGGGGGCCAATGGCCTACGCCATGATCGGCGGGATCATCAGTGCGACCTTGCTGACCTTGCTGTTTTTGCCGGCGTTGTATGTGGCTTGGTACAAGATCAAGGAGCCGCAGAACCCAACCACGCATTGATGGGGCCTGTAGCAGCTGCCGCCAGGCTGCGTTCGCTCGCGAAGCGGGCGTAATCCTGAGTGCGCATGAAAGCCCTTCGGGCTTTGGACGCAGCCTGGCGGCAGCTGCTACGGAGGTTGCGGAGGATTCAGATCCTGCGCCAAACACTCGCCAACCACGGCTGCTGCTCTCGCGGCAGCCCCGTCGGCCGGTAGTAATGCTCGATTTCCCCAAACCCCGCCGCCGTCAGCAACCGCTGCCAGTTCTCAAGGTCGTAGTACGCCCCATAGCGGTTGCCATTCCAGCCCTCCTGGTTTTCCCCGCGCGGGTTGGAGCTGAACAGCACGCCGCCGGGCTTGAGCGTGGCGTGCAGTTGGCGCAACACCCGTGGCAGTTCCTGGCTGGGTATGTGGAACAACACCGCATTGGCAAAGACCCCATCGAAGCGCGCGTCGGGCAGGTCCAGTTCGAGAAAATCCTGCTGCCAGACTTCGCAGCCACTGTCCGCGCGGGCCATCTCGGCGAAGCGCTCGGCGCCGTCCAGGCCAGTTGCGATATGGCCCAGTTGGGTGAAGGTCTTCAGGTCGCGACCCGGCCCACAGCCGAAGTCGAGGATCTGCAACGGCGGCGTGCCCTGGATGTTTCGCAACAGCGCGTCGATGTTCTGGCTGACATCGTGATCCTGCGTGCCGGTTCGGAAATCTTCGGCGCTGAGGTTGTAGTGGGCGAGGGTGGTCGCGCTGATCTGGTGGAGTTCGTCAGGTTCGAGGGTCATCGCGGGGCTGCCGTAAAGGGAGTCCCACGACTATACCTCAACGCTTGTTGAGTGCCTTGGCCAGGCGATCACCGCTCAATTGGATAAGCGCCACCAACACCACCAGCAACACGATCACCGTCAGCATGATCTGGCTGTCGAAGCGCTGGTAGCCGTAGCGGTAGGCAATATCACCCAGCCCGCCCGCACCGATGGCGCCGGCCATGGCCGAGGAGTTGATCATGGTCACCAGGGTAATGGTGAAACCGCCGACGATGCCGGGCAGTGCCTCAGGCAGCAGGACATGCCAGACGATATGCCAGCGCTGGCAACCCATGGCCTGCGCCGCTTCCACCAGGCCATGATCGACTTCGCGCAGGCTCACTTCGGCAATGCGGGCGAAGAACGGTGTTGCTGCGATGGTCAACGGCACCACCGCAGCCCAGACGCCATAAGTGGTACCGACGATCAGGCGGGTGAAGGGGATCAGCGCCACCATCAGGATCAGGAAGGGGATCGAACGAAACAGATTGACGAAGGCGCCCAGGGCCCGGTTCAGGGCAGGCGCTTCGAAGATGCCGCCCTTGTCGCTGGTGACCAGAATGACCGCCAACGGAATGCCCAGCACCAGGGCAACCAACGACGAGACGCCAACCATCAGGAAGGTATCGATCACACCCTGCAGCAAACGATCAAACCACATAGCCGAGTACCTCCACCTGTTGTGCCCAAATTCGTGCGCGGTTGATCAAGGTGTCGCGGTCGTGGGGTGAATTGGCCACACTGACCAGCAGTTGCCCCAATGCCCGGCCCTGGATGCGTTCGATGCCGCCTTGTAGCAGGCTCACCTGGCCGCCCAGGGCAGTGAACAGCGCCGAGAGGTCCGGCGCCTGGTGTGCATCGCCAATGATGCGCAGGCGCAGCGTCAGGGCAGCGTTCGGGCTGGTGGGTTGCGGGCGCAGGCGTTCTTGCAGTTCCCGTGGCAAGCCATGTTGCAAGGGGGCGAGCAAGGTCCGGGTGACTGCGTGGCGGGGGTTGCCGAACACTTGCCAGACCGGGCCCTGTTCGACGATCCGGCCCTGTTCGAGCACCACCACGCGGTCGCAGATATCACGGATCACCGACATCTCGTGGGTGATCAGGATCACCGTCAGGCCCAGGCGCTGGTTGATGTCCTTGAGCAGGCCGAGGATCGATTCGGTGGTTTCCGGGTCCAGCGCCGAGGTGGCTTCGTCGCACAGCAGTATTTCCGGGTCGTGTACCAGCGCACGGGCGATGCCCACACGCTGCTTCTGGCCACCGGACAGTTGCGCCGGGTAGGCACCGTGCTTGTCCTGCAGGCCAACCAGCTCCAGCAGTTCGCTCACCTTGCGCAGGCGCAGGGCCTTGCCGACGCCTGCGACTTTCAATGGCAATTCCACGTTCTGCCACACGGTCTTGGCCGACATCAGGTTGAAGTGCTGGAAGATCATGCCGATGCGTCGGCGTAGCGCGACCAGACGGTCCTGGTCGAACGGACCGATATCCACCTGGTCGATCAATACCCGGCCGACGCTGGGTTGCTCCAGGCGATTGATGGTGCGGATCAGCGACGACTTGCCCGCCCCGCTGCGGCCGATGATGCCGAAAATCTCGCCACGCTGGATGGCCAGGTCGATGCCTTCCAGGGCCGCCGCCGGGCCGTGTTGGCCAGGGTAGGTTTTACCCAGGCCGATAAAGCGCACATGGGCGTTGTTCAACTCCGGATGCAGCGCGGTCAGTTGGCCTGATGGTGGTGAAGCGTCGTCCTCCAGACGCTGCAGGTTGCTCTTGCTCATCTCAACTCTCCCAGCCAGGTTGGTAGAGCTTGCCGTGGGCCTGATCGAGGGCCGCGCGCACTTTTGGCGAGTGCTGGTAGATGTCGATGAATTTGGCCAGGCGCGGGTCGTTCTTGTTCTCGGGCTTGATCACGAACTGAATGACATATTCCTTGTGGTCCAGGCCATCGAATAGCAGCGCCGAGCCGGCATCGAAGGTCTTGGCTAGGCGGATGTACGCCGGGTAGCCCTGGACCAGGTCGGCGTCATCATAGGCGCGCACCAACTGCACGGCTTCGACTTGCAGGATCTTGAGGTGTTTCGGGTTGGCAATGATGTCTTCTTCGGTGGCCTTGTAGCCGACGCCGGGCTTGAGGGTGATCAAGCCAGCCTTGGCCAGCAATTGCAGGCCGCGCCCGCTGTTGATCGGGTCGTTGGCAATGGCGACGCTGGCGCCGACGTGCAGCTGCTCGAAGCTTTTGTATTGTTTGGAGTAGAGGCCGACGTTGTTGATGATGCCCGGTGCATAAGGCACCAGGTCGAAACCGGCGGCCGCCTTGGCGTTCTCCAGAAACGGGATGTGCTGGAAGTAGTTCACGTCGATATCGCCGCTGGCGAGGGTGACGTTCGGCGCGATCCAGTCGCTGAACTCGATCAGCTCCACCTTCAGGCCTTGTTTGTCGGCCTCGGCAACGGCGGCCTCAAGAGGGATTGCGAAGGCGGCGGTAGTGCCGACTTTCAGCGGGGCTTCTGCGGCTTGGATAGCGGTGGTAAACAGGCCAAGCGTGAGGGCCAGTACTTTTACGAACATAGGAGGTGCTCCAATCGATTTTGCAGTGTTTGGTATGCAGTCGGACGCAGCCTTCGGCAGCTGCTACGAGAGGCGCTCGTAGCAGCTGCCATCAGGCTGCGTACGGGGTGTAACGCGGTCGATATCCCGCGCCGACATGGTCGGCAGGCAAATGCGCCTCCTCTTGGAACAACTTCTCGCGCAGGCTCCCATCGGCATACTCGGTCTTGTACGAACCGCGCCGTTGCAACTCGGGAATCACTAGGTCGATAAAGTCCACATAGCTTTCCGGGGTGACGGTGCGGGTCAGGTTGAAGCCGTCCAGCCCGGTTTCGGCTATCCAGGCTTCCAGCTCGTCGGCCACTTGCGCGGGCGAACCGACCAGGGTGATGTAGCGCCCGCCCAGGGCGTGCTGGTCGAGCAATTTGCGGCGGGTCCAGTCGCTGTTCTGCAGGCTCTTGGTCGCCGACTGGATAGCGTTTCCGTTTACATACTGGATCGGCTCATCCAGGCCGTACTCGGCAAAATCGATGCCGGTGGAACTTGCGAAGTGGGCGACGCCGGCTTCAGCGCTGGCGTAACGCAGGTACTCGGCATGTTTGATCCGAGCCAATTGTTCGGTCTCGGCGACGATCACGCTGACACCCATGAACACCTTGATGGCATCCGCATCTCGGCCAGCCGCCACGGCACTGGCGCGCACCTTGTCGACCTGGGTACGGGTCGAAACCTTGCTCTGGCCGCTGATGAACACGCACTCGGCATGTTGCCCCGCGAACACCAGCCCGCGCTCGGAACTGCCGGCCTGGAACAGCACCGGCGTGCGTTGCGGCGAAGGCTCGCACAGGTGATAGCCTTCGACCTGATAGAACTCACCGTGGTGCCGGACTTTATGCACCTTGTCCGGTCGGGCGTAGATCCGCTGCCGTGGGTCGTTGACCACCGCGTCGTTTTCCCAACTGCCCTCCCAGAGTTTGTAGAGCACGTGCAGGTATTCATCGGCCTGGTCGTAGCGGCGGTCGTGCTCGGGTTGCTGCGCAAGGCCCATGGCCTTGGCAGCGCTGTCCAGGTAGCCGGTGACGATGTTCCAGCCCACCCGGCCACGGCTCAGGTGGTCGAGGGTCGACATGCGTCGGGCGAACAGGTAGGGCGGCTCGTAGGTCAAGTTGGCGGTGAGGCCGAAGCCCAGATGCCGGGTTACGGCGGCCATGGCCGAAACCAGCAGCAGGGGGTCGTTGACCGGCAGCTGGATCGACTCCTTGAGCGGTACCTCCACTGAGTTTTGGTAAACATCGTAGACCCCGACGATGTCGGCGATGAACAACCCGTCGAACAGGCCACGCTCAAGCAGGCGGGCCAGCTCGGTCCAGTATTCGAGGGTCTTGTACTGGGTCGAGGTATCGCGAGGGTGTGTCCACAGGCCGTGGTTGATGTGCCCGACGCAGTTCATGTTGAACGCATTGAGCAGGATCTGTTTCTTCGCCATCAGATGGTCCCCCGCAGTGGAGGTTTTTCAGCGTTGAGGTAGTAATTGCCGATGGCGTGGTACTTCCAGCGTACCGGGTCGTGCAGGGTGTGGGTGCGTGCATTGCGCCAGTGCCGGTCCAGCCCGTGCTCGGCCAGGGTGGCCTGGCTGCCGGCCAGTTCGAACAGAGTGCTACCCGCGGCCAGGGAAATCTCGGTGCTGATCGCGCGCACTTCGGCCACGGCGATGGAGGCGGCTGCCACTGTGTCGGCGTTGGGCTGCGCTTGTGCCCGGTCAAGGAATTCGCCTGCGCGTTCAAGCAGGGCTTCAGCGGCATGCAGGCGAATGGCGAGCTGGCCGATGGTCTTGAGTGACAATGGGTCATCGACCGCCTTGTCGACACCGGAGTCGATCCAGGGGCGCGTGCGCGTGCGCACGAACTGCAGGGCATCTTCATAGGCTGCGCGGGCAATACCGGTGTCGATGGCCGCGTGCAGGATTTGCGCTAGCGGCCCGACCGGTGTCGGTCGCTCGAAGGCCGACTGGAAGGGCACCACATCGTCTGCTGCAACGGCGACGTTTTCGAATACCACCGAGCCGCTGCCCGTGGTGCGTTGGCCGAAGCCGCTCCAGTCGTCGATGACCTCCAGGCCCTGGCTGTCGGCGGCGACGAAGGCCAGTTGTTGCACACCCTGCTCGTCGATGACCGACGTCGGGATGCGCTGCGCATACAGCGCGCCGGTGGCGTAGAACTTGCGACCGTTGATGCGAAAGCCATCAGCGTCGCGGCTCAGTGACGTGGTGCGGTCGTGAGCGGTCTTGGTGCCCAGTTCCGCCAAGGCGTTGCCGAAGCGACGACCCGCCAGCACTTCGCCATACAACCGGCGTTGTTGCTGCTCGCTGCCGTTGACCCGGAGGACCTCCAGTGCATAGAAATGGTTCTGCGGAATCTGCCCCAGGGAGGCGTCGGCCTGGGCGATCAGGCTGATGACCCGGGCTAGGGTCACGTTGGAAACACTCGCGCCACCGAAGGCTTTGGGCACGCTGATACCCCACAGGCCCGAACGGGAAAACAGTGCCAGTTCGGCATGGGGCAAGCGCCGTTCGCGGTCGCGCAGCGCGCTGTCGGTGCGCAGGATGGCGGCCAGTTCTCTGGCCACGATCAAGGCGTGGGCATCACTTTCGATGACCGTCACGGGATCGTGCGGTTGCGGCAAAAAGCTCATAGGGGGCTCCAGAGGTCTGGTCAAATCCAGGAATGCCGGGCAGGCAAGGTACCGTTGAGGTGATAGGCGCCTACCGCGTGGTATTTCCAGCGCACCGGGTCATGCAGGGTGTGCACGCGTGCGTTGCGCCAATGCCGGTCCAGGTTGAACTCGGCCAGGCTGGCGCGGCTGCCGGCCAGTTCGAAGAGCTTTTCGCCAGCCAGCAACGAGATTTCGGTGGTGAGCACCTTGGCTTCGGCCACGGCGATGGAGGCACGCGCCGCGGCAACGTTGTCGATCGGTGCTGCGCTGACGTCATCCAGCACCTTTGCGGCCCTGCGCAACAAGGCTTGCGCGGCGTGCAGTTCGAGCTTGAGGCGACCGATGTCGGCGATCACATAGGGGTCGTCGCTATTGCGCTCGACCTTGGCGTCTATCCAGGGCCGTGAACGCTGGCGCACGAACTCGATGCAATCATCAATGGCCGCCTCGGCAATGCCGGCATCGATGGCCGCCTGGATCAGCTGCGAGACAGCGCCCTGGATGTTCGGTGACTCGGCTTGGCGCCAGTTATCCACAACCAGGCTTGCGTCGACATGCACATTGTCCAGCAGCACAGTACCGCTGGCGGTAGTGCGCTGGCCAAAGCCAGACCAGTCATCGACGATGCGCAGGCCCGGGCTGCCCCGCTGTACGAAGGCCATGACCTGCCGACCTTCGTCGTTGATCGCCTTGACGGCGACCCAGTGGGCGAAGAGGGCACCGGTTGAGTAGAACTTCTGCCCGTTGATGATGAAACCATCATGACTGCGGGTGATCCGTGCCTTCAGCGTCAGGGTATCTTTGCTGCCGCGTTCGGGGCCGGCATTGCCGATACGCCAGCCGGCCAGGATGGAGGCGAACAGCTGTTGTTTCTGTTGCTCGCTGGCAACCCCCTGGAGCAATTGGAGAATGCCGAACTGGTTCTGTGGGATTTGCCCCAAGGCTGGATCGGCAGCCGAAATAATCCGGAAGACTTCTGCCAGGGTCGCAAACGAAACCTGTGGGCCGCCGTAGGACCGGGGAATGGTAATGCTACCCAGGCCGCTGCGGGTGAACAGCTCCACTTCGGCCCATGGCAGTTTGCGTTGGCGATCCCGGCGCGCAGCGTGCAAGCGCGCTACGTCGGCCAGTTCGACCGCGGCCTGCAGGGCCTGCGCATCGTCGCGCAAGACCTTGGCAGGCAATACGAGGGGCGCTTCGTCCAGATCGCTCTGGTGCTTGTAATCTGTCAGATTGGACATCAGTACTGCTCCTTGGCTGTACTCAATGCCCTGGCGTTATGCACTGGGGTGATTGTGTTCCCGACCATACCTTCCTCACGTCTTATGGAGCGCTGCGACACTGCAGCGATGACAAAATGCGGTGGTCCGGTGGTCCGGTCTATATACCCTAATTGTAATTAAAAATTAATTGAACTAACTTTTTGGAATAAATATAGAAGGGTCACAACGTCGGCGCTTCCAGCCCGAAAACCCTGAGGTTGAGCGGTGGCGACCAGCGAGAACTGTTACCCACACAGTCGATGATGCAATAGTTCAACTCCAGATGGTCGTCCTCGCCGGCCTCCAGAATGATCGTTGCCGGAACCTTGCCGCGCACTGGCTTGCCGACATTTGCCGCCTTGAGCACGGGCAGGTCCAGGCGCAAGTCGCCCCAGCGCAGGGTGATCTCATCGTCAGGTGCCATGTTCAGATAGGGTTCGATGGTGAAGGGGATGCCATTGGCGATATGCCGGGCGCTGATGCCGTGCTGGCACAGTTTCCTGGGCAGGACAACGGGTGCCAGCGCCTGGTTTTCCTCCTCGTCGTCATGCAGGGGCGGGCCACCGGGGCAATCGAGTTTGATCCTTACCGGTAGGGTTTCGGACACGCGCGGCCTGTGGCCGGTTCTCAGCCAGCGGTAGTGGATGCGTGCGCGACGGCTGTCGGGAAAGCTTTGCGGAATGCTGAGAAATACCGGGCGACCCACCTCAAGCCTCTTGAGCGGATGGGAAGTGACATAGCAATCGTCCCAGAACAGCTCCAACAGGTCGCCTGCTGCCATGTCCGGGCAAGGGTCGATGCGGATGAGCAGGTTAGCGGCTGCATGCAGGCCAATGCCCCGATGTGCGTTGTGGGCAAGCGCGGGCGGTGGCAGTACGAAATCCTTGTACGCATGGGTCATCTTCTTTCTCTCTTGGCTAGTCGATGCTATTTCCCCGAAGCCGCTGGCTACAGCTATGTGCACCGCCAATAAATAAAGTGCTTGCCGATAACTGAAGGGTGGCCGGTAGTGTGTGGAAGTTGTCGTGACTGGATTAAATAATTTTTGCCGGGACAGCTGTCAAGCGGTTGAGGTCGAGATTTTTATAAATCGACTTGGTTCGGAACAATCCTACGTTAATAGTTGATTTTGATTATTTGGAAGTGCCCGTCAGGGTGGCTGCTACTGGCGCTGTGGCGAGCGTCGATGGGCTGGAAGCATTGCCCTGTCTGGGTTTTTGTAGTCTTGGCAATTACAGGTGGCTGTCAGGGAATAGGTGGTTTTATTTCAGTTCGGTGCTAATGCATTTTTGAATTAGTGGAGTCGTATTTATTTATTGGTTATGTGCAGATTGTGCGGGCTGATAGTTGTAGTGTGGAAGGTGACAGCAAACCCGTCCGTGCAGATGCCATGCACGTGTTTGTACATGTTAATATTTCAGTGGCTCGAATTAAGGAATTTGCTGAGGAACTGCCGGGTACGTTCCTGCTGCGGGTTGGCGAACAATGCCTTGGCTTCGCCTTGTTCGACAATCACGCCCTTGTCGAAAAAAATCACGCGGTTGGCCACGTCACGGGCAAAGCTCATTTCATGGGTGACGATGACCATGGTGCGGTGTTCCTCGGCCAGGCTGCGAATGGTTGCCAACACTTCGCCGACCAGTTCGGGGTCGAGCGCCGAGGTCGGTTCGTCGAAGAGAATCACCTCCGGCTCCATGGCCAGCGCCCTGGCAATCGCCACGCGCTGTTGCTGGCCGCCGGACAAGCGGCGCGGATAGGCCTCTTCCTTGCCTGCCAGGCCCACCTTGGCCATGAGCTTGCGGCCCAGGGCAAGGGCATCGTTGCGGGGTATTTTTTTCACCACCAGTGGGCCTTCTATTACGTTCTCCAGGGCTGTGCGATGGGGGAACAGGTTGAAGTTCTGGAAGACGAAACCGACCTGTTGGCGCAGTCGACGGATCAGGCCTTGTTGCTGGCTCAGCGGGCGGCTGCCGTCGATCTCGATGTCGCCCATGCGGATGTGGCCGCTGGTGGGGATTTCCAGAAAGTTCAGGCAACGCAGGAAGGTGGTCTTGCCAGAGCCGCTGGGGCCGATGATCGCAATCACTTCACCGGCCTCCACGCGCAGGTCGATGCCGTTCAGGACAGTCTGGCCATTGAATTCTTTCGTCAGTTTTTCTACCACGATCATGCTGTCACAACTCCAGGTCGTGCCGGTTGACCCGCGCTTCCAGGCGGTTTTGCAAATGCGCAAGGACGCTGGCCAGCACCCAGTAGATCAGGGCGGCGGCGAGGTACATGGTGAAAATCTCGAAGGTCCGGGCGGTGATCAACTGGGCCTGGCGGAACAGTTCGGGCACCTGAATGGTGGCCGCCAGCGCCGTGTCCTTGACCAGCGAAATGAAGCTGTTGCCCAGTGGTGGCAAAGCCGTGCGCGCGGCCTGGGGCAAGATTGCCCGGCGCAGCGTCTGGGCTCGGGTCATGCCGATACTGGCGGCAGCTTCCCATTGGCCGCGATCGATCGAACTGATCGCCGCACGCAGAATCTCGCAGGCATAGGCTGCCATGTTCAGCGAGAAACCGATCAGGGCCGCCGGCAATGGGTCGAGCTCCAGACCCAGTTGCGGCAAGCCGTAGTAGATCACGAACAGCTGCACCAGCAGTGGCGTGCCACGAAAGAACGACACGTAGACCCGTGCAATCGAGCGCAGCAGCCAAAATCGCGACAGGCGCATCAGCGCCAGCCCGAAACCCATCAGCAAGCCGAAGAACATGC
>RCUU01001510.1_pt1 | contig 11019 bp, 10 predicted proteins | sample 2166211 | NCBI WGS metagenome assembly RCUU01 (sample SAMN09932620, study PRJNA488358) | compost metagenome | feature: garden; material: soil; isolation source: compost soil in phenylacetic acid-enriched culture | place: Germany: Experimental Botanical Garden Goettingen | collected 2016-01-27
ACGGCAGCTCCTCAACAGTACCCTCTGCCTCGATCCTGTCACGGCTTGATCGGGGTTTTTTTTGCCTGTGAATCAGTGGATTTTGTGTTGATTGATATACCGTCTTCGCGAGCAAGCCCGCTCCCACATTCGACCGAGTCCTTTCAGAGAAACGCGGTTAAATGTGGGAGCGGGCTTGCTCGCGAAGAACGATGACGCGGTCTAGCGCTGTAACACGAGGATGCGCGACAACAACTCATCCCGGTCGACATAGCAGCCCTGGAAATGCCGCGCCCCGGTGGCGGGGTCGAAGGCGTTGCGGGCGTGCAGGGTGCGGCGGTTGTCGAAGCACCACAGCTCACCGGGATTGAGCCGCTGCATCAACCTGAATCGAGGCTCGCGGGTCATCGCGATAAAGCGCCGGTAGGCCTGATACAACTTGGGCATCTGCTCCACCGAAGCATCGAAGGGGCCGCGCAGAAAGTTGGCCATGCGGATTTCCGACACCTGCCCCAACGTATCCAGGGCAATGATCGGTGCCAGGCAGCGGTAGTCGCTGTGACGGTCCTTGTTGCGAAACTCCACGGGGATTTCGCAGAGGCTTTTGAAAGATTCGGGGTCTTCCCGGCGCAAGGCGTCGGCAATGGCAAAGCCGTCGACAAAAATGCTCTCGCCACCCTCGGCGTCATTGACCAGGCAATGCAGGAATTGCAGCCCCGGTTGCAACTCCCGGGTTGGCAAATCGCTGTGCAGCGGCAGGTTGAACGCGGTGTAGGCGTTGCTGTCGGCGTCGGCCTTGGATTGCACGTTGAACAGCACGCCGAAATTGCTCTCGCGGATGAAGGAAATCCGTTGGGCGATCAGTTTCAGAGAGCCGGGTTCGGTGGGCACGCCACGGACTTGGGTCAATCCGACATCCCGTACCGCCAACAACCATTGCAACAAGGCGTCAGAGTCGTTCATCAGCGCCTGATACTCGAATACCGGCAACTGCAAATTACTGTGCCAAAGCCTGGCTTTTGGCTTGCGTGCCTGGCGCTCGGCGCGGGACTCGTCGTCATAGGCGTGGGCGCGCAGCCAGCCGGGGTCGAAGCGGCTGCTGTGGCCGTCCTGCCAATCAACCGACAGGCAACCTTCGGTGTCGATGTGCACTTGGTCAGGGATCAAGTCTTGAGCTACATCGACGATTTCCAGCACTTGCTCGCGGGTCACGGTGTAGACGCACTGCGGGCACGGGCAATTGTCCCGCAGCCATTGATGGTGGAAGGGGCTGACGCGATTGTCGGCCCACTTCACCAGAACACGGTCCGCCAGGGTCTGCACGGCAGTCAGCGCGCTGATCAACGGATAGGTACGAAAGTCGGCAAAGGCAGCGGCGGTGTTCATGGCGATCTCCTTGTTATTTTTTTTGGGGTAATGCGATCACTCGGCCAATGTACTCGGGCGCTGGCAGGTCCGCCTGTTCGGCGACGATGGCTTGCAGCTGGCTCAAGGACTGCTCGCTGAACGGTGCCGAACGCGGCCCGGCGAGGTCCACGTGCAGCAGCATCTGTTCATTGCCAGCCAGTTCCCGGGCATCACCCACCAGATGCAGGCTGTGATAGAGGTGCACGCGCTTGTTGTCGTGGGCGATGATTTGGGTGTGCACTTCGACCTGGGCGTCGAGCTTCACCTCGTGCAGGTAATTGAGGTGCAGTTCGAGGGTGAACAGCGAGTTGCCGCTGGCCTCGCGGCTGTTGCTGTCCAGGCCCAGGCGATCCATCAGGGCATCGGTGGCGTAGCTGAAAATCAGCAGGTAGAAGGCGTCGCGCAGGTGGCCGTTGTAGTCGACCCAGTCGGGGATGATGGTGGTTTGGTAGGTGGTGAGGGTGGGCATGGTTTAACTTCCAATATGTGTGGTGACGGTACCGTCGCTTTCGCGAGCAAGCCCGCTCCCACAGGTGACCGAGTTGTATCAGACACCTGCGATCAAATGTGGGAGCGGGCTTGCTCGCGAAGGGGGCAGACCTGCTGGCCCATTAGCTTGAGGTTTACTCGCTGAAGGCCATCCCATGCTTCTCTTTGGTGGTCTTCACCGCCTCCAGCACCGCCAGCAGGCAGTCATCACGATAGCGCTCCAGCGCCGAAATGCTGTGTTTGCCCAGTTGATCGCTGGTGCCATCGACCACATCATCGATCAGTTTGTCGGTCAGCTCCGGCGCCGGCAGGTAGGTCCACGGCAATTGCAACGCCGGGCCGAACTGCGCCATGAAGTGACGCATGCCGGCATCGCCGCCGGCCAGGGTGTAGGTCAGGAAGGTGCCCATGAACGACCAGCGCAAACCCGCGCCGAAGCGGATGGCGTCGTCGATTTCGCCGGTGGTCGCCACGCCGTCGTTGACCAGGTGCAGCGCCTCACGCCACAGTGCTTCGAGCAGGCGGTCGGCGATGAAACCCGGTACTTCCTTGCGCACGTGCAGCGGGCGCATCCCCAGGGATTCATAGACCTTCATGGCCGCTTGCACCGCTTCAGGGGCGGTGTTTTTACCGCCGACCACTTCCACCAGTGGCAGCAGGTAAACCGGGTTGAACGGGTGACCGACCACACAGCGTTCCGGGTGCGTGGCGCTCTCGTAGAACTCGCTCGGCAACAGGCCAGAGGTGCTGGAGCCGATCAACGCATTGGGCTTGGCTGCCGCGCTGATTTTGCTGTGCAGGTCCAGTTTCAGCTCCAGCCGTTCCGGGGCGCTCTCCTGGATGAAATCGGCATCGCGCACGCACTCTTCGATGGTTGCGACAAAACGCAGGCGATCTTGCGATGCACCCGGCGCCAAACCTTGTTTTTCCAGTGCGCCCCAAGCGTTGGCGACACGCTTGCGCAGGGCCGCTTCGGCACCGGGGGCCGGGTCCCAGGCCACTACATCCAGGCCATGGGCGAGGGCGCGGGATACCCAACCGCTGCCGATGACACCGCTGCCTAACGCTGCGAAGGTTTTGATTTCGGTGATAAAGCTCATGGTCACGTCCTAAAGAGTTCAGAGATTTCTTGTGGGAGCGGGCTTGCTCGCGAAAGCGGTGGTTCTACCGCTGAAGATGTGCCGGATGCACCGGCCTCTTCGCGAGCAAGCCCGCTCCCACAGGGGTATGCGTAGGTGTGATTAACCGCGCTTGGTCAGGCCCATTTTCTTGCGGCCTTCAGCCGGGGTCAGGACGCGGGCACCGAGGCGGCTGAGGATTTCCGTGGCGCGCTCGACCAGTTGGCCGTTGGTCGCCAGTACGCCCTTGTCCAGCCACAGGTTGTCTTCCAGCCCGACCCGCACGTTGCCGCCGAGCAACACTGCTTGTGCCGCCATCGGCATCTGCATGCGACCGATACCGAAACCGGCCCAGACCGCGTCGGCCGGCAGGTTGTCGACCATGGCTTTCATGGTGGTGGTGTCCGCCGGCGCGCCCCAAGGGATGCCCAGGCACAGCTGGAACAACGGGTTGTCGAGCAGGCCTTCCTTGATCATCTGCTTGGCGAACCACAGGTGGCCGGTGTCGAAAATTTCCAGCTCGGCTTTAACGCCCAGTTCCTGGATGCGTTTGGCGCCAGCGCGCAGTTGGGCCGGGGTGGAGACGTAAATGGTGTCGCCGTCGCCGAAGTTCAGGGTGCCGCAGTCGAGGGTGCAGATTTCCGGCAGCAGTTCTTCGACGTGGGCCAGGCGGGTCAGCGGGCCGACCAGATCGGTGTTCGGGCCGAATTCCATCGGGTTCTCGCCCGCGCCGATTTCCAGGTCGCCGCCCATGCCGGCGGTGAGGTTGACGATGATGTCCACGTCCGCCTCGCGGATGCGCTCCATCACTTCGCGGTACAGCGCCACGTCACGGCTGAACTTGCCGGTTTGCGGGTCACGCACATGGCAGTGAACCACGGTGGCACCGGCCTTGGCGGCTTCCACGGCGGCAGCCGCGATTTGTTTCGGGGTGACCGGCACGTGTGGGCTCTTGGCGGTCGTGTCGCCAGCACCGGTGAGTGCGCAGGTGATGATGACGTCGTGGTTCATTTGGCGGTTCCTTACAGGCGAGTTTTTGGTTTTGGCCGGGCGTGGTGATCCCGTTCGCAGCCCGTTGGGGCTGCGAGTCGGTGGTTCATTCGGTTTATTTACTGGTCAGTTGCAGGTTTTCAGCGGCCGGTTTGCCATCGAAGGTGGTGACGCCTTCAAGCCAGCGTTTTTTGTCCTGCGGGTGATCCTTGAGCCATTGTTTGGCCGACTCGAAAGCGTCCTTGTGATCCAGCAGCGGCTGCATCATCCGGCTCTCGTCTTCGGCGGTGAACGTCAGGTTGCTCAGCAGGCGACCGATGTTCGGGCATTGTTCGGCGTAGGTCGGTGCGGTGACGGTCCATACGGTGGCCTTGCCTTCGTTCGGGCCGAGGGCGTTATCGCTGCCGGTGAGGTAGGTCATTTTCACGTTGACGTTCATCGGGTGCGGCGCCCAGCCGAAGAACACCACGGCTTCGTTGCGACGCACGGCGCGATCCACCGCGGCGAGCATGCCGGCTTCGCTGGATTCGACCAGCTGGAACTTGCCGAGGCCGAACTGGTTCTTGGAGATCATCGCCTTGATCTGGGTGTTGGCGCCCGAGCCAGGCTCGATGCCGTAGATCTTGCCGCCCAGTTCCTTCTCGAATTTGGCGATGTCGGCAAACGTCTTCAGGCCCTTGTCCGCCAGGTAAGTCGGCACGGCCAGGGTCGCGCGGGCGTCCTTGAGGCTGGGCTCGGCGAGCACCTTGACTTGCTGCTGCTCGACAAAGGGGGTGATGGTCTGGGTCATCAGTGGGTTCCAGTAACCCAGGAACAGGTCCAGGCGCTGGTCGCGGATGCCGGCGAAGATGATTTGCTGGGAGGCGCTGGTTTGTTTGGTCTTGTAGCCCAGGCCGTCGAGTAATACCTGGGTCATGGCGCTGGTTGCCATCACGTCGGTCCAGTTGACCACGCCCAGGCGCACGTTCTGGCATTCGGCGGGGTCGGCGGCGACGGCGCTGTTGCTGAGGATTGCGGTACCGGTGAGCATCAGCAGACAGCAGCTGATCAGTCTTTTCATGATGGCTCCTCCAACGGCAGTTCTAATTGTTATGGGAGACGGTGCTCGGGCGAGTCCCCTTAGCACCATGACATCAAATTACGCAGTAAAAACGACATCCAATCGCACTACGGCGACCAGCTCTTGCACAGTGGCGACCTGCTTGTTATTAACGGGAGTAATCCGTGCGTTTTGCAGGGTCTTCGGCGAGTCGAGTGAATGTCTCAAGACTTCTACTTTTTGTTGCTGCCAGGCTTTTCTGCAATTGGTTTCATTTCGGCAATCGAGCCGTTGCGCGTGGCTAATCGCTTTCGCGGCGAGCTGTACCGTTGGCATGTCTTGAGCCTTGATGGTGGTGCGGTACTGGCCAGCAACGGTATGTCGATCAACGCTGATGCCGCCCTGGAAAACCTGCACAAAGGCGCGACTTTGTTGGTGGTGGCCGGGTTCGAGCCGCTCAAGGCCTATACCTCGGCATTGCAGCACTGGCTGCGACGCCTGGACCATGAGGGCGTGACCCTGGGCGGCATCGATACCGGTGCGTTCGTCCTTGCTGAGGCCGACTTGCTCGACGGCTACCGCCTGACTCTGCACTGGGAAGCGCTGGACGCCTTCAAGGAGTCCTACCCGAAGCTGGATGCGACTCAGGAGCTATTCGAAATCGATCGTCGGCGCATCACCTCGGCCGGCGGCACGGCCTCGATCGACCTGATGCTCGACCTGATCGCCCATGCCCACGGCCCGGAGCTCTCGATTCAGGTTTCCGAGCAATTCGTGCTGGGCCGCATACGCCCCCGCCAGGATCACCAGCGCATGCAAGTGGCATCGCGCTATGGCATCAGCAACAAGAAGCTGGTGCAGGTGATTGGAGAAATGGAGCACCATACCGAACTCCCCTTGAGCACGCTGGTGCTGGCCGAGTCGATCAATGTCACCCGGCGCCAGTTGGAGCGGTTGTTTCGCCTCCATCTCAACGACACCCCCAGTAATTTCTACCTGCGCCTGCGTCTGGAAAAGGCTCGGCAACTCTTGCGCCAAACCGACATGAGTGTGCTGGAGGTGAGTATTGCTTGCGGCTTTGAGTCGCCGTCGTATTTCACTCGTAGTTACCGTGCGCGTTATGCCCGGTGTCCACGGGAGGACCGGCAGGCAGAGGCACGAAGCTCTGTGACAGAACCTCGTGCCTGATTGATAATGATCGCACGGTCAATCGATTACTGGCGATTTGTCGATTGGCGATGATGTGTCATTGAAGAAGGAGTTGGCCGGTATGTCGGTCATATCAATAGCCTGCATTAAATCGCCTGACTTTTTGTCGATCAGGCGCACAACGAATCTGGAGTAGTATCCGATTTCAATGTCTTCGACTACTTCAATTGAGTTTTCTATGTTGGCGACGTACATGGGGATTTGGATGTTGCGGAACCAAAAGTAATGGCCGTTATATTGTTGGTCGTAGTGGACCAAGGTATCCCCCTTTAAAAAGGCCTTATACCGTACTCGAGCTTTTATTGTTCCAGCGCTTGCAGAAAGCTGGGCAATTACAGATTGGCCAGGCTCCAACGTCACTTGAACTCTACCCAAGGTTCCCAAATTGATTGAATCAGTGGTGACGGTTTCTTTGCTCCAATTGGCTGCGAACCTCACTGAGGTTTCTCCGCCGACTCCCGAGCCCAGGGCTTCGACCTTATAAGTTAATTTTTGACCCACTTCCAACTCTCCACCATTGCTCCGGCTGGAGCTGAGGGTGTGGGTTTTGTTGTGTGTGATTTGCCCGATGAACTCGCCCTTGAATGAGCTCGGGTTTGTCAATTCAAAATCTGAAACGATTTCAGGCTGGCTGGATATCTCGGTGATTTTTGCGCTTTCGACCTCGAGCACTCGGGTCACTTCTTCCAACGCTTCGGTTAAATAATAATCTTCCCATCCTGAGGGTGTGGGGCGGCGGGTGTATACATTATCGGGGCGTTTCCCGAGCGCGATAGCCAATGCATCCTTGAGAGCGGATTGGTGAACGCCAAACTTTATGAGTTCTTTATCTGTAGCGATGCTCTGATCTTCCCCGGAGGCGATTATTTTGGAGGAGTTTGCGTCTTCGCCTGCAATAATTTCGAATGTGATGGGCATAGGGCTTCCTTTTAAGTGTCCCGGTATGGCGGGTGGCTTCATTGCCGGTTGTTTTGCACTGAATAAGTGGTTGGTCTGTTTCGTATAACAGGCTTTACATGGCGTGTTTGATGATAATGGTTGTGTGTGGCCTGTCTACAACTGCTTCTTGTCCTGATATTTCAATTGTTAAAAAGGCATAATAGGGGGAAGAAATTCCGGTGTTAAATAAAGGGGAGGTGATTGTCGGGATTTCGGTGTTTTAAGTGTTTTGGTATCACGTGCGGCGGTAACGCAATATTAACTTAATGGTCAGTTTCTATCATATTTGTAATTTTTCTAATGGGTAGTAGTACGAACTGCCTCAAGGAAAGCCGTCCTGAGCCGATGACAATACTATTCATTGCCATTTAACCGAAAAAGAAAGGTAACCGCATGAGCTTTCGTCAGAAGATGGTGGGTTTTGCCGTTGTCAGCGTACTGGCCGCCGCGTCCTTGGGCGCGATTGGTTACCTTGGCCAGATGCGCCTGGGCACAGCCCTGGCCGAGACCGAACTCAATGCCAGCGCCCTGCGTAATCATCTCGAGGGCGACATGATGCATGATGCGCTGCGGGCGGATGTGCTGGCGGCATTTCTGACGGGCGATAACGACCAGGCGCAAGCCGGGCAAATTCGCAGCGAATTGCGCGAGCACGCCGAGCGCTTCCAGCGTGTGCTTAATGCCAACGCCAACCTGGCGCTCAACGCTGAGATCAAGCGCGAGTTGGGTGCATTGCAACCGACGCTGCATGCTTACATCGGGCAGACCGAACAGATCGTCAAGGCAGCCCTGCAAGACCCGGTAACCGCGCGTGCCCAATTGCCGGCCTTCGAGCGCGCCTTCAGCGAGCTGGAAGAAAGGAACGAAGCGCTCAGTGCGCGTATCGAAAAGCAAGTAGCCAGCACTCGCAATGCCAGCGAGGCTGCAGTGGCGCAATCGCTGTGGTGGTTGGGAGGCGGCATGCTGGTGGTTTGCGGCCTGCTGGGCCTGTTGAGCCGCCAACTGATGTTGGCCGTACTCCGCCCGCTCGATCAAAGCATCAAAGTGGCGCGCTCCATCGCCCAGGGCAACCTGGGCAACACCGTTGTCGTAGGCAGCAACGATGAAGCCGGCCAACTGCAACAGGCGCTGGCGGACATGCAGAACTACCTGCGCCAGATGATCGAGACCATCGGTGCCGAAAGCGAACAACTGCGCCATACCGCACGCGGCTTGAACGATACCTCGCAAAACATGGTGCAGGGCACCGGCGAACAGTCCGATAGCGCCACCAATATGGCGGCGGCGATGGAGCAGATGATCACCAATATCGACCAGATCGCCGAACATGCGCGCAGTGCCCAGGGCATTTCCGCGCAGTCCGAGCGCTTGGCCGGCAGTGGCGGCCAAGTGATTCTGGGTGTGGTCGAGGGCATGAATCGCATCTCCGATGCGGTCAATGAGTCGTCAGTGACCATCACCGCCCTTGGCCAGTCCTCGGAAGAGATTTACTCGATCATCCAGGTGATCAAGAGCATCGCCGAACAGACCAACCTGCTGGCCCTGAATGCGGCCATCGAAGCAGCCCGCGCCGGCGAGGCTGGCCGCGGTTTTGCGGTGGTGGCCGATGAAGTGCGCAGCCTGGCGGCGCGAACCGCGCAATCGACCCAGGAAATCACCGACATGATCCAGCGCATCCGCAACAGCACCGAGCAAGCGGTCAACAGCATGCAAACCGGTGTCAGCCGAGTCAACGATGGGGTCGACCTGGCGCGCCAGGCCGGCGAATCGATCAGTGAAATCCGTGCTGGGGCCCAGCGTGCGGCGGCGGTGGTCGGGGAGATCTCGCAGACCATCGGCGAGCAGTCCAAGGCCAGCTTCGAGGTGGCGCAACGGGTCGAGCAGATTGCCCAGATGTCCCAGCATAACAACCGCGCCGCCCGCGATCTGGCTGATGCGGCGCAACGCCTCGACAGCGTGGCGGCGACCATGCAGGCCTCGGTGGCGCTGTTCCGCACCTGATGGTGTTGCCTCAGGTGGCCTTGGCCAGGACGGCGCAGGCTGCCTTGTAGGCTTCGTGCTGGTATTTGTTCAACGAAGCGGGCAGGGCAAGGGCGAGCTTCTTGCTCTGGGCACTGACGGTTTGCGGGGACACCAGTTCAACCTGGCAATCCTCGAGCAATTGCAGAATCCCTTCGATCTTGAACGTCGTTGGCCCACCGGCGAATTCGCCTTTCTTGCTGCGTTTCTTGATGGCGATTCGTTCGATCCCATTGTCCTTCACAAAGCGCGCGACCAGCCCTGCAAAGGCCTTGACGCTGGCAGCGTCATCGTCATCTTCCAGGGGGATTTTCTTGGTGGCGAGGGCCAAGTGTTCAGGCGAGCCTTGCTCAAGCGTCGCCACGGCGAAGATCGCTTCGCTGCCTTTGATTTCGATGCCGCAGATTTTCATTCGAATGCCTTGTTCGAGGGGACGGAGCACCAAAGCAGTGGGCGATGGCCTCACTCCGAGCCCAGCGTTTGTAAATATTCCGAGCGGTCGTCGCTGCGTTGCGCCAGGCAGGTGTTCAGGGCGATATCGAAGTCCTTGCTGCCCTTGTCGTTCTGAAAGGTTTCAACCGCGCAATCGGCATCGCGCAGTTTGCTCCAGAGTTGCTGGGCGGTCTTGATCCTGGCAGTAACTTCATTGATCTGGGCATTCTTGCCGGCGTATTGGTCCTTCACCCGGTCGAGCAGGTCGGCATAGGCGGTGTCCAGTTCGCGCTCGGCGGTGTTCTTGTTGTACAGCGCACAGTCGTAGTTCTGTTGTTCGGTTTCCACGTTGTCGCAGGGGGTACTTTCTTCTTCCTGGGCCTGTACCCCGAATGCCAGCATTGCCAGCGCAATCATCACCATCGATCTCATCTGCGACATCCTCGCCTATTGTCCAAAGCAATGGCGCGATTCTCGCCCAGCTATTGGGCAAATAACAATGAAACTGGTCGCCGGCAGGGTGGCGAGGCGTTTACCGGTGCCCTTTGTCGCACTTTGACGCTTTCTGCAATTCCCCTGTCGTTTTTGCACCCGGCTCCCTTGCAGCTCAGGCATATGCTGGCCCCAAAGCGCCGGCAGACGATTCGGCGCATGAATCGCCAATAAAGGGGACAGCCTGATGAGCCCAGCCGAATTGCACGCAGACAGCATCGTTATCGACGGGCTGATTATTGCCAAATGGAACCGTGAGCTGTTCGAAGACATGCGCAAGGGCGGGCTCACTGCTGCCAACTGCACAGTGTCGGTGTGGGAAGGTTTCCAGGCCACGGTCAACAATATCGCTGCCAGCCAGAAATTGATCCGCGAAAACGGCGACCTGGTCATGCCGGTGCGCACCACCGCCGACATCCGCAAGGCCAAGGAACTGGGCAAGACCGGGATCCTCTTCGGCTTCCAGAATGCCCATGCCTATGAAGACCAGATCGGTTATGTCGAGGTCTTCAAGCAGCTGGGCGTCGGTATCGTGCAGATGTGCTACAACACCCAGAATCTGGTCGGCACCGGTTGCTACGAGCGTGACGGCGGCCTGTCGGGTTTCGGTCGCGAAATCGTCGCCGAGATGAACCGCGTTGGTGTGATGTGCGACCTGTCCCACGTCGGTTCCAAGACTTCCGAAGAAGTCATCCTCGAATCGAAAAAGCCGGTGTGCTACTCCCACTGCCTGCCGTCGGGGCTCAAGGAGCACCCGCGCAACAAGTCCGATGAAGAGCTGAAGTTCATCGCCGACCACGGCGGTTTCGTCGGCGTGACCATGTTCGCGCCGTTCCTGGCCAAGGGCATCGATTCGACCATCGACGACTACGCCGAAGCCATCGAATACACCATGAACATCGTCGG
>RCUU01001512.1_pt1 | contig 11008 bp, 9 predicted proteins | sample 2166211 | NCBI WGS metagenome assembly RCUU01 (sample SAMN09932620, study PRJNA488358) | compost metagenome | feature: garden; material: soil; isolation source: compost soil in phenylacetic acid-enriched culture | place: Germany: Experimental Botanical Garden Goettingen | collected 2016-01-27
TGATCGACAAGGTGCTGGTGATCAAGTCCGAGCGCCGCCTGCAACTGATCAGCCGTGGCGAGCCGCTCAAGACCTACCGCATTTCCCTGGGCAAGCAGCCCAAGGGCGCCAAGCAGCGCGAGGGCGACAGCAAGACCCCCGAGGGCCTGTACTGGCTCGACTGGCGCAAGCAGAGCGACCGTTTCAACCTGGCCATGCACATTTCCTATCCCAACATCAGCGATGCCGCCCGGGCCACGCGCGAAGGCGTCAGCGCCGGCAGCATGATCATGATCCACGGTACGCCGATCAACGATGACTACCCCGAGTGGTACTTCCACACCCTGGACTGGACCGAGGGCTGCATCGCCATGCGCAACCACGACATGCTCGAGGTCTGGGAGCTGGTCAAGGACGGGACGCTGATCGAGATCCGCCCCTGACGTCCTACATTCCAACTCAGGTTGTAGGAGCTTTCGCACACCAATTCCACATCGGCCTTACTCCTGCATAGGCACGGTACTGCATCCAATCGAATGGCTTAATTCTTAGCATCCACGCAAACGAGTACGCGATCCGTACGTCATTTGCCGGGTACTTCAATGCCGTTCCGATCAAGCCCTACCGCCCGCAGGATTCTGGCCTGCCTGAGCCTGCTGCTGTGTGCCTTTCAGGCCCTGGCCGATGACCTCGCCAGCCAGCAACTGCGTGATCAACAACAATCGCTGCAGCAGCACGAACGGCAACTGAGGCTGGAGCGCTGGCAGCGCCCGGCTGTCCCGGCCGAGCAGGACCGGGACGCTTCCGCCGAGCCTTCCGGCAATCAGTGCTGGCGCATCAGCGGTGTGAGCCTGGCTGGCAATCAACGGCTGTCGACGCACACCCTGGTGTCGGTCATGCGCCCGCTGGTGCACCCCTGCATGGGGATCGACGCCACCAATCGCCTGCTCAAGGCCATTACCCAGCGCTACGTCCAGGCCGGCTACCCGACCAGTCGCCCCTATCTACGCCAGCCGCTTCAGCACGATGCAGCGCTGGACATCATCATCCGCGAAGGCTTCGTCGAGTCGATAGAGCTCGGCGTCGGCGAGCTGCCACTCTCCCTGGCCGGCGCATTTCCCGACGTGCTCGGGCAGCCGCTGTTCCTGCCGGACATCGAACAAGGGCTGGACCAGCTCAACCGTCTGCGCGCGTACGATATCGGCGTAGACCTGCTGCCCGGCCAGCGACAGGGCGGGACCCGGGTCCTCGTGCAACCACGCAGGGTTGCCTCGCGCTGGCACCTGGACAGCCGTGTCGACAACCGTGGCACTGCGCTGACCGGCCGCCACCGCCTGAACCTCACCGTCGGCCTGGACAGTCCGCTGGGCCTGAACGACGACCTGCGCCTGTCGCTGAACAGAACCATCGCCGACGCACCAGGGCAAACCCGAGGCATCACGGTCTCCTACAGCATCCCCTACGGCGCCTGGACGTTCGCCGTCAACGCCAGCCAACTGAGCTACAGCGCGCCCACCCCTGAAAGCCGGCTGATCAGCAGCGGCAGCAGTCGTTTTCAGGGCATCAGCGCCGAGCGCATGCTGTGGCGCAACCAGCAAGGTGTGCTCAGTGCCAGTGCCCGCATCGACCACAAGCAGCTGATCAACCGCACCGGTGAACAGGTAGTGGATTTGCAGAGCCCTACCCTGACCACGGTGGACGCGGGCCTCAATCTGCTCTGGCTCGGCAATGGCTTCTGGTATGGCTCACTGGGTGTTGTCCAGGGCACAGGCTGGTTCGGCGCCGACCGCCCTTCCCCGCACGGCAATGCGCCGCAGGCAGATTTTCGCAAGTACCGCGCCTATGGCCTGCGGCGTGTCGACGGGCCGGCTCGATGGCCATGGCGCTGGCAGAGCGAGCTCAGCCTGCAATACAGCGCCGATGTCCTGCCCGCCGTCGAGCACCTGCAACTCGCCGACGATTCAGCTGTACGCGGATTCCGCCAATTCCTCTATTCCGGGGCCAGCAGCGCTGCCTGGCGCAATACGTTCAGCCAGCCATTGCCACGTTCCTGGCTCCAACCCCTGCAGGTCAGGCCCTACTTCGGCCTGGACCTGGGCTGGACCCGCCTGGCCGATGCCAGCCCCTCGCAGCGACTGGCCGGTGCCGTCGCCGGGGTGGAACTGCACCTGGCCGACAGCCGCCTGCGCCTGGACTACCAACGCGCCCTGTACGCCAGCGACCGGTCCCGCTCACACCTGGAAGCTGGCTTCTGGGTGCTGGAACTGAACCTCAGCATCTGATTCACCCACAAAAAAAAGAGAACGAGAACATGCAGAAACTCTCGCAATTGCCGTCTATCCGCCCCGATACCTTGCGCTGGGCCATCTTCCTTTCCCTGCTCGGATCCGGCACCACGCTGGCCGAGGGTGGCCTGGAGGCAGCCACTGGCCCCGGCGGCACCCCGGTGATCAACAACGGCCACGGGGTTCCCGTAGTCGACATCGTCGCCCCCAATGCGGGCGGCCTGTCACACAACCAGTTCCTCGACTACAACGTCGCCAACCACGGCGTGGTGCTGAACAACGCCTTGCAGGCCGGTCAGTCGCAACTGGCCGGCGCCCTGGCCGCCAATCCGCAATTCCAGGGCCAGGCGGCTTCGACCATTCTCAACGAGGTGGTCAGTCGCAACGCCTCGCTGATCGCCGGGCCTCAGGAAATCTTCGGCCGCCCGGCCGACTACATCCTCGCCAATCCCAACGGCATCACCCTCAATGGCGGCAGCTTCATCAACACCACTCGCGCAGGTTTCCTGGTCGGTACGCCCGAACTCCAGGACCAGCAACTCAAATACCTCGACACACTGCACGCCAACGGCACGCTTCAGGTACTGGAGGGCGGCATGTCGAATGCCGCAGGCGCCCTTGACCTGATCGCGCCCCAGGTGGACAGCAAAGGACTGCTCATGACCAAGCACGACCTCAACATCACCGTCGGCCGCAATCGCATCGACAACAGCTCAGGCCAGGTTGTCGAACACCTGCCTGGCACGCCCTCAAGCATCGACGCCCGCCTGTTCGGCGCCATGCGCGCCGGCCGCATTCGCGTGGTGAGCACTGCCGAGGGGGCAGGTGTGCAAATGGGCTCGGGCACCCTCAGGGCCGATGACGGCATCGACATCCAATCGGCCGGTGCCCTGAACGTGAGCGGCGACGCGGACAAACCTGCCGCGCTGCACACCCGGCGCGGCACGCTCAGCCTGAGCGCCGCTGACGACCTGACCCTGCGCACCGTCGATGGCCAAGCGCAACGCGTCGAGGTCAAGGCCGGCAAGAAACTCACGCTGGATGCCGATGCCCTGGACACCCTCGAAAAGGACCGTGAGGACTGGAACAGGAAGTTCCTGTTCATCACCCGCGAAACCTACAATCGCAATCGCACCACCACCGACAGCAAGCAGCACGGCACGCAATTGCAGGCCAAGGAAAGCGTACTGCTGCAATCCGGCAGCGACATGCACCTGCGCGCTGCAGGCGTGAACGCGGGGACTGACCTGAACATCGACAGCGGCGGCAACCTGGACATCGTCGCCGGCCTCGACAGCCAGCGTATCGAAGAGCAGGTGCGTCACCGCAAGGACCTCTGGCGCGGTGACCGCGACACCGAGCAATACACGGAAACCGCCCGCGCCAGCGCATTGAATGGCCAACGCATGACCGTCAAGGCGGGCGCTACGCTCACGCTGCAGGGCAGCGCGCTGCACAGCCGCAGCGACATGGACATCAAGGCCCGCGAGGTGGACATCGGCACCACGGCGCTGCAAGAAAGCGGCACGCAACGCAACTACCGCGGCGACCTGGTCTCCGGTGCTTTCTTCGGCGATCGCAAGGGCAAGGACAGCCAAGGCCAGGCGGTCGCGGGCAGCAGCGTCACCGCGGACGGCAAGCTGAAGGTGACTGCCGACCAGGTGTCGATCAAAGGCAGCAAGGTGCATGGCGCGGTCGACGCCGTGCTCTACAGCGAGAAAGGCGCGCTGGCGATCGAGTCCGCCACCGGCAGCACTACCACGACCGATCAGCAGAGCAACAGCAAGCTGTTCGGGCTGATCGGCAACGACCATCAGAACACGACACGCCAGGACCAGGTACTGGCCAGCGACGTCTCCTCGACCAGCAACCTGCGCCTGGCCAGCGCTGCCGAGCTGCGCATTCACGGCGCCAAGGTCGAGGCCGGCCAGCACCTGCAGGTCGAGGCCAAGGGTGACCTGCAGATCGACGGTGCCCAGGCACATAGCGAGCAGCACACCCGGGACCAGCAGCGCAGCCTGAGTGCCCATGCCAGGCAGACCCAGGAAGCGCAGGACGGCAAGCCGCAGTCACGGCAGTATCAGGCCGGCGTGGGCTACGACGTGGCAACCACGACCATCAAGCAGCAAGAAACCACCCACGTTGCCAGCGAACTGAAAGGGGCGTCCGTCAACCTGCACAGCGATGGCCATCTGCGTGTCGATGGCTCCAAGGTCCAGGCCAGCGCCGGCGATCTGAAGGTGAATGCGCAGCAGGTCACCCTCGGTGCGCAGCGCAATGAGCGCGAATCGGTTGCCGTGGATCGTCAGAGCGGTGGCAGCCTGCTCGTGACCGGGGGCATCGATCGCTTGGGCAGCGCCTTCGAGGGGCACCATGATTCCCGTACCCACACCGAACGCGACAGCAAGGCACAACGCAGCGAACTGCAAGCGACTGGCGCTATCAACCTCGACACCGAGCATCTGCTCACCGAAGCCGCGCGCGTCGACGCAGGCAAGGACCTCAAAGTGACCGCCAAGCACATTGAGAACCGTGCATTGCAGGACACCGAAGAGCGAGAAACCCTCACTGACAACTGGCGCGGCAGCCTGGGCGCCAGCGTCGAGTACCGTGACCTCACCCGCCCCATCGAGCGGCTGGTGCTGGGCGAAGAAGCCGCCCGCTTCCAGCAGGCCTCCCCCGAAGATGCAATGGTGGCCCCGAGCATCGGTGCCGACATGACCGTCGACCACCTCAAGCGCCTGGAAAACCAGCGTCGCGGCTTCGCCCAGGTCAGTGAGCTGTCCGGCGCTGCGGTCCAGGTAAAGGCCGACACCCTCGATGACCAAGGCACCGCCTGGCGGGCCACTGCGGGCCAGTTGAAGATCGACGCTGAATCACACCAATTGCACGCCGTGCAAAACACCCAGGACAACACCCTGCAGCGCCTGGCCTTTGGCGGTGATGCCCGTCTGGACAGCAGCACCGGCAATGACCTCAACGTGCGTGCCGCCGGCAATGGCGGTTCGCTGGAAAAACGCGACAGCGCCACCACGGCAGTGCCTGGCAGCCTCTACGGGCAGCAGGGCATCCAGGTACAACTGGGCAGCGACGGTCGCTATGAGGGCAGTCGCATCGATGGTGGCGCAGGCGCTGTGGTGATGAACACTGGCGGCACGTTGACCCTTGCCCAAGCCACTGACACCAGCAGCCAGACAGTACGTCAACTCGACGGAAACGCCTGGGCCAAGGTCGGCAACCGTCCAGGCAGCACGGGCGTTGACGCCCGTGGCTACCTCGATCACCGCCAGCAACAAAGTGCCCAGACCAAGGCCCAGGTGGCCCAGGTCGATGCCAAGGGCGATGTCCGCTTGAACAGCACCGGCGACCTCTTGCTGGAAGGCACCCGCATCGGCGACCGCGAAGCCAAGGTGGGCAACATCCATCTGCAAAGCGCTGGTCAGTTGCAGGTCAAGTCGGCCAGCAATACCCAACAGGCCAGTGGCGCCACCCTTGGCGGCGGACTGGAGCTGGCGGTCAAGACCGGTAGTACCCAAGGTGGCGGCATCGGTGGCCACTTCAACACTGGCAAGCAGAACGAGGACGCTCGCCAGGCGGTCGATGCCAGCTTCACCAGCACCGGCAAGCTGACCCAGACCAGTCACGGCAGTGATGACAACGCCCTGCACCTGCAGGGTCTGCAGGCCACGGCCGAGCAGATCGAACTCACGGCAGCGCGGGGTGGCATGCTGATCGAAGCCTCGTCCAACCAGGAGCACCGCGACAATCTCGACATCACTGCCGGGGCCGGCTTCAACACGGCCACAGGTGCAACCGACACCCGCGGCCTGCATGGTCGCGCCCAGGTGTCTTTGGACAAACGCGACAACCAGACCTGGAATGCGAGCACCCTGCGCGCCGAGCGCATCAGTCTCGAAAGCCGTGGCGACACGCGCATCGAAGGCGCCAGCCTGGACGCCGGTCGCATCGGCGGGACGGTCGAGGGGGATCTTCACGTGGCGAGCCGCAAGGACAGCGTCGATACCCTCACCGTCAAGGGTGATGCACGGCTGAGCCAGGAAAAGAACCCGCAGGGGTACACCAACGCCGCCAGCGCCCTGGCAGGCCCGCTGGGTAGCAAGGTCACCGACAAGGCCGGTGGGACGCTGAGCAAGGTCGACCCAGGCTTCTCGCCCACCTTCAGCCTCGACGTTTCCCACCAGCAACGCGACACCGTCGCCCACCAGGCGACCCTCAAGGGCAGCGATGGCATCGCCCTCGACGTCGGGGGTACGGCCCAGCTGCTGGGCGCACGCTTGCAATCGGCCAAGGGCAACGTCGAGCTGAACGCCAGCGCCGTGAAACGCGAAACCCTGAGCGGCAACGACTACCGCCGCGACGTATCGATCGACGCGTCCAACGCGCCGGTTGACCTGGGCACCGCGGTCGCACAGATAGCAAAAGGCAAAGGCGCGGCGGACGGCGAAAATGCACTGGATCTGGGGCTGCTGCGCACCAGCGGACATAACCGCAGCGAGCAGTGGGTTTCGAGTACGCAGGGTAAGGCAAAGTAAACGATCGGCTACATGCCGTGCGCGGGTTCGTGTCATGCGCACGACCTGCAAGGCAGGCTACCAACGTACCTCCCGCTGCCCCGCTGTCGCCTGCGGCCCCAACCACTGGGCGCCGCGCAACAAAGGCGTCAGCGCGGCATCGGGCTGCAGCTCCACAGCCACCTGCGCGCGTCGTCCCGGCACATCGGCATCCAGCGAAATTTGATGCTGGCCCTGCTGTGTCAATTGCCCCAACAGCCGCCAACCGTTGCGGCAGTCCATCTCGAACTCGCCCTGGCCCAGCGCCAGCGACCAGGGCTGACTCACCGCCAGATCAGCGACCGTGATGCGCCCTTGGGCGGATCGACATGTTCGCCAGCTACCTTGCATCTGCACGGCGCCGTGCCATTGCCCTGCCAATCTAAACGCCGCAGGCGCCGTGCGCTGGGTACCCGCCGCCGTCGCTTCGAGATGCCAACGCCACGCAGTGCCCTGAGCCCGCAGTTGCCAGGCCTGCCCCTGAAACCCCAACCGCGCGTGCGCTTGCAGACGCCAAGGCTGCACCGTCCAGTGCAACGGCCCGACCGCCCCCCACTGGTGGGCCTGCCCGTGCCACAGGCTGCCGCTGACGTCGTGGAGCGGCAGGCCGAAGGCGCGGGCCAGCCATGCAGCCGGCAGATCCGCCAGCACGGTTACGCCGAACACCAGCACGACCCAGGCCAAGCCGCTCCGACTCATGGCCGCACCACCAGGGCGAAACTCAGGCCTTGCGGGGTTTGCTCAAGGCCCCACTGCAGCGGCTGCACACCGTCTGCCCGCAAAGCCTGCAACCAGCCCTGCAAGGCCTGCGCATCGGTTACCTGGCCACGCAACTGCCAATCCTTGCCTTGTGCCTGCACGTCAGCCAGTTCGATACGGTGCGACTGCGCGGTTTGGCGCAGATGCTCCAGGTTGAGCGCAGGACCCCGCTGCAGACCCGCCGCCATCTGCGCCAGCGGCTGCCATTGACTGAGCTGACGCCACTGCACAAGGCCCTCGCGCAGCAGCAAGAACGTCAGTAACAACGCAATCACGCTCCAGGCCAGAGGCAGGCGGTATCGCTGTATCCACGCCCGATTCATGTCGCGGCTCCCAGGTCGAAGACCACGTGTGCCTGCGTACCCCCAGCCACTACCTGCAACTGTGCCCCGGCAGCTTCTGCCATCTCGGCCCACGGCGGTGCAGTACCGTCGCCCTGCAGCCGCAGCTCCCAGCGCTGGCCATCGAAATGCACCCTTTGCAAGCGCCAATCGGGATGCTCACGCAACCACGCATCAAGCCGGCCTTGCAGGTCTTCAAGCTGACGCCAGCGCAGTTGCTGCTGAAGTTCGGTTTCGCGCAGTTGCCTGAGTGCCTGGGCAGCTTGCCGAGGACTGCCTTGCTCGCCCGTCACCGCCAGCACCTGCGCCTGCCACACCTGGGCCTGACGCCAGTGCTGATGCACCCACAGTCCGCCCCATGCACAGGCCAGCGCCAGACACGCCGCCAGCACACGCTGCTGCGGGCGCGAAGGCCCAGACAGCGAGCGCGCACGGCGCTGCTCGAACAGACTTGGCAGTGCGTCGAGTGACGCCAGCGATGTTGGCCAGCAGCCTTCCAGCGGCACCCTGCCCAGCCCGGACCAGGGCTCGACGCAGACCTCACCCAGCGTTTCAGGCCAGGCCAGCCACCGCTCATGCCCTGCCTCGGTGACCCCTTTGAACACGTTCACCCCTGCCCTTCGCCACTGCCAGGCCACGCCAGCCTCAGGGGCAGGCAGCAACTGGAATTCTGTCCAGCAACGCTCGACCGGCAGCCCCCATTCGGCACACTGCGCGCGCCAGCCCTGCAGGCGCTGGCGTTCCACGGCCAGTAGCCGAACCTGCCCGCCGTCGCGCCCCAGGCTCGCACACACCACGTCATCCGCGCCCTGCAGCAAGCAGTCTTCGAGCAGCAAAGGCCACTCTTCACGCCTGAGCCCTGGTGGCGCGGGCAACTGGAAATGGCTGCAGTGCCCGGCGGGAACGACCAGCGCGACCCGCGCTTGCAGATCCGCCGGGGGCTCGCCCTGCCCCTGCCGCTGTGCGACACCACCCTCGACCAGCAACCAGTCCCAGCAGTCGCCCGGACGCAGCAGCAACCACCGGCGGGCCGCAACCCGCCTGCGCCATTCAAGACTCATGAGCGCCCCCACGGGAGCACAAAGGTGCAGACATACGGTGCTCCATCACGCTGTAATTCCAGGCGCACGCCACGCCCGGGGTGCGCCGGTTGATCGGAAGGCCAGGCCAGCCAACGGCCGCCCTGGAAATAAAGAACGTTCATCGCGCTGACCCGCTCGAGCCGCTCACGCAGCACCCAGCGCGGCACCGACGCGGCGTACAGATCGGCCGAGCTTTCCAGCAGCAGACGCTGTTCGCCGACGTCGAAACGCAAGCGCTGGCGTTGCAACCGCGAACCGCCCTCGGCTTGCGGCACGGCGGCCGCGGCCACCCACAACAGTTGGTTGTTCGCCGGCTGCCAATCGAGCCAACGGCTGGCCAGGGGCAGACGTTGCTCGTAGACCCGACGCAACACCGGGCTGTCGAAGCGCCGTTCCAGGGCCAGGCAGAAGTCCAGCACGGTGGTTTCCTGGGTCGTCGCCTGCAAGCGTTCGCGGACCTTCAGCCAACCGTTGACCAGCGCGGCGAGCATGATCCCGAGCAGTGCGGTCAGGGCCAGGGCAACCATCAGTTCGATCAGGGTCAAACCGGCCTGACGTCGCTTCATGGCCGCTCCAGAAACACGCTGTACTGGCCCAGCGGCAGGCGCTGGTCGCGGTCGGCGAACAGCTGCAACTCGCCGCGACGCAGATCGCGCACACCGGTGCGACGCAGTTGCAGGTACCAATGGCAGATCTGCCCGCCCTGGCTCAGCTCGCCACTGATCTGGTTGCTGCCCGGCCAGTATTGCTCGACCGCGAAACGAGCGTGCAGCTCGCGCGCGCAGAGCACCCCCAGACGGTGCTGCTGCACGCTGTCCTGCACCGCCAGGCGCTGGCGCAAGACCTGGCTGGTGATCACCGCCAGCACGGCGGCAATCGCCAGCGCCACCGTGACTTCCAGCAAGGTGAAACCACGTTGTCGTCGATTCATGGCGACACCACCACCTGCAGCCGGCCATCCCGCGTCCAGTCCCAGCGCTGACTGCCTTCATGCCAGTGCCAGCGCACGCTGCCCGCCTGCGCCCAGCCGTGCGGTGTAAACAACAGGCGCGGCTGCGGGCTGGCCGGCCAGTCCGGACGCACGCCCTTTGGCCAACTGCCGAGGCTTGCCGAATCGACCACCCAGGCAGTGCCCTCACGCCGGACGAACTCCGGCCGCTGGCCATTCCAGCGCAGCCCGCGCAACTGCCCGGCATGCCGGGCCAGCGCGGCTTGCGTCCGGGTCTCGGCGGCAAGTCGCTGCAACGCCTGATCGACGCTGGCCTTGCCGCTGTCGAGCCAGGCCACGCTCAGCGCGCTCATCAGCCCGGCAATGGCCAGCACCACCAGCAGTTCGAGCAGGGTAAAGCCACGCTGGCCGCGCACCGCTCACAGCGCCCAGTTGCCCAGGTCGGCATCCTGCCCTTCGCCCCCGGGCACGCCGTCGGCGCCCAGTGAATACACATCGACCCGGCCATGCTCGCCGGGCATGCGGTACTGATACGGCGTGCCCCACGGATCTTGCGGCAGACGCCGCACATAGCCGTCGCTGCGCCAGGCACGCGGCAGGGGTTGCTGGGCGGGCTTGTTCACCAGTGCGGCCAGGCCTTGCTCGCTGCTGGGAAAACGCAGGTTGTCCAGCCGATACATGTCCAGTGCCTGCTCCAGGGTCGCCAGGTCGGCCATGACTTTCTGGCGCATGGCCTTGTCCTGGTTGCCCAATACGCTCGGGGCGACCACGGCGATCAGCAGGCCGATGATGAAGATCACCACCATGATTTCCATCAGCGTGAAGCCGCGCTGGCGGGTGCGTCGATGCTGCATGTCGGTACTCCTTGTTTTCACAGTTGCAGACCCTGGTTGAGTTGCATGATCGGCAACAACACCGCCAGCACGATGAACAGCACGACGGCGCCCATCACCAGGATCATCAGGGGTTCGAAAAGCGCCATGGCGGTGTCGACCTGGCGGGCGAACCCGCGCTCCTGGTCGTCCGCCACACGCTCAAGGAT
>RCUU01001514.1_pt1 | contig 10998 bp, 7 predicted proteins | sample 2166211 | NCBI WGS metagenome assembly RCUU01 (sample SAMN09932620, study PRJNA488358) | compost metagenome | feature: garden; material: soil; isolation source: compost soil in phenylacetic acid-enriched culture | place: Germany: Experimental Botanical Garden Goettingen | collected 2016-01-27
GTATTAATTTGTAATTTACATTATTGGTAGATGGAGGAGCAAATGCGAAAAACTGCGCGAATAGGGTTGCGATTGACGATTCGGAAGAAATTGTTGTTGATGTCACTGACCTTACTAATTCTCCCTATCGGAATATTAGGAGTGGTTGCTTATCAGATTTCTATGAAAGAAACGAATCAGCTTATTGAGAGCAAACTGAGTTCAAGTGTAAATCTGGCAGTATCCATGATTGAGAATTTGGAAAGCTCGGTTCAAGCAGGGATGATGTCAGAAATGGAAGCCCAGGAGCAAGTCCGATCCTTACTCCTCGGAGCCAAAAACGCAGAAGATGGGACACGTCCGATTAACCCTGCCATCGATTTGGGACCCAATGGTTATTTCTTCATCTTAGATCAGAAAGGAGAACTTCTTGCTCACCCGAGACTAGAGGGAGAGAATATTTGGGACAAACAAACCTCTAACGGATTTTTTTACATACAAGATTTAATAAAAGCTGCACAGAACGGCGGAGGAGCTACTTACTACAAATGGCCATTACCTAAGCCGGATGATTCCGACAATAATAAGGTTGGCGAAGCGTTGAAAATATCATATGCCAAGCTCTCCCCTTCTTGGGGATGGGTAGTTGCGGCAGGCTCTTATATGCAAGACTATAACACCGGTCAACAGAACATACTCAAGGGAATTATCATTACATTAATCCTGTGTCTAGTCCTTGGGATAATGGTTATCCTTTTCTTTGCACAACATATCTCTAAGCCCATTGTCCGTATAGCCCGTGAAGCTGAACGAATCGCTCAAGGAGATCTAAGCGGTAAAGCATTGACTGTGCGCAATCGGGATGAAATCGGACAGCTGGGAATCAGCTTCAATCAATTGTCAGGTAATATTCGGCAATTAGTTGGAAATTTAACCGAAAACTCGGAGTTATTAGCTACTTCATCCAGACAGTTGTCTTTAACGTTAGGTGAAACTACAGCAGCTCTTGTTCAGACTTCATCCTCAATGACTGAAGTGGCGAATAATAGTGAGAAACAAGCTGCCTCAACGCAAGAGACTTCGCAATCGATGGAGGAGATGGTTAAAGAGATCCAGCGAGTAGCTGAAGCCTCTACGCATGCCTATCAGCTGTCTATGCAAACATTAGAAGAAGCTGATAGCGGAAACCGCCTGATCATTAACTCTTCGGCACAAATGAACGCAGTAAGTAATACGGTTGATGATTTAGGAATCACTGTTACTAGTCTAAATGAGCAGTCTCAACAAATAGGCACGATTGTCAGCACTATTAAAGGCATTTCTGAGCAAACGAACTTGTTAGCGCTTAATGCGGCCATTGAAGCTGCTCGATCAGGTGAACAAGGCAGAGGATTTGCAGTGGTAGCCAGTGAAGTTCGTAAGCTGGCAGGACAAACAAGTGAAGCGGCTGAGCAGGTGTCGGTCATGATAGAAGAAATTATTTCTAGTATTGGTCATGCCCATCATTCGATGAGTAAAGGCCAAAATGAAGTCGCTGCTGGAGTTCAAGCCATTGATGATACGGGTAAAGCATTTGAACGCATTTTGCAGGCTTCCCAAACCATCGTAAATCAGGTGAAGCAATCCTCGACCGCTGCACAGCAGATGTACACTGGCTCCGAACAAATATCTAGTGCTGTGATGGAGGTCGAGCAGGTTTCATTGCATTCTGCTTCGGCTGCACAGACTGTATCGGCTGCCGCTTTGGAGCAGCTTGCCGCTATGGAGGAAATTGCCGCATCGGCCCGCAAGCTGCAAGAGGGTTCGAATGAGATGCGTGCTTTAGTAAATCAATTTAAATTGGATTAAATCTTCATACATAGGGTCAGAGAAATAGAATAGCACTAAATAAGGGGGCTTTAAGCCCCCTTGAATCATTTGGAGTTTCAGAAATTTTCATTCAAGAATTATCTTGTCGATAGATCATATTCCTGCTATAGTCATACTGACTTATTAAATGCATTTAATAAGTCAGTATGACTATAGGTGGGTGAGCCATGGCAAGTGATAAACGACTTCCTGCACAGCAAATGAAATCTGAAATTATTCGAAATATTCGAACCACTTTATTAGAACTTGGAAGGGCAACCAAGGCAGAGTTAAGTCAGAAATTACAATACAGCTTTCCGACGATAAGTAAATTTCTAATGCAGATGGAAGAGGCAGGGGAAGTAACGATCACCGGTCTTGATGAGTCAAGTGGCGGGAGAAGGGCAATAAGATACGCCTATAATCCGAATTATCGTTTAGGGATGGCAATTTTTTTAGAAAAAAATGAAACGAACTATACCATCTATAATTGCATTGGTGAGGTAATAAAAGAGGGGACTTTACCTAGTATCCTTGAGGAAGACGTTAGTACACTGGTCACGCTTATTGGAGATGAAAAAAAAGCTAATCCTAAGATTCAATCCGTTGCGATTGGTGTTCCAGGTGCGGTAAATCATGGGAAGATTTTTCTAATCCCAGGCTATCCGAAATATCAAAATCTAGATTTGAAAAATTGTATAGAAGAGCAACTCTCCATCCCGACCATTGTGGAAAATGATATGAATGCCGCTGTAATCGGTTATATGACGCAGAGAAATTTGAAGGAGAAGATTTCTCTGATGTATCTGTATTTAGGGAAAAATGGACCAGGGGCAGGGATAGCGGTTAATGGTGAAATTGTTCGGGGAAAGACGTTTTTTTCAGGTGAAGTTCAGTATATGCCCCAGTATGACAATAGAAATTTCATAGAGGCATTAACTGGAGAAAAAGGTGGTTTAGCGATGCAGTCAGATCATAGCGTGGATGCGATCAGTCGATTAGTAGCCACTAGCACCTCTATTCTGAATCCCCATTATATTATTTTTTGTGAGGATGAATTAGATCCAGCTAAGCTTAATCAAATCGCTGAGCGAACTGCTACATACGTTCCAAAAGAACATCTTCCCGAATTAGCGGTAAGTAACTTGAAGCGTGATTATCTGAATGGATTACAAAGTCTTGGATTAGGTTTATTAGTTTCACAACAAATAGATTAGAACCATTAAGGAGATAACGATGGCTACTTTTTTTCTTATTATTATTTATTTAGCATTTATTAGTTTAGGCTTGCCGGATTCATTGCTTGGCTCCGCTTGGCCAGTGATGAGAATGGACTTAAATGCTTCATTAGGTACTGCTGGAATTCTTTCGATGGTTATTGCAGTAGGGACAATTGTGTCCAGTTTAATGAGTGGTGTTATCCTTAAACGTTTTGGTACAGGGAAAGTAACTCTTATTAGCTGTATCATGACTGCTGTAGCGTTGCTTGGTTTTGCAGGGTCACCTTCGTTAGTCTGGTTAATTATTGCTGCAATTCCACTTGGTTTAGGTGCGGGATCTGTAGATGCCGGATTAAATAGTTATGTGGCTACGCATTATAAAGCCCATCATATGAGTTGGTTACACTGTTTCTGGGGAGTGGGCGCCACGCTGGGTCCTATTATTATGGGCTCTTTTATCTCTGGAGAAGGTCTATGGCGGCAAGGTTATCTTACGGTTGCTTACATACAATTGAGTTTAGTCATAATTCTATTCGTTACACTGCCTTTGTGGGATAGAGTGGCTGGAGGTAAGAACAATCTGAAGGCTGACAGTGATCACGAGTTCAATGATCCGGAGCTTGAGCATATCGCAGAGAACACAAAACCTTGGAAATTAAGAGGGGTAAAACTAGCGATGTTAACCTTCTTATTTTATTCTGCCATAGAAACAAGTATGGGGTTATGGGGAAGTAGTTTTCTTGTGAATATCAAAGATATCCCTGCATCGACTGCAGCGACATGGGTCTCGTTTTTTTACCTAGGGATTACATTTGGTAGAATGGTGACGGGTTTCATTACTTTTAGAATGAGTAATAAAAAGTTAATTCGATATGGTCAACTTATTGCATTAATCGGTACAGTGCTGTTAGTATTTCCGCTTCCAACCATAGTTTCGCTTATAGGATTTATGATTATTGGTCTGGGGTTAGCCCCTATCTTTCCATGTATGCTGCATGAAACCCCTGTACGATTCGGGAAAAAACATGCTCAGTCGATTATGGGCTTTCAGATGGCAACGGCTTATACCGGTACCACGCTGGTGCCGCCTTTTATTGGCTTACTTGCCTCGAATTTTACGCTAGGGATCTTCCCTGCGATGATCGTTATTTTCGCTATCGTTATGCTCTTATGTACAGAAAAGCTTAATCAATACGCAACAAAAGTAAATGTAGGTTAAATTTGAAATGAATATATTACGGATCACCCCTTCATATATATAGCTATAGAAGGGGGGGAACTGTAGATGTGGTTGTTAATTGTAATAGGGGTTGGATGTCTCTCCGGTTTTATTCTGTTCAGAAAGAATACTTTGACCACTTTTCTTGAGCCTATTCAAGGATCGGAGAAGCTGTCCATCATCATTCCTGCCAGGAATGAAGAAGATAATTTGCGCTTTCTGCTCGATTCACTCCAGTCTCAAACCATCGCACCCTATGAAATTATTGTGGTGGATGACTTCTCAGAGGATCGGACCAAGCAAATTGCCGAAAGCTATGGGGTTAAGGTTATTGTGAACAGCAGTCTCCCAGAAGGTTGGACAGGGAAGAGCTGGGCCGTATGGAATGGATATTTACAGGCCACGGGCGATATTTTTGCTTTTCTGGATGCAGATATCCGATTAAAGCCTAACGCTTTGGCCTCATTGTTAAAAGCAAGGGAGCTATCGAAAGGTGTCATTTCGGTAGTTCCTTTTCATCATACAGAAAAGCTGTTTGAGAAGCTCGCCCTGATCATGAATATGCTGGGGATCTTCACGTTCACCTCGGTCTTTGAAAGGAATAACGCCAAAAAAGGGCTGTACGGCTCGTGTATTCTAGCATTAAGGCAGGATTATGAAAAAGTGAATGGTCATCAAAGCATTAGATCTGAAGTGCTGGATGATCTGTCTTTAGGAGAGAAGTTTATCGCGGCAGATGTTCCAATCACGAATTATATCGGGTATGGCTTAGTATCGTTTCGCATGTATCCGAAAGGGATAAAAAGTGAAATCGAAGGCTTTAGTAAAGGAGCTGTCTTAAGCACCTCAACGATAAGCCCGCGAACGATTATTCCAATCGCGCTTTGGGTGGTCGGTCTTATTATCTCAGAAACTGTATTTATTTTTGCGAATACTTCCTGGGGTTTGCCGTTATTTATGGGTTATCTCCTTTATATGTTCCAGCTCTTTTATTTTATTAAATATGTAGGGGTTTTTGGTATTGTTATTCCTGTATTTCACGTGGTGGCTACTCTTTTCTTTCTCTTGATCATGCTGTATTCGATATATCAGGTCGTTTTTCTGAGGCATGTAAGCTGGAAAGGAAGGCATATCCAGGTGGGAGGCCATAGGGACTAATGATCATATTGTGGGTCGCGGGTTTATTTTTGTCGGGATCGCTTATGTTTTCCTATTGGCTTGGGCTAGTGCGTAACAAGAATCTAAAAGTAATAGGTGACGGGAATCCAGGGGCTTTGAATCTATGGAAGTCGTCTGGTTATAAATTCGGTATTTTGGGTATTAGTTTGGATTTTCTAAAAGGGTACTTGCCTCTTCTATGGGTAATGGGAAGTCACTATAGTCAGGGTTATCTTATTGTTCCGTTAGCTTTAGCTCCTATTGCGGGCCATGCTTTCTCTCCCTTTCTTAAAGGAAAAGGCGGGAAGGCAATTGCCGTAACCTTTGGGGTATGGAGTGCTTTGACAGAATTCAAAGCTTCTTTAGCATTAGCAGTGATTCTAGCAGTGTTGAAAGTGCTAAGTAGCTGGTATAGAAGCAGAGGCAGATCTCCTGTATCGGATGGTGTGCAAGTGGTTAGCGGGATGCTGCTACTTATCGTGTATTTGTTCATTAGTAAGTGTTCAGCTCCTATCTTATGGGTTTCGTTTGGGAACTTAGTGATCCTAACGTATACGCACAGGTTAGAATGGATCGCATGGATGAGAAAGCATTCATCAAGGGAACGAAATGGATTATAAAAGGCTTGATGAATGCTGTTTGAAGGGGAATATTTGTTGAAAATAAACGAGGGTGTCTCAAAGGCCATTACAGGCTTTTGAGACATCCTCGTTTGGTGAAGCGGTAGCTTCGTTTGTCAAACATTAGTGTTCTATGATTGAGGATTTGCGCTTAGACACAGCACGGATTATTAACGCAGCAGCAAAAAGAATGATTGTTGCAGTTCCAAGGACAACAACAAACGACTTATCAAAGGCCGATTGTGCGGCTTCAACGAGCGTAGATCCAGCTGCGGTGGACATATTTTCTGCGGCTAAAAGAGCTTCATCAAGACTGTCACGAACGGTCGGCGGGACGGCTAATCCATCAGGGAGCACTAATGATGTTGTATAGATGAATGACGATAGACTGCCCAGAAGCGTAATACTTAGGGCGCTGCCGAGTTCGAATGATACTTCCTCTATAGAGGCGGCCATACCCGCTTTTTCGATGGGAACATTGAGCATGATCGAATTGGAGGCGGCAGTCATCGCTCCTCCAAGACCTAACCCAAGAATCATCAGGGATACGATCTGTAACCATATATTTCCGTTATGGAAAACTAATAGTGCACCCATACCTAGACCGGAGACAAGTAGACAGATCCACTGTACGTTCACCTTGTCCACACGATGCAACATTAATCCGATGAGTATCCCTGAGATGAAGGACGCTATCGAAGTGAATATTACGTACAAACCCGCCTCTAACGGGGAGTACCCCAGGACAAGCTGGAGACGCTGGGTGACGATCAATTCCATTCCAATAAGAGCGAAGCAAGATAATAGAGCTGTAACCACTCCTGTAGTAAAGTGGGAATCTCTGAATAGTGCAAAATCGATTAGTGGATGCTGGCTCTTACGTTGATGGCGCATAAATAAGATCATGGCAACGACACCCATTACGGCAGAAATCAAAGCGATAACATATGATCCTTCACGTCTGCTGATCTCCTTAACGGCATAAACAAGGCCCATCAAGCCAATCATAATTTGAACGGAACCAATGAGATCCCATTTTTTATTCACATTCCCTTTAATATTTGGGATAAGGATGACGGCCAAGATCAGTGCGAGAATAACGATAGGAATATTGATGAGGAACACCGATCCCCACCAGAAATGTTCCAGTAAAAGACCTCCAATGAGTGGACCCATTCCTGCTCCCACAGAGGAGACGGAAGCCCAAATCCCTACGGCCATTGAGCGTTCACGCTCATCTGAAAAGGTAGTACGAATAATGGAAAGTGTTGCAGGCATCATCATGGCTGCCCCAATAGCAAGTAGGGTCCGTGCAGCAATGAGCACGTGAGGTGTGGGCGCGTAGGCCGCTATTAGTGAAGCCATCCCAAAGACAGTAAGCCCCATAACGAAGAGCTTTTTATGCCCAAGGCGATCTCCTAGTGTACCTAGACCGAGTAATAATCCTGCCATTACGAGTGGATAAATATTTACGATCCATAGTTTTTCCGAAGCAGAAGCAGCAAGATCATGTGTTAGCCTCGGTAGAACTGAGTAAAGTACCGTCATGTCGATGACGATCATAAAGAGTGCACTGGACACAATCGCCAGTACAATCCAGCGTTGAAGTTTGGATAGTTGTGATGAAGTAGACATTGGTAATCCTCCTGAGTAGATGGTTCGATTGATGTTGCATTGACTTGGAAGTGGTGTTCCTTTAAAGTACTGTAAGGTGTAGGGTAACCCGATAGTCAAGAGGAGCGATTTAAAATGTCTAGTGAATATAATCAATACTTTACGACGAGTGAGTTCGCCAAGGTATGTGGGGTAACGAAGCATACGTTATTCCATTATGATGACATTGGCATCTTAAAACCGGAGATCGTCAAGGAAAATGGCTATCGCTATTATTCCTATAAGCAGTTTTATACGTTCGATATTATCGCGGTATTGAAAGAAACTGGAACATCGTTGAATGAGATTAAAGATTATATAAAAGATCAAAATACAGTACATTTTTTATCCATGCTTAAGCAAAAACAGTTGAAATTGGTGGAGGAGCAAAGAAAGTTAGAGAAGATGCAGAGGCTTTTACAAGGGGCTATTGATAATACGGATCGTGCGCTTCAAGTTAATTATGGAGAACCCTGGGAGGAAGAGTGTGAGGAAGAGTATTTTATTGCGGTTAGACTGTCGAAGGAGAAAGGTGAAAAGGATCATGTTCGAAAAATATATAGAATCTTCGATTATTGTGATGAACATCATCTTGAATATGACTTTCCTATAGGCTCGATTCTTTGCAAAAGCAGTGTGGAGGAAGGCGTCTATGAGCCGGATTATTACTGTACTAAAATCAATGCTAAACATAACGGTGAGTTACTCTATGTCAAGCCAAAGGGTAAATATTTGATCATGAATCACAAGGGTTCTTACGAGAGCCTACCTGCGTCCTATGAGAAGCTGAAGTCTTATATTGCAGAAAATCATTTCACCCTAACTGGCAATGCTTATGAATATGAATTACTTAGTTATTTAGCGGTTGGAGATCCGGATAAGTATGTCATTCAAATTGCAGTCCAAATATAAATGAACCATGCAAGGATCTTAACTTGATCACTCCCAGTTCACTCTTTATTGACGATGGTCGACTTCGATCTTTATAATTCAGCTATGATGATTCCAATCCTTTCAACTAAACTATATATCCCTCTGACTAGAACGAATATTGTACTTCGCACTCGACTGATTGAGAAGATGAACGAGGGATTGTATCGCAAACTGACGCTCATCTCCGCATCTGCCGGCTTTGGTAAAACGACAGTGGTCAGTGAATGGCTGGCCACTTGTAACCGCCCCATTGCATGGCTATCGATAGATGAAGGCGATAATGACCCTGCCTGTTTTTTGACGTATTTAGTGGCTTCTTTGCAGACAATGAAGACGAATATCGGGGAAGGGGTCTTAGGCCTGCTTCAATCCCCGCAGGCACTCCCGATAGAATCACTTCTAATTCCGCTGCTTAATGAAATCTCTGCCATCCCGACTCCTTTTGTTCTCGTCCTCGATGATTATCACATGATAAAATCCAGTCCGATTAACCAGGCAATCTCCCTGCTTATCGAGCGTATGCCGCCACAAATGCATTTAGTTATAGCTTCTCGCGAAGATCCACATCTACCTATAGCCCGTTTACGTGCCAGGGACCAGTTGACTGAAGTGCGCGTCACAGATTTGCGATTTACCTTCTCAGAAGCAGCTGAATTTCTTAATCAAGTAATGAGTTTAACCCTTACATCAGAAGAGATCGGCCTTCTTGAATCTCGCACCGAAGGTTGGGTTGCCGGATTACAACTAGCCGCACTTTCTATGTTAGGCCATAAAGACAAGGCTAGCTTTATTAAGTCTTTCAGCGGAAGTCACCACTACATCCTTGACTATTTGCTTGAAGAAGTGCTGAAACAGCAATCTGCAACCATTCAGACTTTTCTGTTGCGAACATCGATACTCGACCGGATGTGTGGTCCTCTATGTGATGCAGTTCTTAATTGCAGAACTGGGGTCAATCTTATTCCTATTTCTACTGGGCAAGAGATCCTGAAATATCTTGAGCGAAGTAATCTATTCATCGTTCCACTAGATCACGAGCGAAAGTGGTATCGCTATCACCATCTTTTTGCAGATTTATTGCGGAAGCGACTACACCAGAACAATAACTCTGACTTAGGTCATGATAAGTGGAATGTAGATGAATTACATGGACGCGCAAGCCTATGGTATGAAGACAATGCATTAGAAATAGAAGCCTTTCACCATGCCGTAACCGCCAAGGAAATAGACCGCGCTGCTTTCCTAATAGAAGGGAAAGGAATGCCGTTGCTCTTTCGCGGAGCTGAAGCAGTAGCGTCTATTATTAGATGGCTAAATACATTGCCAAGAGAAGCATTGGATGCAAGACCCTCGCTGTGGGTGATGTATGCTTCAGGAATGCTAATGGTAGGCCAATTGAAAGAGGTTGAGCAAAAGCTACAAGCGGCTGAACAATCCATCCAAGGTACTCAGGAAGAGAGTAGGACTAAAGATCTTATCGGACATATTGCTGCCATTCGCGCTACGTTAGCTGTCAGCAAACACCAGCCCGAAACCATCCTTGCAGAATCGCGGCGTGCACTCGGCAATCTGGACCCAGGCAACGTAGCTGTTCGCACAGCTACTACTTGGGCCCTAGGATATGCTTACCAGTTACAGCGGAATCGTACTTTGGCTAATGAAGCCTATTCCGAAGCTTTATCAATCAGCCAAAAAATCGGGCATGGCGTGATCACGATTATGGCTTCTCTCGGTTTAGGGAACTTACAAGAAGCAGATAATGAGCTTTTTGTAGCGGCTGAGACCTATCAGAATGTTCTGCATCTCACAGGGGAACCTCCCATGCCCATTGCTTGCGAGGCGTATCTTGGCTTGGCTCGGATATACTATGAATGGAATAATTTGCAAACGGCTAAGCAACATGCGGAACAAGCCCTCCAACTAGTGAAACTGTTTGATGACACGGACAGAGTAGTTGCTTGCGAGATATTTCTCTCAAGACTGATGCTGGCGCAAGGTGAAGCAGATCATGCGGCTGATCGCTTAAGAAAGTCTGAATATCTCGCACACCAACATCAATTCTTAGATCAGTTGCCTGATATTGCTGCTGCGCAAGTGCTTTCGTTGCTTCGGCTGGGTGATCTGGAAACAGCAGCTCTTCAGGCACAGAAGTATGAACTTCCTATCAGTCAGGCCAGGGTATTTCTAACTTATGGGAATCCTTTAGCTGCACTGGCGGTATTAGAACCACTGCGAAGGGAGGCGGAGTTAAAGGGCTGGAAGAATGAATGTCTAAAAGTGATGATCCTCCAAGTTATAGCGCTGCAAGCGAATGGCGAACAGTCAAAGGCGATTCAACAACTTAAAGACGTACTTTTATTGGCTGAGT
>RCUU01001515.1_pt1 | contig 10995 bp, 7 predicted proteins | sample 2166211 | NCBI WGS metagenome assembly RCUU01 (sample SAMN09932620, study PRJNA488358) | compost metagenome | feature: garden; material: soil; isolation source: compost soil in phenylacetic acid-enriched culture | place: Germany: Experimental Botanical Garden Goettingen | collected 2016-01-27
TATTCGACGCGCTTCATGAGGCCGTTGGTGCATTGCCGCGACTGGGGTGAGGCGTTTCGGTGATGTCCGCACCGGCTTACCAACCGGTCGATACCTCACTTCAGTTGATAAGACTGAGCGCCGGTACCTGCTAATCCCCCACCCTTTACTATCAGATATTCATCACGGATGGGGGTGCTGGTGAAATAGCTCTGCAGTATCTCGAGAGTTCCCTCTGCGTAGTGGGTTTGGGCCGACAGCGACGTTCCGGACATATTTGGCGTCATGCCGTTAAAGGGCATGCTTCGCCAAGGATGGTCTGCAGGGGCAGGTTGGGGGTACCAGACATCGCCGGCATAGCCGGCCAATTGCCCGGACTCCAGAGCGCGCACCACGGCATCGCGCTCCACCAGCTTGCCGCGGGCGCAATTTACAAGGTACGCACCCTGTTTCATCCGCGCGAACATGGCATCGTCAAACAAACCCTCGGTCGTCGGATAGAGGGGAATTTGCAGGTTGACGATATCAGCCGTGGCCACCAGTGTTTTTACGTCCGAATGATAGTCAAGCCCCAGTTCTTCCTCTATTTCGGGGGCGAGTCGGTGACGCTGGGAGTACTGCAGGTGCAGGTCGAAAGGCTTCAGTCGGCGAAGCACGGCCAGACCAATACGGCCCGCGCCGATGGCGCCGAAATGCATGCCTTCGATGTCATAGCTCCGATCCACACAATCAGCGACATTCCAGCCGCCTTCGGAGGCTATCGTATGTGCGGGCAGGTAACTGCGGACCAACACAAGTACCAGCATCACTACGTGTTCGGCAACGCTGATGCAATTGGAGCCCGTGACTTCCGCCACCGTAATGTCCGGGCGGCTGCGGCCGCCAAGTCGACAACGTGATGCTGTTACAGATGAACGTGCGATGGTCGAGTCGGTCAGCTCAGTATGTAGCCCACCGGTTGCAACGGCGGCGGCAGGTCCTTGCAACCAAGGGCACCAAGTACATCCCGCTCGACTACACGTACCATTGCATCCGTAGGCAGATCGTTCTCATCACGTCCAAAAGGGTCTTCCAGCTCGTTGCTGATCGCGTCCAGCCCGAAGAATGTGTAGCTCACGATCAGGGTGAAAATGGGCGCTATCCAGCCTAGTGGCTCGGCCATGGCGAAGGGCAGCAGCATGCAGAAGATGTAAATGGTGCGGTGCAGCAGCAGCGTATACGGGAAGGGTATTGGTGTTGCCTTGATCCGTTCGCAGATACCTTGGGCGTCGGTGAAGGCGCTCAGGCGCTGCTCCAACAGCAGATATCGCCACTCACTGATGTGCTTGTCTTCGGCGAGCCGGGAGCAGACCTTACCCACGTGTTGCAGGATGCCGTCGGAAATATTGTGCGCGGCAATTGGTACGTCGTTGGCAAGCCAGGGGCGGGCGGCGCTGAGCTCGTCTTCGTTGCGCAGGCGGGCGTTGAGCGCATGGGCGAACCCGCAGAGGTTGCGCAACAGGTTTTCTCTTACTGCCTGATCGGGAATCGCCACGCTCTCGCGGATGAATGTCCGCATTTCGATGATGATCACACCCCAGGTCTTGCGCCCTTCCCACCAGCGGTCATAGCAGGCGTTGTTGCGAAAGTTCATGAAGATGGACAGCGACAGCCCGAGCAAGGTGAAGGGTGTGGCATTCACCTTGGAGAAAAATGCAGGGTGTTGGGTCTCGATCAGGACAATGAGAGAAGCCAGGAGGGTGACCAGCAAGCTGCGCAGGACAATACGTTTGGCGACAGACCCTTTGAGCGTGAACATGACACGCAGCATGTTAGGTTGGTTCTGAACGATCATGGGCGTCTCGAGAGAGCGGTCAACCGCCGGTCATGTTCATGAATCGGAGAATTTGCACCTCGCCGCCGACATCGAAGTGATGACCGTAAGGCTTCAAGGGCAGGGCCGCGAGAATGGCGTCGTCCAGTTGTGATATGTCACCAGGGTGCGAACGAAGCACCTCTCTGAGGTCCTTCGAATGCTCGTTGCCCAGGCAAAGTAAAAGTCGTCCTTCAGCGGTCAACCGCACGCGGTTGCAATCGCTGCAGAAGTTATGGCTATGAGGAGAAATGAAGCCGATTCTGATGCCTGGAGCTTCGGCGAGACGTACATAGCGAGAGGGACCAGAGGTCGATTCCGCTGTGTCTTGCAGCGTGTAGTGCTCGGCAATACGCGCCCGCACCTCATCACTCGAGCAGTAGGATGTGCTGCGCGAGTGTTCGTCGATCACGCCGAGTGGCATTTCCTCGATGAAGGAAATATCGAGCTCGCGATCAATGGCGAATCGGACGAGATCAAGGATTTCGTGGTCATTTCGCCCCTTTAGTACAACGCAATTCAATTTGGTGTGGCGAAAGCCCGCCTGACGAGCCGCGTCCACTCCTGCGATGACTTGTTGCAGATCTCCGGTTCGCGTCAAGGCCTTGAAACGTTCACGATCAAGGCTATCGAGGCTGATATTCAATCGTGACAGCCCTGCGTCATACAGCGGTTTGGCCAAGTGCTTGAGCTGGGAGCCGTTACTGCTCATGCACAGTTCTCCCAGGCCAGGGATCGCTGCCATGCGCGCGCAAAGTTCGACGATACCCTGGCGAACTAACGGCTCACCGCCGGTAAGGCGGATCTTTCGAGTTCCCAGTGCGACAAAGCGCTCTGCCACCTGATGGATTTCTTCAAGCGTCAGTATATTTTGCCGAGGAAGAAACTTCATATGCTCGGACATGCAATAGACGCAGCGAAAGTCGCAACGATCGGTCACGGAAATGCGCAGGTAATCGATTCTTCGATTGAAACCGTCGATGAGTTGTATCGCTGGAAGATTCAATTCCGATAGTTCCTCTCGGCGCTTCCGAGTCAACTATTATCGGTTTGCAGACCCCGCCACTATATAATGCGGCGGAGTCTGCAAACCGATCAGTGATAGCCATCGCCAACTTTCACCTTGCCGCGGAACACATAGTAGCTCCAGGCGGTGTACACCAGAATGAACGGCAAGATGAACAGCGCGCCGATAAGGGCGAACAGCTGGCTGGCTACCGGGGACGCTGCCTGCCACATGGTGATCGACGGTGGGATAATATTCGGCCAGATGCTGATGCCCAGACCGCTGTAGCCAAGGAAAATCACCAGCAGGGTAAACAGGAACGGCGCGGCGGTGGCCCGGTGCGCCAAGGTGGTCAGGGTGCCGAAGAAGCAGAACAGCAGCAACAGCGGCACCGGCAGGAAATAGAACAGATTGGGCAGGCTGAACCAGCGCTGGGCGATTTCCGGATGGGCCAGCGGCGTCCAGACGCTGATCACGGCAATGACACCCAGCAGTCCCCAGATGAAATAGGACGAGTAACGGTACATCTCTTCCTGCAGGCGGCCTTCGGTCTTCATGATCAGCCAGGTGCTACCCAGCTGCGCATAAGCCAGCAACAACGCAAAGCCGCAAAACAGTGGGAACGGCCGCAACCAGTCGAGTGGGCCACCGGCATACATGTTGTTCTCCACCGGAATGCCATCGAGGAACGCCCCAAGGGCGACGCCCTGGGTGAAGGTGGCGACGATCGAGCCGCCAATGAACGCCTTGTCCCACCAGTGGCGGCTGCGCTCGCTGGCCTTGAAGCGGAACTCGAAGGCCACGCCGCGGAAGATCAGGCCCAGCAGCATCAGTACCAGCGGCAGGTAGAGGGCGCTGAGGATCACCGAGTAGGCCAAGGGGAAGGCACCGAACAAGCCCGCACCGCCCAGCACCAGCCAAGTCTCGTTGCCGTCCCACACTGGTGCGACGGTATTCATCATGACGTCGCGTTCTTCCTTGTCCTTGATCGTCAGGAAGAGAATGCCGATGCCGAGGTCGAAGCCGTCCATGATGACGTACATCATGACCCCGAAAATAATGATCAATGCCCAGATCAGCGTGATATCGACGCCCATAGCAGTCGCTCCTCAAGTTCCAATCGTATTCTGCACGCTCAATGATCGTCTGCTGCGGACATAGGGCGTGCCGGCGTATTCGACTGGCCGGCTGCGCCTTCGGTCGAGGGCGCGGCCTCATGTGGGTGAGGCCCTTTGTGAACAAGTTTGAGCATGTAGGTGATACCGGTGCCGAACAGCACGAAGTACACCAGCACGAAGAGGATCAGGCTGATGCTCATTTCTCCCACGGTCAGCGGTGATACCGCATCCTTGGTCCGCATGAGTCCGTACACGACCCAAGGCTGGCGGCCCATCTCGGTAGTCACCCAGCCGGCCAGCAGGGCGATCAGGCCCGAGGGGCCCATGCACAGCATGAACTTGAGGAACAAAGGCGTGGTGTGTAACCGGTCGCCACGGCGTAGCCACAGGCTCCACAACCCAGCCAGGACCATCAGCAGGCCCATGCTGACCATCAGGCGGAAGGTCCAGAAGATCACCGTGGAATTGGGTCGGTCCTCGGGGGGGAACGACTTCAGCGCCGGGATCTGGCGGTCAAGGCTGTGGGTCAGGATCAGGCTGCCCAGGTAGGGCACCTCGATGGCGAAGTGAGTCTTCTCGGCGTTCATATCCGGCCAGCCGGCCAGAATCAGCGGCGACGGCTCGCCGGGGATGTTCTCCCAGTGTCCTTCGATGGCCGCGATCTTCGCCGGCTGGTGCTCCAGGGTATTCAGACCGTGGGCGTCACCGACCACAGCCTGGATCGGTGCCACCACCAGGGCCATCCAGCAGGCCATCGACAGCATGGTGCGGGCCGGTTCGATGTTCTTGCCGCGCAGCAGCTGCCAAGCCCCGGAAGCGCCAACGAAGAACGCGGTAGCCAGGAACGCGGCGATAGCCATGTGCGCCAGGCGGAAGGGGAACGACGGGTTGAAGATGACCGCCAGCCAGTCCACCGGGACAGCACGGCCATCGATGATTTCGTGACCCTGAGGTGTGTGCATCCAACTGTTGGAGGAGAGGATCCAGAAGGTGGAGATCAGCGTGCCTATCGCAACCATGGCGGTGGCGAACATGTGCAGCCCACGCCCCACGCGATCCCAGCCGAACAGCATCACGCCGAGGAAGCCCGCCTCGAGGAAGAACGCGGTCAACACTTCATACGTGAGGAGAGGGCCGGTAATGCCCCCGGCGAAATAGGAGAACTGCGACCAGTTGGTGCCAAACTGGTATGCCATGACCAGGCCGGAAACCACGCCCATGCCGAAGTTCAAGGCAAAGATCTTTATCCAGAACGTGTACAGCTCACGATATACATCACGACCGGTCTTCAGCCAGAGCCCCTCCAGTACGGTAAGGTAACTAGCAAGTCCTATTGTTATCGCAGGGAAAATGATGTGGACAGCGACAGTGAAAGCAAACTGTAACCGTGCCAGATCGAGCGCCAACGTATTGTATGTGTCCATGCTTTCTCTGCCTCAGCGGAGTTTTGGGCAAATTCGCAAATACGAATGAGACGCGTCGTTCACGATGAACCATGTTTGATTCGTCGTAAACTTCAGGGGAGCTTTGCGTGGTGTGTGAAGGATAGATCAAGCGTGGAAGTACGCTGCAAGAATTTAGATCGGATTGGTAGCAATCGAGGAGCGGCAACTTCATTTGCCTTTCCCCAATGAGGTTGTATCTTTTTACTGTCCTGAGAGATACGCACCCTGTGGGCCGCAATAGCGGCAATCTACTACTCGACACGTATTTATGCCTGCAAGGTATAAACCGTTTTTGGAGCAACCATGGCTAATCGACGCAAGGTACCAGGTGTTCGTAATTACGATGGCCCCGCAGGTGGCTGGGGTGCGCTGAAAGCGACCGCGACGGCAGTGCGAGAGCAGATGGACACGCTCAAGGCGCCCATCACCTTGATGCGCACCAACCAGCCTGACGGTTTCGACTGCCCAGGCTGCGCGTGGCCCGACAAGGAGCACAGGTCGACTTTCCAGTTCTGCGAAAACGGCGCCAAGGCGGTGACCTGGGAAGCGACCAACAAACGGGTCCCTCCCGAGTTTTTCGCCAACCACCCTGTGGCGACGCTGTTGCACCGTACCGACTACGAGTTGGAGGATCTCGGCCGGTTGACCCACCCGATGGTCTACGACCACGCCAGCGATACCTACAAGCCGGTTGAGTGGGAGCAGGCCTTTGCCCGGATTGGCGAAATTCTTCGTGGTCTCGAGCCTAACCAGGTCGAGTTCTACACCTCCGGGCGTGCCTCCAACGAGGCGGCTTACCTGTACCAGCTATTCGCTCGGGCGCTGGGTACCAACAATTTCCCTGACTGCTCCAACATGTGCCACGAGCCTACCAGCGTGGGCCTGCCACGCTCCATCGGCATGGGCAAGGGCTCGGTGTCGCTGGACGACTTCGATTCGTGCGAGTTGGTGATTTCCATCGGTCACAATCCCGGCACCAACCATCCACGGATGATGGGCACGTTGCACGAGGTCTCGCGGCGCAAGATGCCGATCATGGTACTGAACCCGCTGCGCGAGCGGGCTCTGGAGCGCTTTGCCGACCCGCAGGATATGATCGAGATGGCCACCTACGGTTCCACCCGAATCGCCTCGACCTACCTGCAGGTCAAGGCCGGTGGCGATGCGGCGGCGATCAAGGGCGTCATGAAGTCGCTGCTTGAGATGGAGGAGTCCGTCGGCCAGGTGCTCGACTACGAGTTCATCGAGCAGCACACCAACGGCTTCGAGGCACTCAAGGCCGACCTGCTGGCGACCGCATGGCCCGATATCGAACACGCCAGTGGCCTGACCAAGGCCGAGATGGAAACGGTGGCGGCGGCCTACGCCAAGTCCAACGCGACGATCGTCACCTACGGTATGGGCATCACCCAGCACAACGAGGGCACCGCCAACGTCCGCCTGATCTGCGACCTGCTGTTGTTACGTGGCAACTTCGGCAAGCCTGGCGCCGGTATCTGCCCGCTGCGTGGCCACTCCAACGTGCAAGGTAACCGCACGGTGGGCATCACGGAGAAACCCTCACCCGAATTCCTCGGCAAGATCGAGCAGGTATTGGGCTTCAAGCCGCCGACAGAACATGGGCATGATTCGGTACAGGCCATGCAGGCGATGATCGCCGGCACGTCGAAAGCGCTGATCTGCCTGGGCGGCAACTTCGCCGTGGCGCTGCCCGACCCTGCCCAGTGCTTCCCGGCCATGGGCAAGCTGGACCTGAGCGTGCACATCGGCACCAAGCTCAACCGCACTCATTTGCTGGTGGGCAAGGAGACCTACCTGTTCCCCTGCCTGGGGCGCACCGAGCTGGACGTGCAGAACGGCGAGCGGCAGTCGATCACCGTCGAGGACTCCATGTCGATGGTGCATGCCTCGGCCGGCAAACTGCTCCCCGCGTCAGAGTTCCTGCGTTCGGAGCCTGCGATCGTCGCCGGCATGGCCAACGCGACCTTGCCGGACAGCCCGGTACCCTGGCTGGAACTGGCCGCCGACTACGACAAGATCCGCGACCTGATCGAGAAGACGCTCCCAGGCTTCGACAACTTCAACGAGCGCATCCGTCAGCCGGGTGGTTTCCGCATGCCACTGCCAGCCACCGAGCGCACCTGGATGACGCCGTCGGGCAAGGCCGAGTTCTTCGTGTTCCCGGGCCTGCACGAAGACAAGGAAGTTGATGGCGACGATGTCCTGCGCCTGATTACCTTGCGCAGCCATGACCAGTACAACACCACCATCTACGCGATGGACGACCGCTACCGCGGCGTGTTCGGGCGCCGCGACGTGCTGTTCATGAATCCCGCCGACCTGCAGGCGCGTGGCCTGGCCCACGGCGACCTGGTCGACATCGAGACGGTCAGCCATGGCCGCAAGATGCGCTACGAGCGGATCACCGCCATCGAGTACAAGATCTCCCCGGGCTCGGTCGGCGCGTACTACCCCGAGGCCAACCAGCTGGTGCCGCTGGACTACATCGACGTGGACAGCGGGACGCCGTCCTACAAGTCGGTACCGGTGCGGGTGATGCGCTCGGAACTCAACTGAACAACGACCAGGAAGGGCGCATGAGGCGCCCTTTCGTTGCGCTGCCCGGCAGGTCATTCGTCGGCTGGATGCCGTGTCGACCGGGCATCAGGTGCGTTCGCAACTAAGGTGAACTGTTGCAGCGGCAATGCACCTGAAAATACCCCTGCCCATCCGTTGTGCTCCCCAATATCCTGCCTGGTGGGGCGTCGCTTCCCACCAGCGGTTGAACACGTCAGTCGGACCTGTCCGCCAACTCTGGAGCTTTACGATCATGGCCACGCTCTGTGAGATCTGCAATGCAAGACCCGCCACTGCTCGTGTGACGGTATCGCAAAACGGGCAGCGCAAGACCATGTCCATCTGCGACCACGATTACCGCCAACTGCTTCGCCATCAAAGCATGCTCAACCCTTTCGACTCGTTGCTCGGAGGAGGGCTGTCCGGCCTCTTCGGGCGCATGGGCGGTTTGCCGGATCACTTCGACGACACCGCGGGCCTGTCCGCGGAAGTGCAGCGCGATTCGGTCGACCCGACGGACGCGTTCAGCGAGCAGACCCTGGAGATCCTCCAGCGCGCGGCCGAGAAGGCCCATGAACTGAATCGCAGCGAAGTCGACTCGGAGCACCTGCTGTATGTGTTGGCTGACACTGATGTCGGCATGGCCTTGCTCAAAGAACTGAAACTGTCCCCCGACGACATCAAGGGCTACATCGACCAGCATGCCCAACCCGGTAGCGGCGAGGTGGCACCCGACAAGATGACCATTTCTCCACGCCTGAAGAAGGCCTTCAACTTCGCCTTCCAGGCCTCGCGTGACCTCGGCCACTCCTACGTCGGCCCCGAGCACCTGCTGATCGGCCTGGCCTCGGTGCCCGACAGCATCGCCGGCACCTTGCTGAAAAAATACGGTGTCACCCCCGAGGCACTGCGCCAGAAGGTGCTCAAGGTGGTCGGCAAGGGTGCCGAGGACGGCCGCGTCGAGACACCTACCGGTACCCCGACCCTGGACAAGTTCGGCCGCGACCTGACCGCCATGGCCCGCGAGGGCAAGCTTGATCCGGTCCTCGGCCGTGCACAGGAGATCGAAAGCACCATCGAGGTGCTGGCCCGGCGCAAGAAGAACAACCCGGTGCTGATCGGTGAACCCGGCGTGGGCAAGACCGCTATCGTCGAGGGACTCGCCCAGCGCATCGTCAAGGGTGAGGTGCCGGAGGTACTGCGCGGGCGGCGGCTGGTCGAGGTCAATCTGAACTCGATGGTCGCTGGCGCCAAGTACCGGGGCGAATTCGAGGAACGAGCCAAGCAGCTCATCGATGAAGTCACCGCCAAGCCCGATGAGCTGATCCTGTTCATCGACGAGCTGCACACCATTGTCGGCGCCGGGCAGGGCGGTGGAGAGGGCGGGCTGGACATCGCCAATGTGCTCAAGCCGGCGCTGGCCCGAGGCGAGCTGAGTCTGATCGGCGCCACCACCCTCAACGAGTATCAGAAGCACATCGAGAAGGACGCTGCCCTGGAACGCCGCTTCCAGCCGGTGCTGGTGCCCGAGCCGTCCGTGGAGCAGACCATCGTCATCCTGCGCGGCCTGCGCGACAGCCTCGAGGCACACCACCAGGTAGCCTTCGCCGACGAGGCGTTCGTCGCCGCCGCAGAGCTGTCGGACCGCTACATCACCACACGTTTCCTGCCTGACAAGGCCATCGACCTGATCGATCAGGCCGCCGCTCGCGTGCGCATCGGCGCGACGTCGCGGCCGGCAGATATTCAGGAACTGGAGGCGGAAATCTCGCAGCTCAAACGCGAACAGGACTACGCCACCTCACGCAAGCGTTTCGACGAAGCCAAGGACTTCGAGGAGCGGATCAAGGCCAAGAACGCGCAGTTGGAAGAGCAGACCGAGGCCTGGCAACGCAAGACCGGCTCGCAGACCCTGGAAGTCACCCTGGCATCGATCGCCGAGGTGGTGTCGCGCCTGACCGGCGTGCCGGTGGCCGAGCTCACCCAGGAAGAGCGGCAGAAGCTGCTCAAGCTCGAAGACACCCTGCGTGCGCGGCTGATCGGACAGGCCGACGCGGTGCAGGCGGTCAGCGATGCCGTACGCCTGTCGCGGGCGGGGTTGGGGCAGGCCAACCGGCCGATCGCCACCTTCCTGTTCCTCGGCCCGACCGGCGTCGGCAAGACCGAGCTGGCCAAGGCCTTGGCCGAGGCGGTGTTCGGTGACGAGCAGGCGATCATCCGCATCGACATGTCGGAGTACATGGAGCGCCATGCGGTGGCCCGGCTGATCGGCGCGCCACCCGGCTACGTCGGCTACGACGAGGGCGGGCAACTGACCGAACGGGTCCGGCGCCGGCCATACAGCGTGATCCTGCTGGACGAGATCGAGAAAGCTCACCCGGATGTCAACAACGTGCTGCTGCAGGTGTTCGACGATGGCCGGCTGACCGATGGCAAGGGGCGGGTGGTGGACTTCAGCAACACCATCATCATCGCCACCAGCAACCTCGGCGCGCCACTGATCATGGCAAACCTGGAGCGGCCGGAAGGTGAGCGTACCGACGAAAAGACGCTCAAGGACGAATTGATGGTTGTGCTCAAGGGGCACTTCCGGCCGGAGTTTCTCAACCGCATTGACGACATCATCGTGTTCCACGCGTTGTCTCGGGACGATATCCGCGCGATCGTGAAGATCCAACTGGAGCGGGTGGTGCGCACCGCCTCGGCCCAGGATATCCACCTGACGGTCGAGGACTCGCTGGTCGATCATCTGGTGGAGGTGGGCTACCAGCCGGAGTTTGGTGCCCGGGAGCTGAAGCGGCAGATCCGCCAGGCAGTGGAGACGCGGCTGGCCAAGGAGATCCTTGGCGACCAGCTAAAACCCGGCGACAAGGTGACGCTGGGCTGGGACCATGGCAATGGCCTGGTGACCTTCAGTCCCGTGGCATCGGCCTAGGCCCGCGCCGCCAGGTGGGCAACCGCTCGCCTGGCGGTCAATGGCTAGCCCCCCGTGACCGGTGGAAAGAAAGCGATGTCGTC
>RCUU01001518.1_pt1 | contig 10959 bp, 11 predicted proteins | sample 2166211 | NCBI WGS metagenome assembly RCUU01 (sample SAMN09932620, study PRJNA488358) | compost metagenome | feature: garden; material: soil; isolation source: compost soil in phenylacetic acid-enriched culture | place: Germany: Experimental Botanical Garden Goettingen | collected 2016-01-27
TAGCATAAGTAAGTAACCGCATACATTTCACGTAATGCTAACAATTTTGATCTAATCAGAGCATAATTCAGCGCCCAACCCCTTTATTCGTTCGACTTTAGGTATAGACTTATCATTTTTTACGGATTATAATAACAAACGAACACCAAAAGACGAACATTAAGGCGGAAATCATGACTGAATATATGCAAATATTCCTAGGTACTTCATTTTCAAGCAAATCACCAAAGGAAATTCAAATTTTAAAAGACCACCTCTTCTGCATTAATAGAGATGGAATGATAGAAAGAATCGTTTCACCAGAAGCGCCTGACTATCAACCTTTACTAGATACTTACCAAGACCAAGACAACTTCCATCGATTAAGGGAGGGTCAGTTTTTTTTGCCCGGCTTTATCGACTTACATGTTCACGCGCCACAATGGGCTCAGTCTGGAACGGCATTAGATATTCCACTCTATGATTGGTTAAATACGTACACCTTCCCATTGGAGTCTAAATTTTCGGACCTAGATTTTGCAAAAAAGGTCTACGATGATGTGGTTGACACTTTACTCGCGAACGGAACGACTACAGCCCTTTATTTTGCAACGGTGCATAAAGAAGCTAGTCTCTTATTAGCCCAAATCTGTGCGGAAAAAGGGCAACGTGGACTCGTTGGAAAAGTGGTCATGGACGATCCTCATGGAAATCCAGAGATCTATCGCGATGCTGACACTCAAACCGCACTAAAAGATACGGAAGAATTCATACTCGCGGTAAAAGAACTAGCCAAATCTACTAAGCAAGGCGTTTATCCTGTAGTGACACCTAGGTTCATTCCAAGCTGTACAGATAAGGCTTTGCAAGGTTTAGGAGAATTAGCCGTCAAATATGATACTTATATTCAATCGCACTGTAGCGAAAGTGATTGGGCACACGGTTATGTACAAGAACGATTCCAGAAGAACGATGCTTTTGCCTTGCATGATTTCGGTCTGCTCAGTGATAAATCTGTAATGGCACATTGCAATTTTTTGGATGAAGACGATGTGGATTTATTCGCGGAGACAGGAACTGCTATTGCACACTGTCCGATATCGAACGCTTATTTTGCCAATAGTGTCATTCCGATCGCACATTTCCATTCCAAGGGTGTGGAGATTGGTTTAGGGTCAGATATTTCCGGAGGTTTCTCACCTAGCCTATTCGATAACATAAGACAAGCTGTAATGTCTTCAAGAATGCTTGAGGATGGCGTTAATCCCTCCCTTCCTGCACAAGAGCGTGGATTACTAGGATCACGAATCACGATTGATGAATCCTTCTATCTTGCTACTGCTGGTGGCGGAGAAAGCTTAAGTTTACCTATCGGCCGGATATTAGAAGGTTATACGTGGGATGTTCAAATCATCGATACGAAAGTATCATCGGCTAGATTGCCTCTCTTTGATGGGAATGAAGATTTATACGACGTGTTTCAAAAAATGATGTATCTAGCTCGACCTGAGAATATCCGTGAAGTCTGGGTACAGGGTGAAAAGGTTTATTCACGTTAAGGATCGATAAAACTAGAAAAGTTAAGGTGGGCATCTGAGTGGAAACACAAGCAAACGTACAAGATCAAGCAAGATTACAATCACAACTATTAACCGTTCTCCCCGATGAAAAAGTTTCATTCAGTAAATCCATCATCCTAGGCTTTCAACATGTATTGGCAATGGACGTTTATGTGGTTCCTTTCCTGATTGCAATGTTAATCGGCTTACAACCGAATCAGTCAAGCGCGTTAATTCAATCCACCTTTATTGCTGCTGGACTTGCAACGATTGTGCAGACTTATTTCTGTATGAAGCTTCCTATCGCTCAAGGCCCTTCCTATGTTCCGCTTGGTGCAATCGTCAGTATTTATGCCGCTAGTGGCGGCGGGGAGCTGGGTTGGAGTTCCGTGTTAGGTGCCAGTTTAATCGGTGCGATTCTGGTTATCATTCTGGGCTATGTTGGGATTTTTAATAAAATCGTTAAAAACTTCATCCCACCCATTGTAGGTGGTACGATCATATTTATAGTAGGTCTTTCTTTATTACCTGTTGCCATAAGAGACAATATTTATGGAGCCTCAGGCGCAACAATCAATCAAAATGTGTTATTAGCCCTTATTTCAGCAGGTACCCTCCTTTTATTCGTGATTCTCGGTTCTATGTTCCGCAATAAAGGATCTATCTTCCGAATTATTTCCGTCATGATGGCATTAGTAGTCGGATGTATTGCTGCTAAAATGATGGGTGTGTTAGATTTCTCAGCGGTTGGCAAAGCGAACTGGTTCAGCATGCCGCGGATCGCTTTTGTAGATTTCGGGTTTTCTTTTAACTTCTCGGCTATTATTACCATGGTCATTATTTATCTCGTACTGCTAGCTGAAACAACAGGCACCTGGTTTGCTGTCAGTAACGTAATCAATAAGCCTTTAACAGACGAACATATTAACAAGGGTGTTATCGGTGAGGGGATTGGCTGTCTTATTGCTTCTGCACTCGGATCAACGCCTGTTACAGGCTATTCAACCAATGCGGGGATTATCTCCATTACAGGTGTTGCCTCCCGCCGTGTCTTTCTCGCTGTTGGCGGATGGTTTGTCCTCTTCGGCTGTTCCAGTAAGTTAGCTGCGCTGATTTCTTCGATTCCATCCGCTGTAATTGGCGGCGTCTTCGCTATCGTCTGCGGTATCATCGCGATTAACGGTGTGCAAGTGATGAAGAACGTAACGATTGGTGAAAAAGAAATGTATATTATCGCAATTCCGATGATTATAACATTAGCTTTGGTACTCATTCCTGGCGATTACTTACACTCTTTGCCTTCTTTTGTGCAATATCTATTGGGCTCACCTATCCTAGCGGCTTCATTGGCAGCGATCTTATTGAATAAACTATTGCCTAGTGGAAAATAAAATAAAGTTGTGGATTAACATTAGCGGTTAAATAGAACTTTGTATGCTACCTTCTGGAATTCCGTAAATAAAAGACACCCATCGGGGTGTCTTTTGTTGTACTCCATAAGGAATCGAAGGAAATTATCAACGAATTGCATTATTTCACGAAATATATTATGATGCGTTTAAACAATTAAACATTATAACGGAGAGAGTTATGAACGAATCTAATAGTAATCAGAAGGCCATTCATATTTTCGAGAATTTAAGCCCCTACTTCCAAGGCTTGGGAGATCCTATTCGTCAGCAAATCATTGCATTGCTGATCGACAAAGAGAGTATGAATGTGAGCCAAATTGCAGAGCATATCCCCATATCGCGGCCTACAGTCTCTCATCATCTGAAAATATTACGGCAAGCAGGGTTGCTTAAGGTTCAGAAGAAGGGCACAGAAATGTTCTACAGACTTGAGTTTGACGAAGCGATAGCGCTTATGAAACAACTTGTCCATTTCGTTGAAGAGGAATGCCAGTGCTAATACCATTAACCTGACTAGCACTTGTCATTCCTATTTTTTCAAGCAATACGTTGAATAACTTAAACATATAAACATTTAAACGGAGGTTACTGATATGAATAGGAAAAAAATACTTATTGTAGGAGGATACGGTGCCGTAGGCAGACAAATTGCGACAATACTACATGATCGACATCCCGATCTGGATATTATATTGGGAGGAAGGTCACCGCAAAAAGCAGCCCCCTTTAAGTCCACACGGGTACAAACAGTCGTAGTTGATAATAATGCGGATGATCCACTGCTTTATGCAGGCGATAATGTATCGCTAATCATCAATTCCGTCAACGATCTGCAGGATCGGCTACTTATGTCTGCAGTTAGAAGAAAAATCCCACTCATCGATCTTACTCGCTGGACAGAGATATTCCAACAATCGATCACCAAGTTAAAAAAAGCAGATCTTTTTGCCCCTATCGTGCTTTCTTCGGGATGGATGGCGGGAACTGCTTCACTGTTCGCCATGCTGCACTCGGCCACACTTCAAAACGTCGCCGTTGATATTCACGCGTTGTATTCTCTACGGGACAAAGCAGGACCCGACTCCGCGGCGTACATGGATCGTATGACCATTCCATTCCATATTACAGAACCGAGGGGAAAACGTCTTGTATTTCCAATGACCGACCCTATCAAAGTCCAGTTTCCAGACGGATATACAGCAAAATGCTATCGGCTTGACACCCCAGATCATGTCACCTTGCCAACCGCTGAGCATATCGACTCCGCCAACTTCCGCATCACCTTTGACAGCAAAGCCTCCACCTCCATCCTTGTCGGACTAGTTAACAGCGGAATATGGAAGATGATCAGCGGGGAAAGGTTCCGTTCGCTTAGACGAAGACTGCTCTACAATCCTGGCACTGGCAGCCCACATCATATTCTTATTCATCTAAAGGGCCTGGATCATAATGGGCGCTGGGTTGAACGGTCAATAGCGATTTCTGATCCGCTTGGCCAGACTCATCTTACCGCTTTGGGAGCTGCGGTCCAAGCAGAGAAGCTATTGCGGATATCAGAGGAAGAACCACTGGCTCCAGGCATTTATTATCCAGAAGATCTACCTGATGAACGGATGGACATCTCTGAAATCACTAACTTTTTTAAACAATATGGGGTTCTTATATCTCACTAATAGTATTTTAAATATACCGAGCATTAGTGCTAAACCCTGTCCCCTGCCTATTTCGAGCCTTAAAGGCGTTTGACTAGACAAGGCTAGAGTCCCTGAATATATTGTTATTATTTATCCTATTCAAGGGCTTTTATTTAATGGTGGGGGTGATCATTCTGGCTATCCGTTACAGCATCATAATTCCAACTTATAATCGACTCCAGCAGCTGCTACTTACACTTACTTCATTCGAAACACAGACCTATCCGAAGGATCAATTCGAAGTGATCGTCGCCGATGACGGTTCTACAGATGGTACCAAGGAAATGGTCGAAGGCTTTCAAACATCGTATTCTCTTATTTGTGTCGCTCAACAGGAACAACGCGGCCGTTCTGCCGTTAGAAATCTAGGGCTGCGTCAGGCAAAAGGGAAATACGTCATCTTCTGCGATGCTGATTTTCTGGTATTCCCTGAATTCATTAGGATCGTAAACCAGTATCACCGTAAATATCCTAAGTCTGTCCTTTCAGGTTTTCCACATTCATGGGACAATGCCTATACTCATTACTACCCAGATTTTTATCCTGAGGAAAAAGAACATTGCCGAAATACCCTTATACCTTCCAACTTATGGAATACAGATTTCGAATCAGCGACTGAAATTATCCCATTAATCACACCAAATGATATCCTTCAGCAGACGGAGACGTTATCAAAAGTCATCTTTCCTTCAAGAGTCCCTCCAAATACTAAAAAGGAGTTTGCCAATACAGATGTAGCCCCTTGGATGTTACTTGTGACACGTTGTGTATCTATAAGGCGTAGCCAATTAACTCGTGCTGGAGGTTTTAATGAACAATTCATACTCTATGGACTGGAAGATTGGGATCTTGGATATCGGCTGCATCGATTAAAAATCCCTTTTCACAGCATCAATGAAGCTGTCGGAGTTCACCAGGAACATCCAACCCACTTCAGAGGAAATCTCATAAATATTGACAATCTAAAAATCATGTTTAGAAGCTACGGGTTCAATGACTCCTCTCTAAATCTGTTCGCCCTTGTTCCTCCAAACGAAGACCTGGAGAAATACAAACATACTTTACGGGTCTTGCGCAGAGGATATCGAACTAAGTTAACACGTTCATCAGCAATATTATTGAGAAGAACGCTACGAATTGCCGCCAAACAGCTCTATGAACCCAATGATACCGCAGCATACCAAGATTCGTTACGACGGATAAAAATGAAAGTGAAACGAAGAAAAAGCCGGGTTGCTCGTGTTTTGCGGGAGATCTTGATGAAGGCTGAAAAGTTGGGGGAATGATACCTAATCATAAATTAAAACGGACATCAGATGATGTCCGTTTTTTATTTATTTCCTCAGCTTATTGGGTAATGGAATATGCCTAATTGACTCAATGGGATGATATAGTAACATCCATGGACCTGAAAAACGCATAACTCCTTTAATTCTTTGACGATACTCCGGTTTATAACAATGAATAGGGCATTTAGCACAAGCCGTTTTCTCTTCCCCGAACTTACAATAAGCTAACCTCTTCAGAGCATAATCGTTTAGATCCTGACATTCGTTGCAAAGCCCCTTATGGTGATGTTTTTTCTTACAATATATACGAATCATTTTCGTGACAATATCTTGTTCTTTTTGAATTTTAGGACCTTCATTTAACTGTCGGTTCACCTTTATTGTCATTTTTACGCCCCCTTGTAACTTGTACAATAAGATCTCATCTAATTATAGAGGAAAAGCAGTCCTTCTTTTTTTACATTTCTAAGGATTTTTATCATACTACACCCAAGGAGTTATTTCGTTATACTCAAAATTATTTTAGAAAAACTGTAACGTTTATAGCTTTTTACGGATATATAACCTGAGGAGGTGAACGAATGCAGGACAACGAGGAATTATACAGGGAATATTCAACCCAAGTATATAAATTCGTATTTAGTTTTTGTCATGATCATTTACTGGCAGAAGAAATCACCCAAGAAACCTTTTATAGAGCTGTAAAGTCCATACACAAATATGATGGAACCTGCAAAGTATATGTATGGCTTTGTCAGATTGCTAAGCATGTATGGTATCAGGAGCTGGACAAGCAACATAAAAGGAAGTCTTATGAATTAGATGACCCTCCTTTTTCTAACGCAAACTCAACAGAATCTCAATTCATTCTCGCGCAAGATAAAATGGAGTTATTTAAACAGCTTCATTTACTTGATCCAAATACCAAGGAAGTATTGTATCTGCGTTTGACTGGAGAATTCAGCTTTCGAGAAATTGGCGAGATTCTTGGAAGAGATGAGACCTGGGCCAGAGTTACTTTTTACCGTGGAAAACAAAAATTGATGAAAGGAAGATCTACATGAAATGTGAAATCATTCAGGATTTATTACCCTCCTATATTGAAAAGCTCACCTCTTTACATAGTAACGAAGAGATTGAAAAACATCTGCAATCCTGTGAAAACTGCCGTCTTGCCTATAACGAAATGACCGCAACAGCAAATCTAAACCTGCCTATTGTCGATCAGGAGGAGGTTAAGAAACTTAATTATTTTAAAAAGGTAAAAACAAAACATGTAAAGACGCTCGTCTTTTCCCTCTTAACGGTGATCATACTGGCTACAGCCCTTGTTGGACTTTTCGTTATTGGTTTCCCTGTATCCTCTAAAGATGTGACCATTGATTATCAGAAGACAAAAGCTCGTCTGGAGGTTCATCTAACTTTGGAAAACGGCAAAGACTTGGTGTTCTCAGGGAAAACTACCTTTATCCGCGATGAAAATAATAATGTGATCGGTTCCGAAACGAGGTATACGCCTAGAGGTTTACTTCATAACCCTTTTGATGATGTTGGAACACAGGTGATGTTGGGAACGGAGATCCATACCGATCTGGATTTTTCGAATAAACTTATCCTTGAATTCAAAGATAAAACTATAACGTTCCTTAATGGGGTTTTGGTGGAATAGACATTGCTGTTAAATCGACAAAAAGACACCTATTCAGGTGTCTTTGCTAATAATTCATATGGAACCTTATTGAAAGATATTGTTGACTAAGAAGAACGAAGGGCTTGCCTTCTCATCCACATCGTGGCAACCCATTTTTCACCTTTGATCACTGGTGTACCTGCATGCAGGGTAGATTCATTTAGTTCATGATTATCATAAAAATATTCGAAGTAGACCGCCATCCCTTTGTTAGGACTTACGGATAAATTAAGCATAGGGAACGCGGTTTCTCCGCCTTCCTCTACATCATTCAAATACATCACTAGTGTACTAATTCGATTATTGCTACTTGCTCGACTCGTTTCTGCGAAGAAATCATAATGGGGTAGATACTCTTGGCCAGGGATATACAGCAGGACTTGCAAGCCATCACCATGCTCGACAGGAATATTCATAATTTGAGAGAATCGTTTCTCAATTCTTGTAACCGTCTCATTCTCCTCACAGAACACACCACTGCTCGTTCTGATTGGATTGACCACATGGTCTTGGCCTATTCTTGAACGTTGCAATCGTTCCCTAGAATATTCAATAAGCTCATTGCATTCCTCATCGCTAAGCACATTTCCCAGCAAGACAACCAGCGGCTCCTCATACTTGGCAATAATTCGAATCTCTCGATCTTCTGTCTTAATCGTATTTCCAGCATGATCAAATATCGTCTGTTCTTTGTCTGTCGTATTCCCTATCATCCTTATACAGCTCCCAGGTTATAACATCCATCACAAAAAACATACCATAAAATGGTTTTATTTGCTTGATTTACTTTGGAGCATCCAGTATCCAGCTTTATAGTGTTTCTCTTTAATCGAAAGATGGTATAACTCCTTACTTCTATTAAATCTCCATTCCTTTCTTATTCTTCCTCGACCCAGAAGCCCCCGTACCAAACTGATAACGGTAAAGCACAAGTACAGCAATAATTAACAGAGACATGACGAGAAAAATATTACTATACACATGGGCAGTAACATTAGTATTCAGAGGATTGAACTGCACAGCGGCAGTGCCCTTGTCGAGCATTTTCCCAACCACACTCATGGCCATTGCGCCAGAGATAAAATTGATCATGGAGAGTAGTCCCATGCCAACCCCTGTCTCCTCTTTTGGCAGCGTCCGCGAAATCGTATTGGACATCGAGATTTGCATGAAAGTCTGACCTACGTTTCCTAATATTAAAATAATGGCAATAAAATACGCCGATCCCCCAATAAAAGTAGATAGTAAGGAGAACGCTAGAAATAACAATACCGAAGCGACGAACACGAGCGCCAAATTCCCACGATCATCAGCCAACCTGCCACCCTTGCGTCCCATGATTGCTGAAGCCATTGCTGCTGGCACTAACACGAAACCAATGGTCGAAGGGTTCAAGCCATTCACTGTCGCTAGAAATTGTGGTGTCATGAAAGTCATGCTAAAGCTCATTGCTGTCGTTGTAAAAGCAAGCAGCAGCCCGATCGAATAGGTTTTGTTACGGAACAATACTGGTTTAATAAAGGGCTCCACAGCTTTCCGAATTCGAATGATGAATAAAGCTAGCAAGACAAGTCCTCCAAGGAACAACCATACTTGCATCTGAGTGATTGCAAGCAAGAAGATTGCGACTGCTGCAGCTAGTAACCCGCCACCAAGAACATCAATACTTCCTGCTTTCCCTCTCACATTATCTAAATACTTCCGAAAGAAAGGGAGCGTCAGTAACGGAAGTAAGGAAAGGACAAACATAAGTCTCCAGCTTCCAAAGCTGGTGATAAGGCCCGCAGCGACCGGTCCCAAAGCATTACCAAGCGCTAACCCAACCGCAGAAGTTCCAAGCGCCCGCCCCCTCTTCTCTGGAGCAAAATAACGAATCGGAATGATCATTGCTGTTGCAGGAAGAACAGAAGCACCGGCAGCTTGAATTACACGTCCCAAAATAATAATCCAAAACTCACTGGCAAGCAGACCTATTAATGAGCCAAGAGCAAAAATAAGTAGCCCATACGTTAACAAATCCTTCAACCGATATTTATCTGCTAATTTCCCCATGACGATGGAACCTACCGCATATACCACCATATAACTGGTCATAATCCAACTAACCTGAGAAGGAACAAGATTGAACTCTTTGCCGATTTCAGGGAGAGCTACATTGAACATCGTACCGTTCATAACCGAGAATATTAAGGTAACTACAAGTATTTTCAGCAGCTTATCTGCATTTTGTGATGATGTATCTGTCATAATCTAAACCTCTTTTCTGATTCATAATGAATTATAAGTAAAAAAATAAATAATGAGTATCCTCAGTATTATATATTACTGAGGATACTCATTATTTTCTCAGGTGTCAAGGCGTCTCCTTTACTTCGAGCCTTTTGGTGCGCGCTTCACCAAGCTAAAAACATTCTGTTTCACCGATCTATAGCTGAATAAGCCTTAAAAGAGTATAATTTAAAGAGCATACTCATTAAGAGTAACCACATATTCAAGATTCATATGTAACTGAAAAATATATAAAATTGACAATAAAGTCAAGGAGGCACTACATCATGAACACAGATCATCCCAAGGCGATAGACGTCATCCACATATTAATGAGATCCACCAACTACATTAAAACAGAGTTTCAATCCCAGTTATTAGCGCTTAATACGCCTTATCATCTCTCCGGTCCTAGATTGCGTCTGCTCTCAGCCGTCGCTGAAACAGGCAGTATCCGTATGAATGAGTTAGCCGTTAAATTAGGGATCAAAGCACGTACCGTTACCGATTTTGTCGATGCACTTGAGCAGGATAAGCTCCTAGTTCGAATTCCTGATCCAACCGACCGACGCGCTACACTGATCCAGCTAACGGAGCTTGCGCAATCCACTATTGAGCAAGTTCTTGCTTTCCAAGATACAGTCGCTGACAACATGCTGGACAATCTTTCGCTGGAGCAAAGAAAGCAATTCTATGACCTTCTATTACAACTAACCCGAAACAAAACATTTACCGGGCTATGTGAAGAAGTTAAATGAATCAGACAGCCAAATGTTAACCTCAAGGACAACCGCTTGATGAACTGCATCCAGTAGTATCTTTTTTCCACGTAAATGGACTATGATCTTTAACTAATACAGCTGGAATATTGTCAGCATTGTTATCGGCAAATGTTTCTACTTAGAAAACGACTGATTTCTTGACGTCCGTTAGAGCATACGAAGCCACTTCCATCGAGATATCGATTGTCGCGGATTAACTATTATTACTTAGCTCCAAGTAATTGTATTAGTCTTGTCAACGCACTTGAGTAAATCGAGTCATGTCTATGCACAAACCATACCTGCA
>RCUU01001520.1_pt1 | contig 10942 bp, 10 predicted proteins | sample 2166211 | NCBI WGS metagenome assembly RCUU01 (sample SAMN09932620, study PRJNA488358) | compost metagenome | feature: garden; material: soil; isolation source: compost soil in phenylacetic acid-enriched culture | place: Germany: Experimental Botanical Garden Goettingen | collected 2016-01-27
TGAAACAATATGTTAGCGGCGATGGGGGATTCGGGGCCGCTGCACGATAGTCGCAAGGGAACCACGAATATGTAACACGATGCGTCTCAAGCGAAAAAAATAGACCCGCCGAAGCGGGTCTGGGTAATTCCAAATGTTTACACGGCTTCAAGCCGCTCCAGCATATCCGGGTATTTTTCGACCAACTTGAGCAACATTGCCGCCTGAGGGTTCGGGCTGGCTTTATCCTGCTCCCAGTTCCGGAGCGTTGCTGCCTTCGTCCTGATGCACCTGGCAAATACCTCCTGCGACATACGCAGCCCCTCACGTATGGCGACAATCTCCTGCGGAGTAACCTTGGGTGCATCCAATGCCTTTACATGATGCTGGCGCAGGGTGATCTTCCCCTCGCGCTGCGCTTTCATCTCGTCGATGCCGCTCATCATTTCGGCAAACAAATCACGCTTTTTCATTCATTTGCTCCTCTGCTTGACCGATCGCTTCGTTTTTCGCGCCTCGACTTCCACAGTGATGGCCTGTTTCAGAGCCCTCTCCTGATCGCAGGTGAGATTCTCAAGTTCATCCTTGTCATAAATCGCGAACATCCACATTTGCCCATCGCTGGACAGCCAGTAATAGATGACTCGCAGGCCGCCACGCTTTCCTTTGCCACGACGCCTGTCTCCCCAGCGAAGCTTCCTGAAGCCACCGGTACGAGGCATCACATCACCGCACTCAGGGTTTTTCAGCAGCACCTGCTGCAGCTCTTTGTACTCGTCATCGCTCAGGTAGTCCGACACAGTAGCGGTGAAAAAGGACGTCTCGAAGAAAATGGCTTCCATGGAAAAACCATACGCAAGTTGCACATACTTAGCAACCTTCACCATTACCTGCCTGTCGCTGAAAGCGACCGTCGCACAATAGTTCCGGGGACGCCATGAACCGCCGGATCAGGCCTTGATTTGTCGGGGTCCGGTCATACAATGGCCCCTAACGAATAACGTTAAGCATTCAGCCCTGAGGTACGCCATGCTCAAGAACGGTATGCGTCCGATTCATCCCGGGGAAGTACTGCGTGAGGACTTCCAGAAAGAAATGGGTTTCAGCGCCGCGGCACTGGCCCGGGCGCTAGGCGTTGCCACGCCAACCGTCAACAACATCCTGCGTGAACGGGGCGGTGTTTCCGCCGACATGGCGCTGCGCCTGTCCATCTGCCTGGACACCACCCCCGAGTTCTGGCTCAACCTGCAGACCGCCTTCGATCTGCGCACCGCCGAACAGCAACACGGTGATGAGATCATCGGTTCGGTACAGCGCCTGGTCGCTTGAGACATACCTTGATCAGTAAACATGGGAACCACGGGCGTGGCGCCGCGAGGATCGTTCCCGCATAATCCCGCGACTGAAATCGGAAAACGGAGAGATTGGGGCCGCCTGTGATCCCCAATGCACACAATGACCTACACGCTCTACGGCATAAAAGCCTGTGACACCATGAAAAAGGCACGTACCTGGCTCGAAGACCAGGCCATCGCCTACGAATTCCACGACTACAAGGCCCAAGGCATCGACCGTGACAGCCTGAACCGCTGGTGCGACGAACACGGCTGGGAAGTCATCCTCAACCGTGCCGGCACCACCTTCCGCAAGCTGGACGACGCCAGCAAGGCCGACCTCGACCAGGCCAAGGCCGTCGAGCTGATGCTGGCCCAGCCGTCGATGATCAAGCGCCCGGTGCTCGACCTTGGCGCGCGTACCCTGGTCGGCTTCAAGCCCGACCTGTATGCCGCTGCCCTGGCCTGAGCCCCTACCCTATTTCGCACGAGGTAATCACATGTCCAATACCCTGTTCAGCCTGGCCTTCGGTGTCGGCTCCCAGAACCGCCAGGGCGCCTGGCTGGAAGTGTTCTACGCACAACCACTGCTCAACCCGAGCGCCGAACTGGTTGCTGCAGTAGCCCCTGTTCTCGGTTACGAAGGTGGCAACCAGGCCATCGCCTTCAGCAACGCCCAGGCCGCGCAACTGGCCGAAGCCGTGAAAGGCGTGGATGCCGCCCAGGCCGCCCTGCTGACCCGCCTGGCTGAAAGCCACAAGCCGCTGGTCGCCACCCTGCTGGCCGAAGACGCCGCGCTGACCTCGACCCCAGAGGCCTACCTCAAGCTGCACCTGCTGTCGCACCGCCTGGTCAAGCCGCACGGCGTGAGCCTGGCCGGCATCTTCCCGCTGCTGCCGAACGTGGCCTGGACCAACCAGGGCGCGGTCGACCTGGCCGAACTCGCCGAACTGCAACTGGAAGCGCGCCTGAAGGGCGAGCTGCTGGAAGTGTTCTCGGTGGACAAGTTCCCGAAAATGACCGACTACGTGGTCCCGGCCGGCGTGCGTATCGCCGACACCGCCCGTGTGCGCCTGGGCGCCTACATCGGCGAAGGCACCACCATCATGCACGAAGGCTTCGTCAACTTTAACGCTGGCACCGAAGGCCCGGGCATGATCGAAGGCCGCGTTTCCGCTGGCGTATTCGTCGGCAAGGGCTCGGACCTGGGCGGCGGCTGCTCGACCATGGGCACCCTGTCCGGTGGCGGCAACATCGTCATCAAGGTTGGCGAAGGCTGCCTGATCGGCGCCAACGCCGGTATCGGCATTCCGCTGGGCGACCGCAACACCGTCGAAGCCGGCCTGTACATCACCGCCGGTACCAAGGTGAACCTGCTGGACGAGAACAACCAGCTGGTCAAAGTGGTCAAGGCCCGCGACCTGGCCGGCCAGACCGACCTGCTGTTCCGCCGCAACTCGCTGAACGGCGCGGTGGAGTGCAAGACCCACAAGTCGGCCATCGAGCTGAACGAGGCGCTGCACGCGCACAACTGAGAACCCTTCAACCGCTGCCGGAGCGAGCTTGCTCGCGAACAGCGGATTCTCAGCGTTTGAAATGTTAAGATCGGGTCTGGCACCACGCCAGACCCGATTTTCATTCCAGGCCCCGCGAACATGTTCCAGCCCTCCCCCTGGCGTGCCGATTTTCCCGCCATCGCCGCCCTGCAACGGCAGCACCAGACCTACCTGGACAGCGCCGCCACCACCCAGAAGCCGCAAGCCCTGCTCGATGCCCTGAGCCATTACTACGGCCATGGCGCAGCCAACGTGCACCGTGCCCAGCACTTGCCCGGCGCACTGGCGACCCAGGCCTTCGAAACCAGCCGCGACAAGGTTGCCGCCTGGCTCAATGCGGCAGACTCGCGGCAGATCATCTTCACCCACGGTGCCACTTCGGCGCTGAACCTGCTGGCCTATGGCCTGGAACACCGCTTCGAGGCCGGTGACGAAATTGCCGTCAGTGCCCTGGAGCACCATGCCAACCTGCTGCCCTGGCAACAGCTGGCGCGCCGGCGCAACCTGCGCCTGGTGGTGCTGCCGCTGGATGCCCATGGCCGCATCGACCTGGACCAGGCGCTGCAACTGATCGGCCCGCGCACCCGGGTGCTGGCGGTGAGCCAGCTGTCCAACGTGCTGGGCACATGGCAGCCGCTACCGGCGCTGCTGGCTCATGCCCGCGCCCAAGGCGCGTTGACCGTGGTCGACGGTGCCCAGGGCGTGGTGCATGGCCGCCATGATGTGCAGCAGCTTGGCTGCGACTTCTATGTGTTCTCCAGCCACAAGCTGTACGGCCCGGAAGGCGTCGGTGTGCTGTACGGCCGCAGCCAGGCGCTGGAACTGCTGCACCACTGGCAGTTCGGTGGCGAGATGGTGCAACTGGCCGAATACCACAGCGCCAGCTTCCGCCCGGCGCCGCTGGGGTTCGAGGCAGGCACGCCGCCGATCGCCGGGGTGATCGGCCTGGGTGCAACCCTGGACTACCTGGCCAGCCTCGATGCCCAGGCGCTCGAAGCCCATGAAACCAGCCTGCACCAGTATCTGCTGCGTGGCCTGGCGGACCGCGATGGCGTGCGCATCCTGGGCACGCCACAGGCGGCCCTTGCCAGTTTCGTCATCGACGGCGTGCATAACGCCGACATCGCCCACCTGCTGACCGAGCAAGGCATTGCCGTGCGTGCCGGGCACCACTGTGCCATGCCGCTGCTGCAGGGCCTGGGCCTGGAGGGCGCGATCCGCGTGTCATTGGGGCTGTATAACGACAGCGATGACTTGCAGCGCTTCTTCGCAGCGCTGGATCAAGGCCTGGAGTTGTTGCGATGACCCTGCCGGATCAGGCGCGCCAGGCGCTGGAAGCTTTCGAGCAGGGCAAGGGCTGGGAACAGCGTGCGCGGCTGCTGATGCAGTGGGGCGACCGGCTGGAACCGCTGGCTGACACTGAAAAGACCGAGGCCAACCGGGTGCATGGCTGCGAAAGCCTGGTATGGCTGGTGGCCGAGCAGGTCGAGGGCTTGTGGCGGTTCAAGGCCAGCAGCGATGCACGCCTGTTACGTGGGCTGCTGGCGTTGTTGCTGGTACGGGTGCAGGGGTTGGCCAGTGAAGAGCTCGCCGGGCTCGATCTGCGTGAGTGGTTCACACAACTGGGGCTTGAGCGCCAGCTGTCGCCATCGCGCAGCAATGGGCTGCATGCGGTGTTGCAGCGGATGGCGGAGCTGGCGTCCAACCGTTGAATCGGTGCTGGCCTCTTCGCGGGCTCGCCCGCTCCCACAGGTATCGCGTGGCGTTTTGGCTGGCGCTGTACCTGTAGGAGCGGCCTTGTGTCGCGAAAGGGCCGCAAAGCGGCCCCGTCAATCTCTGGTGAAACTGGGGACCTGGGGCCGCTACGCGCCCCTTTCGCGACACAAGGCCGCTCCTACAAGGACCGAGTGGGCCAGAAGCAGTTATTCAGGCTTGACCCGCTCCGAAGGCCGCCGCGCCCCCGCTACCAGTTTTTCCACCGCCTTGCTCGCCGCCACCATGCCAAAGGTCGCGGTCACCATCATCACCGCGCCAAAGCCACCCGAGCAGTCCAGCCGCACGCCCTCACCCACGAAGCTTTTCTGCAGGCAAACGCTGCCATCGCCCTTGGGGTAGCGCAGCTGTTCGCTGGAGAACACGCATGGCACGCCATAGTTGCGGCTGACATTGCGCGAGAAGTTGTAGTCGCGGCGCAGGGTGGAACGCACCCGCGAGGCCAGCGGGTCGTTGAAGGTCTTGTTCAGGTCGGCGATCTGGATCTGTGTCGGGTCGATCTGCCCACCGGCGCCACCCGTGGTGACGATGGCGATCTTGCGCCGCCGGCACCAGGCAATCAGCGCCGCCTTGGCCATGACGCTGTCGATGCAGTCGATCACACAGTCGAGGTTCTCGGTAATGTACTCGACCATGGTGTCGCGGGTGACGAAGTCGGCCACTGCATGCACCGTGCACGCCGGGTTGATCGCCCGCAGGCGCTCGGCCATGACCTCGACCTTGGGCCGCCCCACCTGCCCTTCCAGGGCATGGGCCTGGCGGTTGGTGTTGCTGACGCAGACGTCGTCGAGGTCGAACAGGGTGATCTCGCCCACGCCACTGCGGGCCAGCGCTTCCGCCGCCCACGAGCCTACCCCGCCAATACCGACCACGGCCACATGGGCCTGGCCCAGGCGGTGCAGCCCCTGGTCGCCATACAGCCGGGCAACGCCGGCGAAGCGTGGATCTTCTGTGCTCATGTTCATACCCCAAAAAACCGGCGCGCATTATATGCCAGCGGGCCCATGGCCTGCATCGTTAGGAAAGAGACTATCAACCCTGCTTTAATGTCCTATCACTTCGACACATATGGACGACAATGTCTTCACGTAAATTCGGCCTGAACCTGGTTGTGGTGCTGGCCATCGCCGCGCTGTTCACCGGGTTCTGGGCACTGATCAACCGCCCGGTCTCCGCCCCCGCCTGGCCAGAACAGATCTCTGGCTTCTCGTATTCACCGTTCCGTCTGGGCGAAAGCCCGCAGAAGGGCCAGTACCCCAGTGACGACGAGATGCGCCAGGACCTGGAGCAGTTGAGCAAACTGACCGACAGCATCCGTATCTATACCGTGGAAGGCACCCAGGCCGACGTCCCGCGCCTGGCCGAGGAGTTCGGCCTGCGGGTGACGCTGGGGATATGGATCAGCCCGGACCTGGAGCGCAACGAGCGCGAAATCGCCACGGCCATCCAGCTGGCCAACACCTCGCGCAGCGTGGTGCGGGTAGTGGTCGGCAACGAAGCGCTGTTCCGCGAAGAAGTCACCCCGGAAAACCTGATCAAGTACCTGGACCGGGTACGCGCAGCGGTCAAGGTGCCGGTGACCACCAGTGAGCAATGGCACATCTGGAAGGAAAACCCGCAGCTGGCCAAGCACGTCGACCTGATTGCCGCGCACATCCTGCCGTACTGGGAGTTCGTGCCGATGAAGGATTCGGTCGAGTTCGTGCTCGACCGCGCCCGCGAGCTGAAGCACCAGTTCCCGCGCAAACCCCTGCTGCTGTCGGAAGTCGGCTGGCCGAGCAACGGCCGCATGCGCGGCGGTGCCGATGCCACCCAGGCCGACCAGGCCATCTACCTGCGTACCCTGGTCAACACCCTCAACCGGCGTGGCTACAACTACTTCGTCATCGAAGCCTATGACCAGCCGTGGAAGGCCAGCGACGAAGGCTCGGTGGGTGCGTACTGGGGCGTGTACAACGCCGAACGCCAGCAAAAATTCAACTTCGACGGCCCGGTGGTGGCGATCCCGCAATGGCGCGCCCTGGCGGTGGCCTCGGTGGTGCTGGCGATGATTGCCCTGATGGTGCTGTTCATCGACGGTTCGGCCCTGCGCCAGCGCGGCCGCACCTTCCTGACCTTCATCACCTTCCTGTGCGGGTCGGTGCTGGTGTGGATCGCCTACGACTACAGCCAGCAATACAGCACCTGGTTCAGCCTGACCGTGGGCGTGCTGCTGGCCCTCGGCGCGCTGGGCGTGTTCATCGTGCTGCTCACCGAGGCCCACGAACTGGCCGAGGCGGTGTGGATACACAAGCGCCGGCGCGAGTTCCTGCCGGTGCAGGCCGACAGCGCCTACCGGCCCAAGGTGTCGGTGCATGTGCCGTGCTACAACGAGCCACCCGAGATGGTGAAGCAGACCCTCGACGCCCTGGCCGCGCTGGACTACCCCGACTACGAAGTGCTGGTGATCGACAACAACACCAAGGACCCGGCCGTGTGGGAGCCGCTCAAGGCCCATTGCGAGAAACTCGGCGAGCGCTTCAGGTTCTTCCACGTCGCGCCCCTGGCCGGTTTCAAGGGCGGCGCGCTGAACTACCTGATCCCGCACACCGCCAAGGACGCCGAAGTGATCGCGGTGATCGACTCGGACTACTGCGTCGACCGCAACTGGCTCAAGCACATGGTGCCGCACTTCGCCGACCCGAAGATTGCCGTGGTGCAGTCGCCGCAGGACTACCGCGACCAGCACGAAAGCGCCTTCAAGAAGCTGTGCTACAGCGAGTACAAGGGCTTCTTCCACATCGGCATGGTCACCCGCAACGACCGTGACGCGATCATCCAGCACGGCACCATGACCATGACCCGCCGCACAGTCCTGGAAGAACTCGGCTGGGCCGAATGGTGCATCTGCGAGGATGCCGAACTGGGCCTGCGGGTATTCGAGAAAGGCCTGTCGGCCGCCTACGCCCACAACAGCTACGGCAAGGGCCTGATGCCCGACACCTTCATCGACTTCAAGAAGCAGCGCTTCCGCTGGGCCTACGGCGCCATCCAGATCATCAAGCACCACGCCAGCGCCCTGCTGCGCGGCAAGGGCAGCGAGCTGACCCGCGGCCAGCGCTACCACTTCCTGGCCGGCTGGCTGCCGTGGATCGCCGATGGCATGAACATCTTCTTCACCATCGGCGCGCTGCTGTGGTCGGCGGCGATGATCATCGTGCCGCACCGGGTCGACCCGCCGCTGATGATCTTTGCCATTCCGCCGCTGGCACTGTTCTTCTTCAAGGTCGGCAAGATCATCTTCCTCTACCGCCGCGCGGTAGGGGTGAACCTGAAGGATGCCTTTGCTGCGGCGCTGGCCGGGCTGGCGCTGTCGCACACCATCGCCAAGGCGGTGCTGTACGGGTTCTTCACCAGCAGCATGCCGTTCTTCCGCACACCGAAGAACGCCGACAGCCACGGGCTGCTGGTGGCGATTTCCGAGGCGCGGGAAGAGCTGTTCATCATGTTGCTGCTGTGGGGCGCAGCGCTGGGCATCTACCTGGTACAGGGGCTGCCGAGCTCGGACATGCGCTTCTGGGTGGCGATGTTGCTGGTGCAGTCGTTGCCTTATTTGGCGGCGCTGGTGATGGCGTTCCTGTCTTCGCTGCCCAAGCCCGTAGAAAAGGCTGCCGAACCGCAACAGGCTTGAGACTTGCTGGAACAGCCTTGATATTCAGAAGTGACCGCGAACCGGCCCCACGGCCAGGCGGGACAATGGCCGCTTGAGCCATTCCAGACGCTGTTCGACGCCGACCAGCGTTCTGGACCTCTCCTCTCAAGTACGCGCCGGCGCCACCAAGTGCTGACGCGTGCTATGCAAAATATTCAAGTTCCGTTTAGCTGGAACTTCAATTACCCCAGCGTCGCAGACCTGGCATTCGGTGCGGTTTTTAATAAAAAACTAGGCAGACGGCGTCCACCAAAGACATTCACGCGCCCACGTATCCTGGCAACTCTGATAGTTGTTGACAAACAGGGGAACTCCTAAGCTGAGCGCTCTAAGTCAGTTACCAGGAGTGAACAATGATGTGCCAGCAGCGTCCAACAGAAAACTCTTTCAAAATTGAACCAACCCGCATCAGCTTTAGCTACTTGAATCAACGAAAAGACAGCCTTCGATGCACGATAAATACCAACGAAATAACCTACGAAACTGAAATCAGTGAAGTGCTGGTACCCCTCATGCTAATGGCTCGCGAAAAAATCAATGATGAAACAACCTATGTAAATATGTGGGCAGAAAATGCCGACAGTGGCGGCAGGAACATTACAATTACCAGCCTCGGCATTAACCAACTCTAAAGAAACAGCGGCAGTTATCATCAGGATAACTGCCGCTGTAACAGGCAAACCAAGCCTTTCTGATGCCCGCACATGACGCCATTCATATGCAGCTGGGGGAAAGGCGTTTAGCCAATAACAAATGTTGCACATGCCACTGAAACGTTGCGCCATCACCTAGGCCAATCCGGTCGTACCTTTTACATCCATTTGATATAAGATAACGCCCCTCAGATTTCCCCGCCTTGCCTTGCCCCGGAGTCCCCCATGACGGCCCCTGCCGAGCTCTCGCCTACCCTTCAACTGGCCTGCGACCTGATCCGTCGCCCCTCGGTCACCCCCGTCGACGCCGACTGCCAGGCGCAGATGATGAACCGCCTGGGCGCCGTGGGCTTCCAGCTCGAGCCGATGCGCATCGAGGACGTCGACAACTTCTGGGCCACCCACGGCAGCCAGGATGGCCCGGTGCTGTGCTTTGCCGGCCACACCGATGTGGTACCCACCGGCCCGGTGCAGCAATGGCAGCATGAGCCGTTCGAAGCGCTGATCGACGCCGACGGCATGCTCTGCGGCCGTGGCGCCGCCGACATGAAAGGCAGCCTGGCCTCCATGGTGATCGCCAGCGAGCGCTTCGTGCAGGACTACCCGAACCACCGCGGCAGGGTCGCTTTCCTGATCACCAGCGACGAGGAAGGCCCGGCCCACCACGGCACCAAGGCCGTGGTCGAGCGCCTGAAAGCACGCAACGAGCGCCTGGACTGGTGCATCGTCGGCGAACCCTCCAGCACCACCCTGCTGGGTGACGTGGTCAAGAACGGCCGCCGTGGCTCGCTGGGCGCCAAGATGACCGTGCGCGGCAAGCAGGGCCATGTGGCCTACCCGCACCTGGCGCGCAACCCGATCCACCTGGCCGCCCCGGCCCTGGCGGAACTGGCTGCCGAGCACTGGGACGAAGGCAATGCGTTCTTCCCGCCGACCAGCTTCCAGATCTCCAACCTCAACTCCGGCACCGGCGCCACCAACGTGGTCCCGGGCGAGCTGACCGCACTGTTCAACTTCCGCTTCTCCACCGAGTCGACCGTCGAAGGCCTGCAGGCGCGGGTGTCGGCGATCCTCGACAAGCATGAACTGGACTGGTCGATCGACTGGGCGCTGTCGGGCCTGCCGTTCCTCACCGAACCGGGCGAATTGCTGAGCGCCGTCTCGGCCAGCATCAAGGGCGTCACCGGCCGCGACACCCAGCCGTCCACCAGCGGTGGTACTTCCGATGGCCGCTTCATCGCCACCATGGGCACCCAGGTGGTCGAGCTCGGCCCGGTCAACGCCACCATCCACCAGGTGGATGAGCGGATCCTGGCCAGCGACCTCGACCTGCTGACCGAAATCTATTACCAGACCCTGGTCCGGTTGCTCGCCTGATGCTCGCCTGCCCTCTTTGCCAGGCACCGCTGAGCCGGCTCGACAACGGTGTGGTGTGCCCGGCCGGCCACCGCTTCGACCGCGCCCGCCAGGGTTACCTGAACCTGCTGCCGGTGCAGCACAAGAACAGCCGCGACCCGGGTGACAACCAGGCCATGGTCGAAGCCCGCCGCGATTTTCTCGACGCCGGCCACTACGCGCCGGTGGCGCGCCGCCTGGCCGAGCTGGCCGCCGAGCGCCAGCCCGGTGCCTGGCTGGACATCGGCTGTGGCGAGGGTTACTACACCGCGCAGATCGCCCAGGCCCTGCCGGCCGCCGACGGCTACGCCCTGGACATCTCCCGTGAGGCGGTCAAGCGTGCCTGCCGCCGCGCGCCCGAGGTTACCTGGATGGTCGCCAGCATGGCCCGCGTGCCGCTGGCCGACGCCAGCTGCCAGTTCATCGCCAGCGTGTTCAGCCCGCTGGACTGGGCCGAGGCCAAGCGCCTGCTCAGCCCCGGCGGCGGCCTGATGCGGGTCGGCCCCACCAGCGGCCACCTGATGGAACTGCGTGAAGTGCTCTACGATGAAGTACGCCCTT